>Ga0074199_1000043_pt1 | contig 303137 bp, 265 predicted proteins | sample EPASupsiteSAE347_FD_64528 | JGI IMG/M metagenome (GOLD analysis project Ga0074199, IMG submission 64528) | Bioremediated contaminated groundwater from EPA Superfund site, New Mexico - Sample SAE3-47 | ecosystem: Environmental > Aquatic > Deep subsurface > Groundwater > Contaminated ...
ACACGTCCCATGCCGTGGAGGCTCCCGCTCCCACCCCCGGAGAGCTCCGGGTACTGCGCGAAGAGGTGGACCCGCAGCGTCTCATCTGCCAGGCCATCCTCGCGGTTCCGCAAGAAGGAAAATGAGCTTAAAGGTCGGGTACGTCGTTAGGACAAAAGTACATATCCCTGTCTAGCATAACCCCGCTATAATAAAGAAACGATTATGCTGCCATCTTTATGATTGACTGGTTAGGCAGGATTGGGTCCCCTCTCAGCTTCAACTTTTACTTGACCCGTCTACTGCTTTACACTGTAGTCTGGAGTTTGTCACGGCCATGACAAAAAAACTCGAGACGAAAGGAGTGGAAGATGAAAAACAAGGTAGCCGTAGATGAATGGGTCAAACGGTTCCGGGCGATTGGTCTGGATGAAGCAATGATGCATAACTGGCATAGATTGTTCGAGAGCGAGAATCCTGAAGGTCACCAAAGTTTCTTGGAATGGTTGGGATTGCCCCCTGAAGAAATAACAGAAATTCGTCGAAGCTAGGTTCGAACCGGAACGCCCCTTGTTCGATCCGGGGCGTTCCATTTTTTAAGGTCTGTGGAGGATGAAGATGTATCGGATTACTGAGCTTGCCCGTAAGTTTGGCCTTTCACGCAGTACGCTTCTGTACTATGACCGCATTGGACTATTGAAGCCTTCAGCACGTACTGAGGCAGGCCATCGACTTTATTCGTCGATTGATCGGGACACATTGGCGACAATCTGCAGCTTTCGTCAGGCCGGTTTGACCATCGGGGACATTCATCGCATCTTGTTCACGGAAGAAGATGCCAATGGAGTGGTGTTACAGAGGCGCATGCGTCAAATTGGAGAAGAGATCCGCATCTTGCAGACACAACAACATTTACTTGGGAGAATGCTCCAGGTGCAGTCGCTCGGGGAGCTACCGATTGCCATTGATAAAGATACTTGGATCGAAATGCTTCATGCTGTCGGGATGAATGAAACCTCCATGAATAAGTGGCATACCGAATTCGAACGTCGAGCACCGGAAGCCCACCACCAGTTTTTGCTCTCACTCGGGATATCGGAAGATGAGGCACTTTTTATTCGGAAGCAGTCGGCCGACGAATCGAGAGAATGAAGGGCAGATTACGACGCCTTGCCGGGGCGAGCCCCTCGAATACTCACCCAAATCCACCGGGGGACGCTATACTTAGAGTAGACAGAGATCGTATGCGAAGGAGGTGATGGAGGATGCTCATGCCAGCTGAGGGATGTTTGCGCCACTGGATTTTTCGCCACATTCGGACAAGGTATGGGAACAGGCATGAGATACGGGTGGGTTCCGCTGTTTTCACTGAAAGAGAGGGGGTGCACGCATGTATACGCGATTGATTCTGGTGAATTTTGGACCGGGGATGCATGCGACAGGGGAGATGGTGGCCGATACATTTGCCCCCATCTACAAAGCCATGAAAGGGTTTAAGGGCGCAACGTTCTTCAATGACTACGAAACCGGTGAATGCGGTGCACTGAGCCTGTGGGAATCCAAGAGGGACGCCGAGGCTGCCACAGCAAGCCTGTGGCCCAAACTTCAGGAAGTCGCGGGCGGTATGCTGAAAGGACCGCCTATCGTGCGAATATTCGAACTTTACGAACCTAAGGTTCAGGCCCAGGAGCAAATTGCCGGGGAAGGCATGTAGTGGCAGTACCGTGAGCCGGGGACGGCATCGCTGTCCATACGACGAATGGCCTACAGACAATCGTGATAAGCGCTGACGCGTCAAAACGGAAATAACGCAGGTAGAGGTGCTTCCTGTGCCGTGCAAGAGACTGGCACGACTGTGTTTTTGTGAAACCGGAACGATTCTGCACGAGATGAAAATAATGAAATTGGTATTGCACATAACCCCCGTGTATGTTATAAAAACGAACTCAGGGGCCGTTAGCTCAGTCCGGTAGAGCAGTTGACTCTTAATCAATTGGTCCAAGGTTCGAATCCTTGACGGCCCATAATAAAAACCAGCTCGACAAATCCAATCTCGGTTCCGGTGCATCATACTTAGTGTAGTCGCGGTATCGATATTCTTGTTTTCCCCGGATATTGGTGACGCCTGGTCATGATAACCTAAAACTGACCGACCCCATCTTCTTTTCAAATCCTTTGCTTGTTTGAACGGATCTGGAACTGCCTGCCGCATGCCATGCATCGATACCACTGCCTGCCGTTTTGTTTCGCCTTTTTCCGAGTTTGATTCGAGCCGCAAGAGGGGCAGTTTTTTACCCATTTCTCAGCCTCCTAAGTTTCAATAGCGTAAAGCGTTGACAATATGGCGATCAGGGGCTGTGTCCGGCCCGTAAAAATCGTATTAGGCCTCAATATTGTTGAAAAAAACATTCATTTTGATCAAACAATGTATACAATTTATATTATGATCAAACTAATGGAAAAGTAATGTTTAGAACAGCCTTTGTGGAAATACTGGCCAATCTTTCACGACGTTTCATAAATATGCCGCCCGAACAGGTTGATTCGGAGATTGACGATGCCATCTCTGCGGTTTGCAAACGGTTCGGCCTAGATCTGGGAGTAGTCTGGCAATGGTCGGAGGAAACGCCGCGGTACGTGACAATAACCCACCTCTACCGGCCCCTGGGAGGCCCGCCGTTACCAGAGAGGATCGATGCTGAGGAAATGTTTCCCTGGTGCATGAAAGAACTGAAAACCGGCAGAACTATCGCCATTTCCGTTGACGAAGCTCCGGCAGAGGCAGACCGTGATAGAGAGGCCTGGACTTATTACGGCGTCAGGTCCACCTCGGCGTTTCCCTTGTCTCCGGGAGGAGGACCGCTGATCGGCGTGTTGAGTTTTGCCGCAATGAGGAGGATTTCCTGGTCGGAAGATATCGTAAAAGGACTGCAGCTTGTCGCTGAAATATTTGCAAATGCCCTGGCGAGGAAATTTTCCGATCAAGCGCTGCGTGAGAGCGAAGAACGGCTGAACCTTGCATCAACCGCCGCAGGTGCAGGGTTATGGATCCTGGACATCAAAACACACCAGTACTGGGCCACGGCCAAGGCCCTTCAATTATTCGAATTGCCCCCGGACTATAAACTTGACCTCAATACATTTATCAATATGGTCCATCCTGAAGACCGGGAAAAGGTAAAACGGGCAATGCGTACAGCCTCTCAATCGAATGATGATACCCGGGTCACATACCGTGTCGTTCTTGCGGATGGGACCATCCGGTGGCTCGTCTCGAGGGGCCGCAGGCAACCGGGACCCGCCGGCTATGCAGACCGGCTTATGGGCGTATCCCTGGATGTGACCGAACGGATGGAGGCGGAAGTTGCTGCAAAGAAAATACAGACGACGGTTACCGCCATTCTGGAAAGCACGCAGGACCTGGTGTGGACCGTTGACCCGGAACGTTTCGGCCTCCTCACCTTTAATACGGCCCTCGCGGAATATTTCAGGCAGGGCACCGGGTTGGTCATCACCGAAGGCATGAGCCCCCACGATATGATAGGAGGCTCCTTCGCAACTGCGACCGCCGAAAAATGGGACCGGTTATACGAGCGTGCCCTTCGGCATGGGCCTTACACCGAAGAGTATGTGGTCAGCACGGGAACAAGGGTCCTTCTTCTTTCACTCAATCTCCTGGAAAGAGACGGCGAGGTTTTCGGTATATCTGTATTCGGCAAGGATATTACCGAGCGCAAAGGGATGGAAAAAAAGATCGAGGCCGCAGCCCGGGAATGGCAGGCCACATTTGACTCCATTCCCGACATGATCATGATCCTTGACGGTGAGCGCCGCGTCCTGCAGGCAAACAGGGAAGCACGGAACTTCCTCGATGTCCCGTTGGAAGAGATTTTAGGCAGGCATTGCTATACATTGATGCACGGTGAAGATCATCCCCCAACCCATTGTCCTCTGGCAGGGATACATGAAGTCAAAAACCGCGAGGAAAAAGATATATACGACAGCCGAACCGAAAAATGGCTCCACGTTTCTGTTGATCCCATTTTCGACGAAAAGGGAGAGACCGTGCGGATCGTTCACACAGTCAAGGACATCACTGCGAGCAAAAAAGCTGAGAGGGACGCCTTCAGGGCCCGCAGAGAGCTGATGGGAATGGAACGTTTATTGAGGATGGGGGAGTTGACGGCATCCCTCGCCCATGAATTGAACCAGCCGCTCACATCGATCCTGAGCAATGCCCGGGCCGCGCTGAGGTTCATTGATTCCGGGGACCTCGACATGGATGAGTTCAAAGACATCCTGAATGATATTGCAAACGATGACAAAAGAGCGGGCAACATCATCCGGAGCCTGAGGTCCATGGTAAAACCGGAGGACAGCGAAAAGGCCGTGATATCGCTCAGCGAAGTCCTGCATGAGGTCATTTCCCTCTTTCACAGTGAAGCTATCATTCGTAATATCGATGTGGACACTTTTTTTGCCGAGCCATTGCCGCGAGTGAACATTAACGCGGTCCAGATACAGCAGGTACTCACCAATCTTATGATGAATGCCGCAGAATCCATGCTGGATGAACCACGCGGAAAGATGGCCATAAGTGCGCAGGTCATCGATGGCAATAAGGTCCGTGTGACCGTCAGTGATCGCGGTCGCGGCATTGCGGATAAAGATCTGGATAAGATATTCGAGCCCTTCTTCACAACAAAAACCACCGGCATGGGGATGGGACTGTCACTCAGCCGCTCTATTATCGAGGCCCACGGTGGGCATATCCGGGTTGAGAACAACCCGGATAGAGGGGCAACCTTCTCCTTTGAGCTGCCCGTGGAGGAACGGAATGATGACCGGAAATGAACCTGTCATATTTGTCTTAGACGACGCTTCCCTTCGCAAAAACCTCATTTCAAGGTCCATCGCGCGCATATCATGGAAAAACAAAAAGGCCAATAGCGAACCGTCCGGTCAAAGATCGTGAAAACTCCGGCCTGACGCGCTGTTCCCGCATCTGCAACCCTGGGTCGCCAGACCTGTGGCATGGGCGTCAACCTCCGTATTAGACCAAAGTCCAATAGCAATATATCATGCAATCCCATATCATTTTTGAAGATGGGACTGTTATCGCAAGCTACGGTTTCCGGCCCTTATGGCGGTAGCTTGTCATCCTCGATCGTAATTGAAAGGAGTACGCGAAATGAAAAACAGATGGACACTTAAAGCGATCTTTTTGAGTGTAATTGTTGTCAGCCTTGTCGTGCCCTGTTTGGCGCAGTCGCCCAGGATGAGGATGACAACAACTTTACCGCCGGGCATCGCCGTTCCGGACAGAGTGGAAACCCGCCTCGGGACGTTGAATTTCTTCGATGGTTTTCCCGACAAGGCAACGGTTGATAAATTATACGACAATCTCGATTTCCAGCGGGCGGTACAGGCCTACCTGCTGGCAATACCTGCTGTCAGCCAGGCTGCGAACCGTAACGAGATCCTCAAACTGGGACCGGCGAACACGACGGTGCCGATCTTCGAGAACAGGATGGACTCAAAGTCGACCTTCCTGACCCCGAACACCCAGACCCCCTATAGCTGGATGTGGCTCGACCTGCGCGGAGGTCCGCTGGTACTTGAAGCCCCGCCGAAGGTGTTGGGCGCCTTCAATGACATGTGGTACAGATGGGTGGTAGATATCGGGTTCACCGGGCCTGACAAGGGTGCGGGCGGTAAGTTCCTGATCCTGCCCCCGGGTTACAAGGGCGAGGTCCCTTCTGGTTATTTCGTTGTGAGGTCACCCACATACAGCCTTTGGGCCGTCTGGCGCAGTTTCGTCGTAAACGGGGATCCGAAGCCTGGTGTTGATCTTGTAAAGAATCACACCCGGGTCTATCGCCTGTCCGAAGCCTCGAATCCACCGTCTATGAAATTCGTGAACGTATCTGGCAAGGCATTCTCTACAGTTGCGCCTGGAGATTATGCCTTTTGGGAGCTTCTCAACCAGGTCGTTCAGGAGGAGCCGAGTGAATCCCTCGACCCCATCCGGCTCGGTTTTTTTGCATCCATAGGCATAGAGAAAGGCAAGCCGTTCAAGCCCGATGCCCGCATGAAGCAGGTCCTCGTCGAGGCCGCCTCGGTAGGTGATGCAACAGCCCGAGCTATCGCTTTTAGGACACGGCAGAAGGAAGCATTCTACTATCCGGGGAGTTCCTGGCAATTGCCGTTCATCGGGGGTTACAAGTTCCAGACCCAGCCGGGCGTCCTTAACATGGATGCATACATCTACTATTACTTCATGGCGACGGGCGTGACCCCGGCCATGGAGGAAAAGATGGTGGGCCAGGGCTCTCAGTATGCGTGGACAGCCAAAGATGCAGCCGGCGCTCCTCTTAACGGCAGCAAAACATACAAACTGCATCTGCCCCCCAAGATACCCGTCAAGAACTTCTGGTCAGTGATCATATACGATGACCAGGCACGTTCAATGGTCCAGACAGATCAGCAGTTCCCGAGCGTGGGCAGCCAGGACAAAGATCTTGTCGTAAATAAGGACGGGTCCGTGGATATCTACTTTGCGCCGAAGAAACCTGCAGGCAAGGTCAATTGGATCCAGACCATCCCCGGCAAGGGTTGGAACACTATCCTGCGCCTTTACAGCCCTCTCGAGCCGTGGTTCAACAAGACCTGGCGTCCAGGCGAGATCGAAGAAATAAAATAACATGATTTCCTTTCCTGTTGAATCAAAACTAAAGAAAGCAAGAGGACGGGGCCGTTCATCTTCACGCTCACCGAAACCGGGAGCAAGGAAGGGGTTCCTATCGTGACGATCCCCGTAGGGTAAATGATGAAGAGCTTGATGGAAAGCGGACGAATAAAAGGAAGTGTATATAAAGAAAGCCCTGCGACAGGGATCCATGTCGTGGCAAAACCGATAGGGCCTGTGTGTAATCTGAATTGTGAATACTGTTCTTGTCTTGAAAAATAACACAACGTTCTTGCCTGTGTCGCCCGGGAGACGGCGCATAAACCCCTCGATATTTATCGTTTCTTCAAAAACCCCATTCGATCAAAGGATTTATATGAAGAAGAGTACTTTTGCATTGCCCGCCATCACGGGATTGTTGATCCTGTGCTTGCTTATAGCACCTCTGAGCCACGCGGCGGGAACCGGAGACCTTCAAGCTTTGGAAGGACGATGGGTCCGGCCCGATGGCGGATATGTCCTCGAATTGCGCGACATCAGGAAAAACGGGGACCTGAAGGCCGCATATTTTAACCCGAAGCCCATCAATGTCGTCAGGGCCAGGGCCGAGATCAGGAACAGGGAAATAACCCTTTTCGTCGAGCTTCGCGATGTGAATTACCCGGGTTCCCTGTATAGATTGAAGTATGATGCTGTGACCGACACCTTAAAAGGAACCTATTTCCAGGCTGTAGAGAAACAAACGTTTCATATAGAGTTTGTCAGGTGGAATGGACGGTGATCATCGTGTATTCGCGACGAAGCGGGTTCGAAGGGGTGCGGTACTGACCACTGCCGGCCCGCTTGTTTGGATTCGATTACGCCATGGCCGGGGCCATTTTTGAAGCACGAAGGGAACTGGTTATCGAACAGGATGTGTTTGGTGAATCTTCAGATATTCACAAAAATAGTGTTGATCACGGGGTGTGAAATGAATATTTACGGCGTGAAACCCGGCTTTTCTCACAATAGATGTATCCGCTCTTACTCATCGATCCGGTTTTTGGCCGTCTTGTTCCTTTTGATGACAGGACTCATCGGATGCGCGCACTACCCGGTCAATGTTCCCCTCAGTAAAGCCGACCCGGATTACGGGTACAAGGGCAAAAATTTGCGCGACCCCGATAAGAAAGGGACGCTTTTTGTATCGCTGAGTTTTTCTGGCGGAGGGACCCGGGCCGCCGCCTTCTCATACGGGGCGCTTGAAGCCCTCAGAGACACGGAGATCACACTGGATGGCCGGAAAACCCGCCTCCTCGATCAGGTCAACGCCATAGCCGGCGTGTCCGGCGGGAGTTTTACGGCGGCATACTACGGACTGTTCGGGGATCGCATATTCAGTGATTTTGAGGAAAAATTCCTGAAAAAGAATATACAGGGGGAACTTGCCTTGCGCGTCCTCGCCAATCCGATCAACTGGGCACGGCTCTCTTCCGCTTATTTCGACCGAAGCGACCTTATAGCCGAATATTACGATAAAAATGTTTTTGACGGCGCCACATTCGGGGACATGCTCAAACGAAAAGGCCCTATGATCTTCATAAACGCGACGGATATGGTCCACGGGACACGGATTTCCTTTACGCAAGACAGTTTTGACATGATCTGCTCCGACCTCACTCCCTTTTCTGTGGCCCGGGCCTGTGCGGCCTCGTCAGCCGTCCCCATAGTGCTCTCCCCCATAACATTGCGCAATTATGCCGGCTCGTGTCAGTATGAAATGCCGGAGGTTCTTCGCAAAGCTGTTGAGGCGCGTTCACTTCCCGACCGCCAGTTCGATCTTGCAAATAACATTGTGCCTTTCCTCGATGCTGAGAAGAAACCGTATCTTCACCTCGTCGACGGAGGGGTCTCGGACAATCTGGGCCTGAGGACTATGATCGAGAGGATCACGATGCTGGGCGACGCCTGGAATACTGTTAAGGCTTCGAACCTTGCCGACATTCACAAAGTGGTCCTGATCATGGTCAACGCGGAGACACAGATCGATACGAAATGGGACCGGCGGGAATCGATTCCCCCATTTGCGGCGATGCTTGATTCGTATTCATCGGTGTCTATCTCCCGGTACAACGTAGAGACTGTGGCGCTTCTGAAAGAATCGGTTCCCCGATGGGCCGAAGAAATAAGGCGCGGCCGATGTGCGGGACGCGAGGTGTCGAGCGAACCCGGGGAATGCGGCGATATCCAGTTTTACGTTATCGAAGTAAAATTCGATGCCATCCAGGATGCGGCAGAGCGGTCCTATTTTAAACTACTGCCGACCTCTTTCAAACTCACGGCAGATGAGGTTGAAAGACTCCGCGAGGCCGCCCGTAAACTGCTCACGGAATCAAAAGACTTTAAGAGGCTCCTGAGGGACCTTAAGTAGAGGGACGTCGGGGCAATCCTTATCCTGGTATCAGACAATGAGCTTAAAATGAGCGTGTGGATCTCATGAGGTATCAATCGGTGGACAACGAAAAGGCAAAAAAGATGATCTCGGATTTTCTTGCCATCCAGAGGGATGAGATCAACCAGATACAGTCTCACGTGCCGAAACTCAGCAAAGCCCTGCCGGCAGTCAAAGTCGCGCGATATCTCCAGATCGAGAACAAGATACGGGCGATGGTCAGGTACGAATTGGCCGAAGCCATTCCTCTCGTCCCGGGGAAATAATAGAATGAAGTTAAATGTTGATTCCTGAGAAGCAACCCGGCGCAAATAACGCTTCTTCTTTCGAAACTGATCTCCGGCAACCGGCTATCGTGCATCGGAAGATGGTAGGGGGGTTGCCCTTGTCGCCTATACGGCGGAATACGGCACCTCCGGCATAATAGCCTTTATTGTAAACCATGACGGTAACGCCGTCTCATCCCGGGACATCCAGGGTGAGGCGGCGTTTATTATGGTACCAGGGCTTAAAATGATTCTTAAGGGGTCTTTTTACCTCTACCAACCACTCAAAGCTTGCTGTTCATTCATTCCGGGAGGCGATATTCTAGTTGATCCCAAGAAGAAAACGATGACTGTTGTAATTAAGGATGGCGCCATTCGGCGTTATCTGTTCCAACTTTAGCTCGGGGACGAGGAACTGCCCCTCTTTAATCATCTTGTTGTTGATGATCGCAAATCGCGCTTGAGGCAATTCATCATAGGAATGTACCGTCATCTTCAATTCCGGCAGACTGTTCCTGATGTTGTCGGGAAGTTCCTGTATATTCATTGCCTTGCCTCTTTGCGGGAGCGGTTTGGCCGGTGGGGAGAGATCCGGGATCGCTTTATCGGGCAGGGAAGGCGGCACAGGCGCGGGTTTGGCGGGAGCCGCTTTCGTGATTCGCTCGGCTGTGACGGAAGGTGCGGGCCGGTTTGGTCTGCGTGCGCTCCCGGTTGCAGCCGCAGCCTTTTGATCCTGTCTATCCGAAACCGGTACGGCGGCAGGCAGTGATGACATGTTCGCTGATGCCGGCTGTGCCTGAATCGCTGGACGTTTTTCTGCCGGCTTCCACAGGTCGACCCGCAGCATTACGAATGTTGCGGCAATGTTCAGGAGTATTATACCGCCAATCGCGTAAGGCCACAGGCTCCGTTTCCTGGGAGCCTGCGTAATTCGGTTCTGCAGGGTCAGAAGATTGGGTGTGTCTTCCTGCTGGCGCTTTTGTTCAAGCTTTTTAAGGGCCTCAAGAATGTACGACATGTTCAGCCACCCCCTGCGGGGTCAAGAAGTACCGGGTCGTTCCCGTGTGTTTTGATGACAACGTTTGGATCGACACCACCACCCGGTTTGAGCCCGGCTGCCAGTTGAAACGCTTTTAGCTTTTCCGTCACCGTCTTCGCAAATTTACTTGTGCGAGGGGTATCATCTTTGCTGTTCCGGAATGGTGTCGTGTCACCGCCCGTTGTGGGCAGTCGCGACAGGAGCGCATAATCGCCGGACCATCTTTGGGTTAATTCTCCAATGTCACCCGTCTTGAGCTCACCATCCAGGGTATATGTGGCCATATTTCCGTTGAGCCGCGTGAGCGCAATGTAATACTCCTTACCCGTGGCCTCAATAAATCTCAACACAACCGGCTTGTTCAACTGTCGGAGGATGTTAAGGTCCGCCCTTCCCTCGAACCAGTGCAGGCCCGCGGCCTGGGCCTGTTTGTCGGGTGACGCGTCGCTCATCGCGTCGTACCGTGCCTGCCACGCATGAAAAAGAGTCTCGTATGCCTTGTCCCGGGTGCTGATGAAACCGGTTTCCTGTGCTCGAGTCGAACCGACAGTCGATGTATTTTCCTTCCCGGGTCGATCGGTTTGCGGTAGCCTAATATTGGAGATTGTTTTCGGATCAGCGATTGATTTGTTCCTGTAGTATAGCATGCCGCCGCCAACTAAAACGTTGAGCAGAATAACGCCGAGAACCCCCAGACAAACTCTTTTCAGCCGGCCTTTACCCGCCTGCTCGCCGGAAACCTCCATTGCGGCATGCACTAGCGTCCTTTTGTCGATCTTTTCTTTTCCCTGTGTATACGTGCCCAGAAGTGCCCTGTCACATATGATGTTGATCAATCGCGGTACTCCTCCTGTCAGTCGGAAGAGTTCCTTTATCATCGGCTGAGGAAATAGTTCTCCCCGGACCATGCCCGCCACAGACAACCGGTGATTTACATAATCGGAAATTTCATTTTTAGCCAGAGGACCGAGGTGATATCGGGCCGTGATTCTCTGGTTTAGCTGGCGCAGTTCAGGCCTGGAGAGTAGCTCTTTCAATTCCGGCTGCCCCAGCATGATGATCTGCAGGAGTTTACGCTGACTTGTCTCGAGGTTGGTCAACAGTCGCACCTGTTCAAGCACATCCACGGTAAGGTTCTGCGCCTCTTCAATAATCAGGACAGCTCTCCCCCCCCCTTCGTGGATCTTAAGGAGGAAATGATTGAGCAGGTCCACAAGGTCTTTGATGTTTCTTGAACTCCTGGGATACGAGATCTGGAATTCATCGCAGATGGCAGCAAGAAGCTCTACCGATGATAACTTGGGATTAAGAATAAATGCGATATGGCAATTCCCAGGCATCTGTTCGAGAAGACACCGGCATACCGTTGTCTTGCCCGTTCCCACTTCACCCGTAAGAAGAACGAATCCTCCATCGACACTTATACCATACAGAAGATGTGCGAGAGCCTCCCGGTGTCCCTCGCTGATGTAAAAATAATGGGGGTCCGGTGAAATGGAGAAAGGGGTTTCCTTTAATCCGAAATACTCTCTATACATGCGCCCTTCCAAAAGCGAGAATGCGGTATCCGGGCCGCTTGAGCCTAAATATCGATTACCATTCCACAACTGTGCGTTCAAGAAGTATCTCCGCCAGTATCGTGTAATAGCGCGTCATTGTTATGGTTAGAAGCAGCAGGGAAACCTGCGAAAAAAAACAGTCTTAAGATTCGTATCATGTTTCTCGACACATTCCGTGGATGTTGGTGTGTGTCCTCACTGTTCCGGGTTCATTCCTTTACCCGGGCTGTCGGAGGGATGTATGTCAGGCAGGATAGGGGGAAAGGCCCGTCCTGCCGCACCGCCTCTTCGCTTTCAGTCGGCGCGGCAGGACAGGTCCTTGTGCTGTTACTTTTTGTTGTATACTATAACCCGTCCGTCTTTGTCCCGTTTCAGGGTCATCTGTTTTCCTTCGAGGGACTCGATGGTGTAGACGGTTTTTTTCCCATCCGACGTTGTTAGAGTGAGTTTCTTGCCGTCTACTGCATAGGTTCCTTTAACGGTTATGTTCTTCATGACAAGAACGAAGTTCCCGTCCGCCTTGTGATCTACCTGTGCGGTCGCTCCGGACCATTCGTAGGTCCAGCTGCCCACAATGTCTTTCTTGTAGTCGGCCGCAAAGGAAACTGCGGCGATGAGGAGGAAAACGATCGATAACACGGTGACTCTTTTCTTCATTATGCACTCTCCTGTTAGTTTTTGGTGCCGGGATCACCGGTCCTTGGAAGAAATATCGTCATCGTGACGCGATCTCTAAAGCAATTTTCTTGTTTTCAATCTCCGCCCGCCGGGACCGTCCCGTTATTCCGGTGTTCCTTTCTCACTGATCACGAGGAGGTTCCGGGTGCCGAGGGAGAAGGCCTCCTTGACGGTGCCCGTCACCTTCAGTTTCTGGCCGACCGCCGGCAGGGTCCTCGATGTGATCACAACGATCTCTCCGGTTTCGTCTTTCAGGACAAAAGATCTAAAGACAATCAGGGCGAGGACCTCCTTCACCTCGCCGGAGACGGTCACCTCTTTCCCGGCGTATTCCCGGGGATTTTTGAGGATGTCCCCGATCTTTGTCGGAAAGAGATACCCGCAAGCCGCAGCCAGAAGACAGATCGAGACGATTGAAACGACAACGGTCTTTTTCATCGCGACCTCCATGGTGGAGTGGTGTAACGGATCATTTTTCAATTATAATACACCGGTGCTGAAAAGAGGGGGCAGGTCTCGCGTAAGGCCCGTTGAAAGGTTGATTGGGGATCGCAGATCCCGGAAGTTCTCTAGGGTACCAGTATCCCTGCTGCGACTACCGTTGTCCAGACACCCTTTTTTCCGACGCTGGTCTGCGTTATGTTGCGCGTATGGACTATCTCATCGCTCAGCTTCCACAGGTCGAGTCGTTTGTTATAGCTTTCATTGACATCGAATTCGAGACCGAGGATCGTCGCCAGCATCTGGGCCGCAATATCTTCGGCGTAATCACCGGCCGTCTTGTCGTCTTCCCCGTGACTGTGGTATTCCGAAAGATATCCGAAGCGGTCGCGGTCCTTTGGGATGGCGACGCCGACGGAAGCGGCTATCAGACGATGATGTTCGTCGGTCGAGGCCTCGGCAAGGACGGCGTGTACTATCTGTCCCGGCGTCAGGCCTTTAAGTCCTTGTTTTACAGGGACGATCTCGCATTTTGGCGGGAAGATGCTCGATACCTTGACGATATTAAAAGGAGCTATCTTGGCATTGCGAAGTGCGAGCTCGAAGCTCACCAGTTTTTCCTTGTTTTGCCCGACCCCCTTCGTCAGGACGAGCTTGCTGGCAACAGACATATCGTGCATCTCCTTTCAGGAAGAGTGAAAAGCCGTGAAGAGTAAGGCGTAGCCAAGCATACCACGATATTACCGCGGGTACAAGGCAACTTTCACAACAATTGCAGGGATCTGAACGGGTTATTTTTTGTCCAGCACCTGGTTCCAGCGATCGAGGTCTTCTTTATGATCCTCAGCCAGTTTGCTGTAGTCTCCCTGGATCAGAATTGTGTTTATCTTGTCTCCAACGACGATCTTGTCCACAATTTCCTGGTCCTTGGGACCCACGACCTCGCCGAAGATGGAATGCCTGTCATCAAGATGCGGGGTCGGGACATGGGTGATAAAGAATTGACTTCCATTTGTATTCGGTCCTGCGTTTGCCATCGAGAGCACGCCCGGTTTGTTATGCCTCAGATCCGGCGAGAACTCATCTTTGAAGCGGTACCCCGGTCCGCCCGTGCCGGTACCCAGCGGGCAGCCCCCCTGGATCATGAAGTTGGGGATAACCCTGTGGAAGGTGAGGTTGTCATAAAATCCCCTCTTTGACAGGTTCACGAAACTCAATACCGTAAGGGGCGCCTGATTGGGAAAGAGCTTGACGTTTATATCACCTTTGCTTGTCTTGATTGTAGCGGTTATCGATGGATATGATGTTTTCATATTTTTTCCTTCGCTCCCTTCTTTCGCAAATGAAATGAGGCCGGTTGCAGCCAAAAATGCCAATACCGAAACGATTAATAGTGCTTTTTTCATAATTGACCCAATCCTTTCAAAGGTAAGTCAGAATATTATACCGGATTATCCCTTGTTTGGATACACATAAACTCTGCAGCCCTGTCCGGACCGGCCGCAGCCGTATCTCCCGAGGCTGTAAGCGGTTGGCCGGCTTTCATATCGGTAACATGAAAATCGACATTCCGGACTACCTTGATTCGATTCACACTAAAACATAGAAATCCGGCGAAGACTTGTGAGGTCATCGCCGGATATTTTTTCTCGTATTTCAGTAATGCTTACGGTTTCTTCGGTACAGGTTTCTTCGGTGCAGGTTTCTTATCGGGCGCCGCGGCCTTCTTAGGGGCAGGGGGGGCAGCCTTCTTTTTTGCAAGCTGGTCTTCCAGTGACTGGTTCCTGGCTCTCATTGCATCGAGTTCGTTCTTGACCTGGCTCAGTTCAGCCCTCGCCTTCTGGTTTTCTTTCGCTGCGTCTTGAAGCTTGGTTTCTGCCGCTGCAAGCTGCGTTTTCGCCTTCTTCAGGATCTCTACCTCCTGTTCCAGGGTGTTTGCCTTCAAAAAGAATGTAACGGCCACAACGGCGAGTATGAGTGCAACTATGCCCAAAGCCGCCGGAAGCACGGGGAATTGTTTTTTGGGGGGTGGTGGAAAGCCGCCGCCAGATTCCTCCGGATCGTTCATCTTGGGGAATTCTTCTTCGCTGTTGATTTGATTTCCATTCTCATCGAAGACCGGCATTCTTGACTCCTTCCAGCTTGAGTATTTTCTTCATACTTACCACAGAACATAGCGAAAGACCAGAAAAAATGGAGGTGACAGGTAAAGGGAATAGGTTATAGGTAATGGGTAATAGGTGATGGGAAAGGCAATGGAACTCTCTTCCTATAACCCATCATCCGCCTCTTTAGTTCTTCTCTTTCTTATCCGATAAACACCTTCAGGAGGGTTTTATGAAAGCGGAGAGACTGAAAGAGGTGGTCAGGGTTCTCATGTGCAGCCGGTTCTATTTCGACCTCGATATCCGGGAACGGTATAACCTGGTTGTCCATGTCCTCGCCATGATGGAGGCCGGGGCTGGTGCGTAAGCATTTGAAACCTTGACAATAGACGTCAAAACAGGTTATTTTTCAAATGATTAAATGGACCGAACCCTCCTGCTTAACACAACCTTTGAGCCCATAAGTGTCCTGTCGTGGAAGAAAGCGATCACTCTCGTTTATCTCGGAAAAGTTGAAGTTCTCAAGGAATACGACCGGGAAATCCACGGCGTTTCCATTTCCGTACGACAGCCTGCCGTCATACGCCTGCTCACCCTCGTGAGGAGCAATCACGCCAGGGTAAAGTTTTCACGAAAGAATGTCTTTCTTCGCGACGATCATACCTGTCAGTATTGCGGCGAGAAGTTTGACCCGAAACATCTGACCTGCGATCATCTTGTGCCCAGGTCCCGGGGTGGAGTTACCGAATGGACGAATATCGTCACCTCCTGTATCACCTGCAATCTGAAGAAAGGGGACAAACTTCCCGACGAAGTGAAGATGCATCCAAGAAAGAGACCATCGCGGCCGAACGGCTTTTACCTGTTTATGCTTAATCTTGGTGTCAAGGTGCCGCCGGAGTACTGGCGAGACTATATGTTCATGAGGAATTGATATGGATAGAGTTTGGGCTCCCTGGAGAATGGAATACATTACAGCTACAAAAAAGCCCGGTGAAAAGAAGTGCTTTCTCTGCATCGAAGAAGGGCAGGACGAAGAGTCCCTCGTAATCGGCAGGCTCGGGAAGGCATTCGTCATCATGAACCGCTTCCCTTACACAAATGGTCATGTCATGGTGGTTCCGGTCCGTCACACCGGATTGGCTGAAGACTTAACAGACGAGGAGTACCTTGACATGATGCGTCTTGTGAGGATCATGGTCACGGTCTACAAGGAAGAATTCAACGTCGAAGGCATCAACATCGGTATAAACGTGGGTCGTGCCGCCGGGGCGGGGCTGGAAGAGCACATACACATACACATGGTACCGCGCTGGTTCGGAGATACAAATTTCATGGCTGTCACAGGGGAAACCCGGGTAATCTCGGAACATCTCCTGACCTCCTATGAGCGATTAAAGAGAAAATTTCTTGAAAAGGTTCTTTGACCCCTCGCAGGCTGTTCTTGACCCTCAGGCAATAGTCCGGGCCTTTACAAAAAAACAAACCCATGAGCTTGCGCTGCCCGCCAGGGCCATTATTACATTTGATGGCGGGGACTTGAGGCGGTTGACCGAATGGAGGGGCGCGTCCCTCGTAGAGGCATGGGTGCCCTTCAGGACGATCTATCTCCTTTCCGGGACCTCGACGGCGGCGACAAAATCCTCTTTCGGAGGCCCGAATATCGCAGCCTTGGTCGAGGAACTTTCCGCATTCGGCGTCAGAGAATTCGTTCTCTGGGGGTACTGCGGGGGTATGGTGCCCGGCAGCAAAGCGGGGGATCTCTATCTTGCCAGGGGAGCACTGCGCGAGGAAGGTATTTCCTATCATTACCTGGAAGACGAAGACGACTTCGTCCTGGCGGACTGGGCGGATCAGTGGACGAAAACCGCTGAGGCCGAAGGTGTGCACCTCGCCGATATATGGACCACCGACGCGATCTACCGGGAAACACAGAACAAGATCGACGCCTGCACCGCACGGGGCATATCCGGGGTGGAGATGGAGGTGGCCTCCTTTTACGCCGTCTGCAAGTCCAAGGGCTTAAAGGCCGCCGCATTCCTGGTCGTCTCCGATGTCTTTAATAATGGTAAATGGATAAGCGGATTCCATACCAGACTCTTCAAGGAAGGCGTAAAGAAGCTGTCACGGTTTATGAACGAAAAGGCTGTCATCTGATCTTCGCGGCTGGAAAACCGGTTTTTCGCTGAAAAAATTTCCCCGACGGAAAAATTTTCCCACCAAAACGGAAAATGCTCTGCCTCCAAGGGCGAAGGTGCGTCCATGGTCTTTGGAGATTTCGAGAAGCCAGCAGTTTCCCGTCATTCCGGCCTTCGCCGGAATGACGGACATAACGTGCCTCAGACGTTGAACACATGAGCCATTCAAGCGACTCAAGCCATCCTTTCCCTTCACGGCACCTTTCCGTTGAGACGGCTCAAGTCGTTCAAGGTGCCCCTTCTGGCACATGTATTGCACTATTTCCCCGCATGAGCTTTTTTGTGACCGTCGCCGGAAAATTCGTAAACGAGAAAAGGCTGGATATTATCTCGAACAACATTGCCAATGCGCTTACAGCGGGGTTTAAGGCTGCGCGGCCGGTTTTCGGGATGGTATCGACCGCGGAAGATTCCTCAGGTCAGCAGACGCTTTTGAAGAATGCCTATGTCAACCTTTCCGACACCTATATCGATTTTTCTGACGCTTCACTTGTTGATAGCGGAGCACCTCTCGATTTGACGATCCTGGGAAACGGATTTTTTGCCGTTTCCACTGCAACAGGTATGCAGTATACCCGCAACGGCCAATTTATGCTCGACAAGGCCGGCCGTCTCGTCACCATGGCGGGAGACCCCGTTCAGGGTAAGGGCGGTGATATTACGATCAATGTGACCGACGGCAAAGAGATCCTCATTGAAACCGATGGTTCGGTGTATCTCGGCAAGGATCTGGTAGATATCATCAAGGTTGTCGAGTTCAAGAATATGAAGGACTTGAAGCCCACGGGCAAGAGTAATTTCACGTACTCCGGCGCTGACGCCGGAGAAACGCCGAAGATATACAGCATCAAACAGGGTTCGTACGAAACGTCGAATGTCAATGTGGTCCACGAGATGGTGGAACTTATCCATACGATGCGGGCCTATGAATGCTACACGAAGATTGATCAGATGTTTTCCGATATCAACAGCAAACTGACGGAGCTGGCGAAATTCTAGGAGGAACACATGATAAGGGCGTTATGGACAGCGGGAACGGGCATGAACGTGCAGCAGACGAATCTGGACGTCATCGCCAACAATATCGCCAACGTCAATACAAACGGTTTTAAAAAGAGCCGTGCGGATTTTCAGGACCTCATGTATCAGACCTTGAGGCTCCAGGGTGCTCGGACCGAGGGCGGCGGCATGGTTCCCACCGGCATCCAGATAGGCCTCGGGGCGATGCTTTCCTCGGTGCAGAAGGTCTTCCAACAGGGCGACTATCAGAGGACCGACAACGAGCTGGACCTTGCCATAGAAGGCAACGGTTTTCTGCAGGTCAACCTGCCGTCCGGCGACAAGGCCTATACACGGGCAGGAGCCCTGAAGACCGACGCCGAAGGCAGGATCGTCACATCCGACGGCTATACCGTCGAGCCCAACCTTACCATACCGGCAAAGACGACGAGTGTTTCCATCGAGAGCGACGGGACGGTGACCGTTCAGATCCAGGGTCAAACCACTCCGCAACAGATAGGCCGTATCGAGCTCGCAAACTTCATAAACCCCACGGGCCTGCGGGCAGTCGGGAAGAACCTTTTCATGGAAAGCGAAGCAAGCGGAACACCAACGACGGGCAGACCGGGAGAAAACGGAATGGGTACGGTTCTCCAGGGTTTTCTTGAAATGTCCAACGTAAACGTTATGCAGGAAATGATCAATATGATCATCGGCCAGCGGGCATATGAGGTCAACTCCAAGGCCATTCAGGCGGCGGACGAAATGCTCCAGCTGACCAACAATCTAAGGAGATAAGATGGGTACCGTGACCGAGGGGCCTGAAAGCCGCCATACTTCCCGCGAGCCGGTTATGACGGTCACATGTTATGTCGGCCTGATCGCATTATTCCTTCTTCTGTTCCTTCTGGGAGCGGCCGGAGGCGGCCGCGGGCTGTATGCCGCGGGAGAATCCGTCGCGGAGACCAGAATAGTCAGGTTCATAAAGCAGATCTACCCCGGAGGCGACGCCGTTCGGGTTAGACTCAATTCGATGCCCGCACAGCTCAGGAATAACGCGAAGATCGTGAACCTGAGCTTTTCGCGTATACCGGACGTCAGCGGTGAGGGGATATGTGCCGTTGAAATAGAGAATTCTCCGGGCAGGACGCGGACCGTTCAGATTCCCTTCAAAGTTTTCACAAAGCGTGAGCTTTTCATGCTGAAACAGGCCGGTCAGAAGGGCGACACCATAGGCATGAATGATATCCTGGTTCGCCAGACCTATATGAACGGTAATGGTAGCGGATATCCGGCAGCGGCGGAAGATGTAATCGGTAAGGTCCTCAAGCGTGACGTGCCGGCAAATACACTCATCACCGACCGGATACTGGACGACCGGGTCGTTCTCAAAAGAGGAGATGTCGTCACGATAATTGCGGAGAGCAACAAACTTGTCGTTCATGCCAAAGGCAAAACCGTCGACAAGGGGAAGGTCGGCGACACGATACGTGTGAAGAATATTGCCTCCGGAAAGGAACTGACCGCCAGAGTTGTAAGCGGCAACGCCGTGAAAGTAGAATTCTAGGGAGCGTGGAGTCATGAAGACCTGTGGTTTCATATTCATCACGATCATTGCCGCGGCTCTTTCTACGGGCTGCCAGAATACCAGCATGTCCAAGATAAAGGATGAGCCTTTTGTCATAGACAACACGTACAGGACGGTAAAGCCGGCCCCTCAGCCCCCTCCCGGATCGATCTACCGCGGCGTGACGAGCAATAGCAGTTTCCTCGGGGACCACAGGGCCCGGGGCATCGGAGACATCATCACCGTAAATATCGTCGAGGTGACCAACGCGACGGAAAAGGCGGGCACCAGCACCAAGAGGAGTTCCGCCACCACCGCCGGCATCCCCAATTTCTTCGGATTTGAAAATAACGTGTATCCGTCGAGTATTACTCCCGACAAGATGATTAACGCGAACACGAAGAATGATTTCGACGGTTCCGGGGAGACGTCGCGCGGGGGTTCCCTGACCGCGACGATCACGGCCCGGGTTGTCGATGTGCTTCCCAACGGTAATCTCGCCATTGAAGGCAAGCGTGAGATCAGCATCAATAACGAGAAGAAAGAGATCCTTGTCCAGGGCATCGTGAGACCGAGAGACCTGGCCTACGACAACTCCGTGTACTCGACCCAGATTGCCGATGCCAAGATCATCTACACGGGCGTGGGCGTGCTGGGAGAAAAACAGAGGCCGGGATGGATGGCGCGTATGGTGGACGCGGTATGGCCTTTCTGAGAGAGACAAACATGACCTATCGCGAACGTGTTCATCGCAGCACGATAGTAGTATGCATGGCATTCTTCATCGTTGCCTTCCTCCTGTTCATCGCTGGTATGGCCGATGCGGCTCGCATCAAGGAGATGGGTTACATCAACGGTGCCAGGAGCAATCAACTGATCGGTTACGGGCTGGTCACCGGTCTTGCCGGTACCGGGGATAAATCCAACACGATCTTTACGAACCAATCCCTTGCCAATATGCTCGAAACCATGGGAATCAGGGTCGACCCCAAATCGACGAAGGTCAACAATGTCGCCGCGGTCATGGTCACCTGCAATCTGCCTCCCTTTGCCCGGATAGGCAGCAAGATCGACGTAACCATCGCTTCGATAGGAGACGCAAAGAGTATCGAAGGGGGCGTCCTCGTGGCAACGCCGCTCAAGGGAGCCGACGGCGCAGTTTACGCCATGGCGCAGGGTCCCATTGTTGTGGGCGGTTTTCTGGCGTCGGGGCAGGGCGCTTCGGTACAGAAGAACCATCCGACGGCAGGCAGGATAGCCAATGGCGCGACCATAGAGCGCGAGGTCCTGTCGGAAGACTACAAGGGCGAGGCCATAATGATCGCCCTGAAGATGCCTGATTTTACGAATGCCCGCAGGGTAGCCGACCGGATAAACGAGACTTTCCGTGGTTCGGCCCACGCGAAAGACGCGGGGACGATCAACGTCAGAATACCGGGGGAAATGAGAGACAACCCCGTGAAATTTCTGTCCATTGTTGAAAATCTCGACATTAAGACCGACATGCAGGCGAAGATCGTTGTCGATGAGAAGACGGGAACCGTGGTAATCGGTGAGAACGTCCGGGTGTCAACGGTTGTCATATCTCACGGCAACATCAGTGTCCAGATCAAGGAAGACGCCCGCGTGAGCCAGCCGATGCCTTTCGGCCAGGGTCAGACGGTGGTGACGCCCGATACCCAGATAAAGGTCCGTGAAGACCGGGGGAAGTTCTATCTCCTGGAGTCCGGCGTCTCGATACGTGAACTGGTCAACGCCCTCAATGCCACCGGGATTTCGACCCGGGATGTCATAACGATCCTGCAAACGATCAAGGCTTCCGGGGCTCTTCACGCAGAACTTGAGGTCATATAGGAGGATCATTCGACATGTCTGAGGGCGTAAAATCCGTTGCGATGGGGCTGCAGCCGACAATTTCTATGGGGGATATCAAGATGGAGCGCAATCTACCCGGTTCATCCGAGGCCGACAGGGAGAAAGTTTGCCAGAATTTCGAATCCTTTATGTTGTACAGTATGCTTAAGCACCTGGAAAAAACGACGAAGATGTCAAAGAAGGGATACGCCGAAGAGACATACATGGCCATGGTCTACGAAAAAGTGGCCGATTTTCTCGCGGAAAAAGGTGTGGGAATCAAGGAAATGCTGATGAAATATTCCGAAAGGGAAAGTGCTAAAGTTATTTCCCGAAGCGGCGATAATACCGGTAAGCGATAGAGGAGGTGTACCATGAAAATCCAAAATGGCAACAAGCCCGACCTGCTTGACAGCCTTGTCAAGACTTCCCAGGTAAAGCCGCAGAAGGATCTTTCCGTAGAACAGAGAAAGAACCAGGGTGCGAGCTACGACAAGGTCGAGCTTTCATCCAGGAAGCAGGAGGTCGACCGCCTGGCACAGAAGGCCAAGGCACAGCCTGCCATCCGGGAGGAGCGCGTCGAGAGCCTCAGGCAGTCGATCGAGGACGGGACGTACAACGCCAGGGGCGAGATCGTCGCCCGAAGCATACTCAAAAGCAATATTCTGGACGAGTTACTGTAATGGTTATCAGTGCCATCATCGAGATGACGAAGAGAGAGGAAAAGACCCTGAAGGAGTTTCTGACGGCCCTTCAGATGGAGCGCGACGCCATTATTTCCTTTTCACTGGATGGCATAATCGCGGGCAACAACAAGAAGGAAGAGATACTGAGAAAACTCGAATACCTGAAAGCGGAAAAGGAAAAACTGCTTGAGGGTGCCGGGGACAGGGAAGCCATTGTCTCGGACGTGACCATGCAAACCCTGAACGGCAAGCTGGCCGTGGTGATGAAAGAGATCAAGACCGCCATGGACAAGAACATGAAGCTTCTCTCCTTCTCCATCGATCATGTCAGGTCGTCGATAGAGAACGTTATCGGCCATATTGGTGGTACGGGCTACGGGAAAAAGAGAGAGGACCTCTCTTCCGTACTCCTCTCAAAAGTAATCTAGTCCGGAGAAAGGCAGCATATGGGTATCACCTCTATCCTTAATATCGCCAGAAACGCCCTTTTTGCCCAGCAGACGTCGCTGCAGGTTTTGTCGAACAATATTGCAAACGTAAATACGAAAGGCTATGCGCGCCAGGAGGCTGTGCTCACGGAAGCCGATGCCGTAATGACCGATTCCGGGCTTATCATGGGGAATGGGGTCAGAATTGAGAAAGTAATAAGCTATTATGATAAATTTCTCGAATACTCCGTCGCGAAGCAATGCACTTCCATGGAGGAACAGAAGACATACGCAAAGTTCTTCTCACGAATCGAAAGTGTCCTCGACGAAAACAATTCCCAGCTTACATCGAACATTACCGCCTTCTTCAATTCCTGGCAGAGCCTGTCCGCCGATCCTTTGAGCGGTGTCGCCCGTCTGGATGTGGCGACGAAGGCCACCAACCTCTGCGGGAGCATCAGCAATACATACAACGAATTGAGGACACTCCAGATCGAAACTGATAACAACGTGGCAAATCAGGTTACCGAGATCAATAATCTGCTTGCCTCCATTGCCGAGTTGAATAAGAAAACCTATGAATCCGCGGCGAGTGGAAGCGAAGCCGCTGGCTTCGCCAGCCAGAGGCTGTCGGCGCTGCAGGAGCTCTCGGGAAAACTGAACCTGCAGTATTTTGAAGATGAAAACGGCGGGTTGACGGTCATGACGACGGACGGGAAGAGCCTTGTCGAGAAGGGAAACGTCTACGAACTGTCCGCAGAAAAGACCGGTGCGGACAATTTCTATCACGTATTCTGGCAGGGCAATTCCGTTTACTCCGTCGATATCACGAATAATATCAGCGGGGGAACACTCAAAAGCCTTGTCGATCTGAGGGACAACCAGCTGAGTACCTTCATTGACGACGTCAACGACCTCGCCCAATCCCTTATGACGGAAGTTAACACCATCCATAGCACGGGCTACAACGCGGGCGGCACGACGGGGGTCAATTTCTTCGAGAACATGACCCAGGATTACGCGGCGAATCTCGATCTCAGCGACGAGGTCAAGGCGGATGCGGGTTATATCGCCGCGACATCCCTGGCATCAAACTTGACCAACAACGACATAGCCCTCGCAATCGCCAATCTCGGCAGTGCCGACGTGACAATCGGCGGTGCGACAACAACCTACGTGACGTACACGGCATCGATCGCCAGCACCATCGGAAATCTTTCACAGAACGCGCAAAACCTTTCCGAATATCATCAGAACCTTATGGACATGGTATCCAACCAGAGGGAAAGCATCTCCGGCGTATCGATAGATGAGGAGATGTCCAATCTTATCAAATTCCAGTATGCCTACCAGGCCGCGGCCCGTCTCATCAACACCGCCGATACCCTGATGACCGCCCTTATGGAGATAGGAAGATGAGAATATCGGAGAACATGAGATACAGGCTGTTCCAGTCCTGCATCAATAAGGTCGGTCAGCAGGTCACGGACATTGAGAAGAAAATAGCCACGCAAAAGAATATCAACGCACCTTCTGATGATCCCCTCATCTTTGCCCGGTCCGTCGAGTATGATTCGCAGCTCAGTCTGGGCGCCCAGTTCAATGACAATCTGCAGCGCCTGAAGACCCTCGTCGGGATGTATGATACGTCCCTGTCGAGCATTGACAGCCAGCTTTCGACGCTCAGCCAGATGGCAAACGGCTACGGCACGGCCGATACGAGTCTGCGCCAGTCTTATGTCGAAGAGCTCAAGGGCATAATCGAACATCTCGTAACGGTCGGCAACACGAAGCTCGGCAATACGTACATCTTCGGAGGACAGCAGGCCGACAGCGCCCCATTCCGGCTGAACAACGATTATTCGGTGACATACAACGTCTCTGCCCGCGGTGAGGATGCGAACAGCATTTATGTCGATGAATCTCAACTGGGGAAATTCGGCCTGTCCGGCAGGGAGGCCCTCTACAGTACGTCGAAGATCGCCTTCGGCAGCGTCAGCAATGCGTACCAGGGGGACATATATTCAAACACGGACAGCTTCGCCTACGTTTTGACCGCGGCGAACCGAACGATGTACGCGAACGGTGCGGCCATCAATCTGACGGCTGGAACATATACGGGCAATACCCTTGCGCGGGAGATACAGACCCGGCTTGGAGCGGATTATTCGGTAGCCTTTGATTCCGCGACGCGAAAGTTTGTGATTACGAACAATACGGCGGGTTCCGTAACCTTCAACTGGTCTAACGCAGGCGCAACGGCCGCCGGCGTGCTTGGTTTCGACGCCGTCGATTCCGTTACAGGTGCCGGTGAAACGGAGTTGAGCGATCTCGACACGGGAAGAAAGGCCTATATGGTGAAGATCGTCGCGGGTGGCGCCACGACGGGAGCACTGGCATCTCGGGCAACGTACTCCTATTCGACAGACGGCGGCACGACATGGTCCGCGGCAATGTCCGTCAGCACGGGTGGAGCCGATACCACAACCGGGGACATCGTCATAGACGCGACGAACAACACATTCTACCGAAACGGTGCGGCGGTGACCCTCGCAAACGGGACATACACGGGAGCAGCCCTCGCAACGCAGATCCAGACTCAGCTCGGCGCAGGGTATTCAGTCGGTTACGATGCCTCGACGCGAAAATTCTCCATAACGAACAACACCGGTGCAGTCGTCACTCTCAACTGGTCGAACGCCGGTTCGACGGCGGCGGGAGTCCTCGGATTCAACAATGCCGATTCCGTGGTGAGCAACGGCACTACGGATACAGGCGACTATGACGCGGGTATGTTCATAGACGGGTCGGGTGTGCCGAATGTAACGAACAACCGCATAAAGTTCGCCTTCGGCACCGCGGACACTCCCCTTACCGCAAATGATTCCTTCCAGGTAAAAGACCTCAGCATATTTGAGGTCCTCAAGAACTTCAAAGATGCCTTCGAAGCCGGGAATTCAACCTGGGTTTCCAAAAACATCGGCTACATCGATGCGGCCCGCTCATCGACCATAAAGAACAATGCCGTCATCGCATTCGAAGGCACCCAGGCCGAGATGCTCATCGAGAACAATACAACGAAAAAGAACCGCATCGAGGAAGAGCAATCGGAGCTCATCGGCGCCGACACCGCCCAGCTGGGCCAGGAATTCCAGGTGCTCCTCAACACATACCAGACACTCCTGGCAGCCTTCTCAAAAATGCAGTCCATCAGCATCCTGAACTACCTGGCCTAAAGATAAAGACAAAGACCAAAAGATTGTCTCACGCCCGCTTCACCCCCTTTGGGGGGTTCGCTGGAGGCAGAGAAGAAAGGCTGGGGAGAAAGCCAAAAGACTTCCCGGGAATTTGAGAAGACGGAAATTCCCGGGAATCTTCGATCCCGCTGCGCGGGAGGGTAAAGAAACCATCATACTTCACTACCACTTGTCCCACAAAGATAACCACCACCCGGATACATCAATAGTGAGAATTCCCGCCGAAGGCGTGCAAAGTGCGGCCTGATCCCTGCTGTCTGGGATCTGGACGCAATTCTTTTAAAGCTTCCTCCTATCCTCTCTTCTATGCCTCCAGCGAGCCCGAAGGGCAAAGCGGGCGTGAAACAGGTATTTTTCAGTTTGTTGGCTTGTGTTTTTAAAACGTAGAAATTCTTTATGGAATATGAGAAATTAGAAAAGAGCGGACCGGCGGCATGAATGGAAGTTAGTATTCTACCGGGAGGTTGTGGTGATGAATGTGCTTGAGGTTCCTGTGGTGAAGTATTCACGTCATGAGAGGGCCCCCGTGAGGGAGACGGTCGCCATGGAGGAACCGCTTGAGATATATATCGACAATGAGCCGTTATATATGACGATGCGCTTGCCGGGAGAGGAGATACCGCTGGCCCTCGGGATTTGTTTTACGGACGGTGTAATCCAGTCCATGGATGACGTGGATGGTGCCAATTATTGCAGTGATATCTCGGCCAACAAGATCAACATCTATTTAAGCGAAACCAGGAGAAAGAAAGGACCGCTTCCCGGGAAGCAAAAACGGTTCATCAGTTATTCAAGCTGCGGCATTTGCGGCTCGGATATGATCGATGACTTGACGAGATCAGTAGAGAGAATAGAAAAGACGATAACTGTCGACTTTTCCGGACTTTTCCCGATGCAGCGGATGATGGTCGAAAGGCAGGTTGCTCATCGCTCCACGGGAGGTACGCATGCGGCCTCGATATTCAATGCGGAGGGCAACTTCTTATCCTTCGCTGAAGATGTCGGCAGGCACAACGCCCTCGACAAGGCCATCGGCAAGATACTCCTGGAAGGAAAGATCCGGGAGGCGGCCATCGTCCATTTGAGTTCACGGCTCAGCTATGAAATGGTAATGAAGGCAGCCAGGCTGAGAGCCGAAATCCTGACCGGTGTTTCAGCCGCCACCTCGCTCGCCATACAGGTGGCTGAGGCAATAGGCATCACCCTGGTCGGATCCTTAAGAGACGATCGGGGAAACGTCTTCACCCACCCCGAACGCCTGATCCCCTGAAGCAAGACCAAAAAGACTGTCTCACGCCCGCGTCACCCCCTGTCGGAGGTTCGCTGGAGGCATAGAAGAAAGCATGGGGAGAAAGCCAAAAGACTTCCCGGGAATTTGAGAATACTGAAATTCCCGGGAATCTTCGATCCCGCTGCGCGGGAGGGTAAAGAACCATGATACTCCGCTCAAACCTGCCCCACAACGATGACCACCACCCGCAAACATCAATAGTGAATCCCCGCCGAAGGCGTGCAAAGTGCGGCCTGATCCCGTCTTTCCAGGGATCTGGACGCAATTCTTTTAAGGCTTCCTCCATATCTCTCTTCTATGCCTCCAGCAAGCCCAAAGGGCAAAGCGGGCGTGAGACAGTCTTTTGGTCTTTCGTTTGTTTCCTACCCGGGTTCGAACTTGTACCCTACCGAGTATACCGCGTGGATGAGGCTTGCCCCGGGGTTGGCTGATTCTATCTTTCTCCGGAGTTTTTTGATATGGCTGTCGATGGTGCGTTCGCTGACGACACGCTCGTCGGGGTAGATCTTGTCCATGAGTTGTTGGCGGCGGTATATTCGCCCCGGATTGGCCATCAGAAATTGAAGGAGTTTGAACTCCACCGCTGTCAGCTCCAGATCGCGGCCGCCAAGGCTGGCCCGCCAACGGTATTCATCAAGGACAATGCCCCCCGTTTCGAATGTCTGACTCGCCTGCGCTCTGCGCAGGACGGCCCTTACCCGGGCTATGACCTCGCGGGGGCTGAAGGGCTTGCATATGTAATCATCAGCCCCGATTTCCAGTCCGAGCAGCCGGTCTATCTCCTCGATCCGGGCGGTTACCATTATCACGGGCGCCATTGAGAATGCTCTGATATCCCTGCAGATCTCCATACCGTCGCGGCCCGGGAGCATGAGGTCGAGAAGGATGAGGTCCGGCCGGTGTTCCCTGACCCAGGGGACAACGTCAGTACCGTCCTCAAGGCAATGGGCCTCAAAACTTGAAGCTCTGAGGTAGTCGGCGAGGAGGCTTGCCAGCTTCGGTTCGTCCTCGACGACGAGAATGACCCGGCTCACAGGTTTTCCTCCTCAAGGGGCATGGCGATCCTCATCAGGAGACCTCCCAACGAGGAGGCATGAGCGGTGATGGTGCCATCGTGGGCTTCGATTATCTTTCTGCATATGGCCAGACCGAGTCCGGCGCCTCCCGAGGCCCTGCTGCGGGATGCATCCACGCGATAGAGATGATCGAAGAGTTTCTCCATGTCTTCGGAGCACACGCCGGGCGCGGAATCCTCGAAATCAATGGTTACCCGGCCGGTTTCGCATCGAAGGCGAACGATCAGCTTGCCGCCCCTGTCGGTGTATTTCAGGGAATTTCCAAAGAGATTGGAAAAGAGCTGCTGCAGGCGTTCGCGATCCGCAAAGACGTTTGATCGGCTGTTTTTCGGAATATCCGTGGCCAGAGCGATGCCCTTGCGGGTAAACTCCGTGCGGTAGGCATTGGCGGAATCCTTGAGAACGTCAACAAGATTGAGGTCTTCCTTCTTATATGTCAGTGCGCCTAGGTCCGAAAGGGTCAGTTGATGAAGGTCGTCGACGAGCCGGTGCAGTCTGACCACTTCAGTGTGAAGAGACCGGACGGCCTCCGGCGTTGTGTCGCGCACGCCTTCCAGAAGGGCCTCGATCTCACCGCGCAATACCGCGATGGGGGTCCTTAGTTCGTGGGATATGTCAGCCACCCACTGGCGGCGGGCCTTTTCGTTTTTTTCAAGGGCGCCCGCCATGGCGTTGAAGGAACGCGCAAGAAGTCCCAGTTCGTCTGACGAGGTGACGGGGACACGAACGGCATATTTTCCCGAGGCAAGTTCGCGGGTAGCCGCGGCGATGGTCCTGATGGGTCGCAGCATGCGCCTCGCCAGGGGAAGGGAAAAAACCATCACCACGAGCACCAGTCCCAGCACCGCCGTGATGAGGGCAAACTTCTGCTGCTGCAGGAACTTAAGCTGAGGGGGACTGAGAAACTGTTTGGGCGGCAGGAGGCCCACATAGCCGACAGTAAGATCGTTGTGAATGATGGGCCGGTAGTTGACGCCTCCCGCTTCCCCGGGGTTCCCGAAGATCGGTTGGTGTTCACCATCGAGAATAACAAGAGGCGGTTTCGGATGACCAGGTTTTTCCGGGCGTGACTCAGTGCCTGCTTCCCGGCGGTCAGTAAGGACCCACGTTACCCAGTATCTCGGATCGTTGCGAAGAAAATCCCAGCTTCCATGCCGGGAATAAACCTCTGCCAGGTTAACTCTTATGACTTCTAAATCTTGCTGCCCCATGGCATCGAGATAGCGGAGAAACCCCCTGTTGATGCTCCACTGCATGATAAGGAACATACAGAGGATAGCGGCGCATGTGGCGGCAAGGATGGAGAGGAACAGCCGGTAGGTTATGCCGATCCTGATCATAACGGTTCTCTTCGATGACGTATCATGATCATATTTTACAACGCGCCATTCTGAAATGGGCAGCCTTTTATGACTCTTCAACAAATATCCTTATTTCTTCCATATTTCTGTCACAATCGCCTGCTAATGTATGGGCATGGAACAGACCGGCGAAGATGGCCAAAGGCCATCGCGCGTACAGGACATAATCAGGTATCTGATAGCGGCAGCGGTCTTGCTGCTTCTCCTCGCGGAGATGTTCACGGTGCTCTTTGCCGGTATGATTTTCCCATGACGCGGCAGTCTGAAACTCGTAGTCCCACGCGGGCCAGGCCCGACCGGGAACCATGAATCAGGGAGGTTACATGAAGAAGGTATTGATCGGTTTGTCCACAGGCATTCTTTTCGTTGCATTCACGGTTTGCGCCCAGGCACCCCTACCTCCGCCCCGGGGCGCAGGACCGGGTCATCCGGATATGGGGATGGAGCTGGAACACCCTGTCTTCGGGGATCCGGCCCGCCTTTCTATCGATGAAAACCGAATGGGGGCCATAAGGGAGATACAGGTCAGGGCCGTGAAGGACGGCATCAGAAAGAGGGCTGAACTCCAGATCGCAGCTATCGAACTGAGGGAGATCCTCGCAAAGGACCCTGTCGATATGAAGGCCGTGGAGGCGAAGCTGAAACAGATCGCGTCAGCCCGGGCGGATATACAACTTTCCCATATAAAGACTGCTGAGGAAATAAAGGGTAAGCTGACGAAGGAAGAAAGGAAGAAATTCAAGGAGTTCCTTGAATCCGCCCAGTTGGGATTTGAGGGCCGCCACGATCCCGATAAGCCATTCCCCCCAGCGAAAGGAACAGAGGATAGAAGAACGGCCCCACCCCGGCCAAAGAAAAATTGAGGCAGACAAGGTTTAGGGCCATTAAAGGAAACCCCGGCCGATGGACATTTATTCCCGTAGCTTTCCGGCGTTGTGTTTTACGGCGATTATCTTGATCGCCCTCTTCGTGTTCCTGTTCTTTCTCGGCGGGTGCGCAAGCGTCGGGCCTGATTATGTCAGACCCGACGCAGAGGTGTCCTCGCAATGGCACGCCCCCCTTAATGGTGGTCTCAATCCTTCGCGGATCGACACGCAGGTACTGGCATCCTGGTGGACTACGCTCAACGACAGGGATCTTTCCGGTCTTATCGATCGGGCAGTGGCAGGGAATCTCGATGTGAAGAAGGCAACGGCCAGGGTGAGGCAGGCACGGGCGAGCCGCCTTGCCGCGAAAGCCGGCTTCTTTCCCGCGGTCGAAGCCGCCGGTTCTGCTGCGAGGAATTACAGCAATGCCGATGCCGTCACAGACAAGGTCACCGATTTCTATAGTGCGAACTTCGACGCTGTGTGGGAACTGGACATATTCGGCGGTATCCGCCGGTCTGTCGAAGCCGCGGGGGCGGACCTCGAGGCGGCCCGGGAGGACGTGAGAGATGTTTTGGTGTCGCTGCTTGGAGAAGTGGCAAGGAACTATATCGATGTGCGCACCTATCAGGCGAGGATAGAAGCCGCCGGGGGGAACATTGCCAGGCAAAGCGAGACGTATCAATTGACCCTGTGGCGGCAGCAGGCAGGTCTTGGTGACGAACTTGCCGTTGAGGAGGCCCTTTCGAATCTTGAGAGTGCGCGATCACAGTTGCCGGACCTTCGATCGGGACTCGAGGGAGCTCTGAACAGAATCGCGGTGCTTTTGGGCGAACAGCCGGGAAAGGTTCACAAGGAACTCGAGAAACCGGCGGCCATACCGTCGCCGCCTCAGGATGTGGCTGTGGGTGTGCCCGCCGACATGCTCCGCCGCCGGCCGGACATCCGGCGCGCGGAACGCGAGCTTGCCGCACAGACGGCAAGGGTGGGCGTCGCAACGGCAGAACTTTATCCAAAGCTCACGCTCATCGGGTCCATAGGCCTCGAGGCCCTATCGCTCAACAGACTGGTTTCTTCACCGACAAGGGTGTATAGCGCCGGTCCCGCGATAACGTGGCCAATCTTCCAGGGTGGAGCCATACGGGCCAATATCGAGGTGCAGTCGGCCTTGCAGGAGCAGGCCCTTATCGAATATGAAAAAACGGTTCTCACTGCGCTGGAAGAGGTGGAAAATGCGCTGACTGCCTACGCTGAAGAGCAGAAGAAAATGGAGTCCCTTCACGTTGCGCGGGGGGCGGCACAGAGGTCCGTCGAGATCGCCCTTGGAAAGTATGAGGCCGGTCTCACTGATTTTCTTGTCGTCCTTGTCGCCCAGCGTTCGCTTCTGTCTTTTGAGGATCAACTGGCGCAAAGCGAGGGAGTCGTAACATCGAACCTGATAAAGCTGTACAAGGCACTCGGAGGGGGATGGGAATCGATGAACGCGGACAAAACAGAGAAGATCAACACAGGAAAGTAAGATGGATATGAAGAAAGACCTTAAATCGGCAGCGGCAATAATAATGACTGCAGGTCCCCTCAAAGGCTCAGGATTCAAACGTTACCTCCTGCCCGGCTGCCTTCTGATAGCCGTGGTGGTCGTTGCGATTGTAATCATGGGATCAGTCGGAAAATCGAAGGAGATCCAGTATAAAACCGAGCAGGTTCGGCGTGGTGATCTTGTTGTCATAGTCACCGCAACCGGGACGTTGCAGCCGACGAACAAGGTCGATGTCGGCAGTGAGCTTTCGGGCACCATAAAAAGGGTTGCAGTGGACTACAACAGCAGGGTGAAGGCCGGCCAGATCCTCGCGGTACTCGACACCGCGAAACTGGAGGCAACGATAGCCCAGTCCCGGGCAGCTCTGGAATCCGCGAAGGCAAAGGCGCAACAGGCGAAGGCCACGGTGACGGAAACCCAGGCGAAGATGGCACAGTATCAAAAGGTCTGGAACCTAAGCGGCGGGAAGGTCCCTTCCCAGACCGAGATGGACGCTGCGAAAGCCTCGCTTGAGCGTGCAAAGGCGGATGCCGCAAATAATGCCGCCGCGGTTTCCCAGGCTGAGGCGGTCCTTAAGGCCAACCTGACCGACCTGTCCAAGTCGGTCATCAAGTCGCCGATCAACGGCATTGTTCTCGCGCGGAGCATAGAACCCGGACAGACCGTGGCCGCATCCTTCACAGCTCCGGTCCTTTTCACGCTTGCCGAGGACCTTACCAAAATGGACCTGCACGTAAACGTGGACGAGGCGGACATAGGACGGGTGCTCGAAGGACAGAGCGCCACATTCAGCGTCGCTGCCTACCCCAATCGCACATTTGAGGCCCTGATCTCCCAGGCCCGTTATGGTTCTTCAACGACATCGGGTGTCGTAACCTACGAGACAGTGCTGAAGGTCGAGAACCCCGATCTCTCCTTGCGTCCCGGGATGACGGCCACTGCGGACATTACGGTCAGGAAACTTGAAAACGTTATTCTTATCCCCGGTGCGGCACTGCGTTTTTCACCGCCCGTCGCCCAGGGGCAAAAGACATCCACCGGCCTGGTCGGGGCGTTGTTGCCGCGCCCGCCGAAACCCGAGGGCCAAAGGCGCGACGTAACCGGCGACAGTAAAAATACAAAGCAGGTATGGGTCCTGAAGAATGGACAGCTCGCGCCTGTTTCCATCATCGTTGGGGCATCGAACTCAGGGGCAACGGAAGTCATTTCAGGAGATATCCAGCCCGGCGCCCTGGTAGTGACTGATTCCATCGCAGGGGGAAAATGAGGACCGGCGGCGGTTTGAAGGATAATCACATTATCGAGTTTAAAGCGGTGACCAGGGTTTACGGGAAGGGTTACGGCGCTGTTTCGGCATTGAGAGGAGTCGATCTTTGTATAGATGAAGGGGAATTTGTGGCGATAATGGGGCCGAGCGGATCGGGAAAGTCTACGTGCATGAATATCCTCGGGTGCCTTGATATGCCGAGCGCGGGGACCTACATGTTCAGGGACATAGATGTCGGTCGGTTGACACGCAATCAGCGGGCCTTGCTGCGGCGCCATTACCAGGGGTTCATCTTTCAGGGCTATAACCTGTTGAGCCGAACTTCGGCTCTCGAGAACGTGGAACTTCCCCTTTTGTACAGGGGTGTATCGCTTCGCGAGCGCCGGCAACGGGCGCTGGAGGCCCTTGAGACAGTGGGTCTTACCGGATGGGAATCGCACACCCCCGGTGAGCTTTCGGGGGGTCAGCAGCAGCGGGTCGCCATTGCGCGCGCCATCGTCACGGGGCCGACGGTGCTTCTTGCCGACGAACCGACAGGGAATCTGGACACGGTACGCAGCAACGAGATCATGGAGGTCCTGATCAGATTAAACAGGTACAAGGGTATCACGATCGTCATGATCACCCACGAACCTGATATGGCTCACTATGCAGACCGCCAGGTACATTTTCTCGATGGCCTTGTTGTACTGGACCAGGAAAACGGGGGGAAAGGGTAATGCTCTGGAATACGATCTGGCTGGCACTAAGGGAAATCAAAAGGAATGTCATGCGTTCCTTCCTCACTATTCTGGGGATCGTGATCGGTGTTGGGGCAGTCATTACGATGGTAACGATAGGCGGAGGGGCTACCGTCCAGGTCAGGGAGCAGATAGCCAGCATGGGCAGCAACCTGCTTATGGTAAGTCCCGGCAAAAGGCTCGGCCCCGGGCAGTCGTCGGGCAACGTTCCCTTCAAGGAGGCGGACGTTGAGGCGATCATGCGAGAGGTCAGTTCCATCGTTGCCGTGGCGCCGGTTTCATCCCAATCCATGCAGGCGATATTGGGCAACCAGAATTGGTCGACCCAGGTGACAGGAAGCGACAACCAGTACTTCTACGTGACAAACAGGTCAATGGGTTCGGGAAGGCAATTCAATGAGAGTGAACTGCGTGCCGGAGCTGCCGTCTGTATCATCGGGGAAACAGTGCGTAAGAAACTTTTCGGAGGCCAGGAAGTCCTCGGTGAGAAGATCCGTCTCCAAAAGCTTTCCTGCGAGGTGATCGGCCTGATGGCGGAAAAGGGTCAGAGCACGATGGGGCAGGACCAGGACGACATGGTGGTCATCCCTCTGCGTACCCTCCAGCGGCGGGTTACGGGGAACCAGGACGTCGGTCTCATCCAGGTCTCGGTACGGGACGGCGCATCCACCGACAAGGTACAGAAGGACATAGCGACGCTGATGCGGGAAAGACGTCATCTCGGCCCGAGCGACGACGATAATTTTCACGTGATGGACATGAAGGAGATCACAAAGATGCTTACAGGGACCACGGAACTGCTCACGGCGCTTTTGAGCGCAGTCGCGGCCGTGAGTCTCCTTGTCGGCGGCATCGGCATCATGAACATCATGCTGGTTTCCGTCACGGAGAGGACCCGGGAGATCGGGGTCCGGCTGGCCATCGGCGCCCTCGAGCGCGAAGTGCTCATGCAGTTCCTCGTCGAAGCGGTGGTCCTGTCCTCGTTGGGCGGCGTCCTCGGAATCATTCTTGCCCTTGGCGCCTCCGTATGGCTCGCGGGCATCCTGCGCGTGCCCTTTATGTTCAATGGCCCCATCGTTCTTGTTGCATTTCTTTTTTCAGCGGCAGTTGGTATGATCTTCGGCTATTTTCCGGCATTAAAGGCGGCCAGGCTGGACCCCATAGAAGCCCTGAGACACGAGTGAAGAAACGGTTCCTCGGACACTCTGGCAGAACCTTTTTCTCAAGCAAAAAGGCATCAATCGCGTCGATTTCATGAAAGTCGATTTGGAAGGGGCTGAATTGGCCGTGCTAAATGCGACTCAGGTGACGCTCTCCCACATCCTTGGAGTGGGGACCGAACTGAATATGGGTCCTGCCAGAAACCCGGATAACCTGGCGGGCATAGACGCATTGTTGCGCTGGTACGGCCTGTATCTTTTCGATATCGATATTGCCAGGTACCCCCTAAAGGCACTGCCGTGGGGTTATCTATCCTATGAAACAAATGGCTTCAGAATCGATCTGCAGCAAGAGTATGGTCAAATAGGAACCGGGGACACAGTCTATCTGCGCGACCTTGTTTTCGAGCGTGACAACGGTCTCGAGTGCTTCGAATGGAATGAGGCAAACGTGCTGAAAATGGCAATGCTCCATGAACTGTACTTGTTGCGTGACTGCGCGATAGAGCTATTGCAGGGATACCAGGCAAGTTTTCCTTCCAGTCTGCCCTTCGATCATTTTTATGACTTGTTGACGACCCTGATGATGGAAGGCTATAAAAGACACTGGGTAAGGTAAGACCTTACGTTCAGATCTCCCCGGATTCCGGCCTTCGCCGGAAGACGAAGAACTTGATTTGTCCCGCGCTTCTCCCCTGACGCCCCTCTATGTCACCTTACCAAAATTTAAGTTTTCTTTTCACCGTTCGATAACCATTTCATGAAGATAAGAACAGTGCTCCCCGGGGAGGTGAAAAAGTATCAGGGGTGGGCATGTAACAGATGTATCCCCGGCGAGATCGTCGGGAGAAAAAATCCTAGAAAAGGAGAATAATTATGTCAGACATTTCTTTAACCAGTGGTATGAGGGCGAACCTGATGTCCCTCCAGTCAAGTGTTAAACTGCTCGACAGAACACAGGAAAGGCTTTCGACAGGCAAGAAAGTTAACTCCGCTCTCGACAATCCGGTCAACTTTTTTACGGCCCTGGATCACACCTCCCGCGCCAATGACCTGTTGGCATTCAAAGACGGTATTTCGGAATCGATCCAGACGATCAAGGCGGCAGATACGGCCATCACGGCAATCACAACACTGATCAACTCGGCAAAAGCTACAGCGGAAGCTGCGAAAAGTGCGGTTAGCGCAAGCACCACGAGCCAGACCTTAACCTTCTCGACAGGAGTGACGAAGGGTGCCACTGTTGTTCTCGGCGGAGTTACCTACACTGCCGTAACATCGACAACGTCTGTCGATGCAACCAGTTTTTATTCTGGTGGAACTGCCGCACAAACAGCCACCTCCCTTGCAGGTTGTATTGCGACAACCGGAACCACCACGTTCAATATCGCGGACAATGGCTCAGGCGTCCTCACCATCAGCCGTCAGGCAGGCGGGGCAATGGAAGCCGGCGATATCGTCACGACCAGCGCCAGTGCTGCCGAATCAACCATCACCGCAAACAGCGATGAGCTTGTGGCGAAGCGTGCACAGTACACGACCTTGCTCGCTCAGCTCAACACGTTGAAGGATGATGCATTCTACAAAGGGAAGAACCTGCTGGGAGGCGCTTCCGGCGGTTCCTATGATATGACCGTCCGGTTCGGGAACAGCCATACCCTCACCGTTGAGTCTTTCGATGGATCGTCAACTGGTTTGGGAATAACCACGGCTTCCTCGACCTGGGTTGATGAAACTACCATTAATGTATCGGTAACGCAGCTGGAATCCGCCCTCACGAAATTGAGGACCGAGTCTTCCAAACTGTCCAGTAACCTGAGCATCGTCAATGCCAGGGATGAATGGATCTCAAGCATTGCCGCCACGCTCCAGACCGGCGCCGACAAGCTGACACTTGCCGACACCAACGAAGAGGGTGCCAACATGCTCATGCTGCAGACGCGGCAGTCACTGAGTACCTCCGCTCTGAGCTTGTCAGCACAGGCGGCACAGTCGGTTCTCCAGCTCTTCCGGTAGCAGCGGCTAGCGTAACAAACGGGAGAGGGTCTATCGTGGCCCTCTCCCGTTCACCATCCTCAGGGAGGTGATGGAACATGTCAATAGAAAAAATAGGGAATATGGGACGAAACGTCAGTGTTCATCAAAAACCGGCAGTTCACAAACCGCTGCAATCGATGAAAATGCAAAATGATACCATCGTTCTCGACCCAAAGACTGATCTGACAAAGATCAGCTATCCGCCCTTTCTACCGATTGGCGATACGCAAAGCATTTACAGAAAGTGAAGGACTTATGGCTCTGAAAATAAAACTGAAACCCCATGAACGGCTTATCGTCGGAGGGGCTGTTGTAACCAATGGTGACACGAAGTGCGATCTCGTGATCGAAAATGAGGTACCGGTGCTTCGCGACAAGGACATACTTCGAGAAAAAGATGCCGATACGCCCGCCAGGCGGGTGTATTTTATTATCCAGCTCATGTACGTCGATGGCAAAGACGCCGTGGAGAAGCATAACATTTACTGGTCTCTCGTCAAAGACCTTGTAGAAGCAGCTCCGAGGACGGCAGAAACGTTCGCCGAGATCAGCAGCCTCATAATTGAGGGCAAGTATTACCCGGCCTTAAAGCAGGCAAAGAAACTCATAGAATACGAAGGGGAGGTAATGGGGTATGTCCGCAGGGATCAATGCCTACAAACAAACGATAAAGTCTACCTTATCGGGGAGGGAGCTTGAGGCATCGATCCTTTCTAAGGCTGCCCGCCTGCTCAAATCATGCCAGGAACACTGGAATGAAGATGGCCACTTCAAGAGACTTGATGAGGCTCTGACGTTCAACCAGAAGGTATGGACGATCTTCCAGGATGAGCTTATCAGGGAAGATAATCCTCTTCCCGCCGAGCTCAGGGGGGATATCCTAAACTTGAGCGTTTTCATCGACAAACGGATCATCGAGATCATGCACGATCCGTCACCGGATAAGCTCGACATTATCATCAATATCAACTTCAATCTGGCCGCGGGCCTGAGGGGGTCATCGGAGTAGTCCCTATGGAGTCGCGCCGATGGCTTGCATGTCGTAGGATTCCTCAAGGAGCCTCGCTGCATCAGGGTGCACATGACCGCTTCTTTCCATACTTTCCAGCAAGACAGTTGCGCACCCGGGCTTCCCGGCCGCAAAAAATTTCTTTGAAAGGTTGTAAAGGACCTCGGAACAGTCATAGGCCATCTCTTTGAGTTCTCTTAACTCCTTAATACCTTTCTCTTTCATCCCTGTTACGCAGTACGCCGCAGCAAGGGTCATTTTTCCGGTAGGATACAGGGGTATCGTCTGCAAAAGGTTTTCAAGGGACGTTACGGCCTCGTTCCCGTTGCCGCAGAACAGGGAGGTCACAGCATAACACTGGACTGCCTCTTTTGAGCCCGAATTGAGTTCGAAGGATTTTTTTGCAGCCTGGAAAGCTTTGTCAAAGTCCTCTTTTTCAAAATAACACCCTGACATGTTGAAATAGGGAAGATAGTGATCGGGTTTGACCATAAGGTATCTATTCCATAGTTCGATAGATTCGTCGTACTTGCCTATCGCCCTTGCCTGTACCGCCAACTCACGAAGGGCAGCCTCCTGATTTCCGTCGGCATCGAGCTTCTTCTTTCCGATGAGATAATACATTTCGGCCTTGGCTTGCCCCCGATCCGCGTCGGCCTGCCCGTAGTGGTGGATAACAACATCACATGGCTTGATATCGACATGTGCCCTTCTCAGCGACGGCTCGAGCAATTCATGAATGGGATTTTCGAATCGAAACCTCTCGTCATTTAAAAGAAGCCTAACTTTAGGACTGGGAAACCACCCGGTACCCGCTTCTTCATCGGGATATTCCCCTGAATTAGCTGTCCAGCCCTCGTATACGGAATCTGTCGAGTAATTCCTTGTAACAAGCGAATAGGCAAACGGCACGGATGGATCCTGATTCAGGATATGGCGCAATCTGTCGTAATCATGGGCAGAGAGGACCTCGTCCGCATCGTGGATCAGAATCCATTGCCCCTTTGCTTTCGACATGGAGAAATTACGCGCCTCTGAAAAATCATTTGTCCATGGAAAGTCGTATACCCGGGCCCCCAGGGCCCTCGCTATCTCTTTCGTCCTGTCCGTCGATCCCGTATCCACGACGATCATTTCGTCGGCAACGGGCTTGACGCTCATGAGGCATTTCGCTATCCGCCCCTCTTCGTTCTTCACTATCATGCACACGGAGAGCGATCCCCTTCGATGCGCCTCGCTCACTTTCGCCGGTCCAACCTTTTCCCGTATCTGAAGCGCCGCGGCGAGAATACCATCGTCGATCCCAAAGGCAATCATCGATCTTTCCGTTTCTTCCATTGCCTGTGGGTATTTATCCTCCTGGAGCAAGGTGCCTATGTAGAGAAAGGAAAGTCTTTTGCTTATGGGATGGAGCCTTAAGGCCTCCAGCAGGACCGTTTCAGCCCTGGGGAACTCATTGAGCGCGGTAACGGCGAAATGGTATGTTGCAGAGAAATCGGTAGTTTTCGGTGAAAGGATAAAACCTTTCTCAATGAGATCGAGCGCTTCTGCGTTATCGCCGTTGTGCCATCGCATTACTCCCAGATTGACGTAAGGATCGGCAAAACATGGATCGGCAGTTATCGCCTTCTTGAAGAATGTTTCGGCCTGTTCTTGATCGCCGGATTCCATCGCCAGCAAACCCTTAAGATTAAGGGCCTTTATCGAACCAAAACAAAGGGAGAGGGCCAGGTCGGCATAATCGTTAGCTTCTTCGTAGCGGCCTGCATAATAGCTGCAGTATCCGAGCATTTCCAAAGCCTGCGTCGAATCCTTTTCCTTTTCAGGCAATGATTGCAGGCCTTCTATCGCCTGTTCGCATAATTTTGCATCCAATAGAATTTCAGCAAGGCAGTAATAGAGATTCTCATTATCGGGTGTGTATTTTATTCCCTCCATAATAGCTTGTATCGCTTCGTTGAGAAAACCCTTTGCATAATGATCGCGTGCATTTTTCATGGCAACAAAAGGCGAGAGCTTTCGCCCTATTTCAGAATTAGGGTTGAATGTGTCCCATTCTTCATGAAACAGCTTGTCAAAGCCTTTTTCTCTTGCCCCATCCTGATCCAGATCCAGATAAACACAGCTATCGCCGCAAATCACAGCTTGTTGTCCTTCAATAAGCGCCCGCATGCGGTAATCGTTTATAACGAAATAGGGAACTTCTATTTGTTCGTTGAAAAAGCCGATTGCATCAAACAATGACCTTTTAATGAGCGTACATGTACTGTCAACTTCAAAAGTGGTGACATAACGGTAGCGGTTTCGTTCATTAAACGTTTTTGCGTACTCCTCAAAAGTACCGAAGGACATCTGTTGGGTCTTGGGGATCTGTTGTGTCCCTATCGCATGATTTAACATGGGGACGGTCAACCCGTGCTCCGGGCATTTATTTATGCACTCCAGCATTTTCGAAAGCGTCCCTTTTAGTATAACAGCGTTTGCGTCGAGGATCAGGATGTATTGTCCGGAGGTCTTCTTTATTGCTTCGTTGCATCGTTTTGCATAAATGGTATTTTTTGCAGTATCTATTATCCTGTAGTGATTATTGTTGGAAATGAGCCTTGTTAGCCATGCGGGTGTTTTTAGAGATTCCTTTTTAATCAGGATAATTTCATATGGTTCCGTAACATGAGCACGGATTGACTCAATGCATCGTCTTGTGTTGTCGTCAAAACGGGATACAGGTATAACTGTTGATATTAACCCCGGGGCCATTACGGTTTCGATCTTCTTATGACCTACTGCGTGGAGTATTGCATTCTTGAGATCTTTTCTGTCCGAGCAGATTACGTCTATCTGCTCGTATGTGAGCGCATGGTTTGGATCTTGTCTGAGGGCAAGCGCAAGATAGATTGCTGCTGTTTCCACATACCCAAGTTTGTGAAGAAGTTGGGCATAGAAGCAAAATACGTCAGGGTTTTGCGTAAACTGGTGCCATGCCATTTCATTTATTGCTTCCTGATGTTCCCCCCTTTTTGAAAACTCACTAGCTCGTTTAAAACGTTGTTCATCGGATTCGATAGGAATACCGAAACCGTTTTCACGAGGGGTGATGAAGGGTGAGCCAGTAATTGCATGTTCTTGAAATGTCCAGAGGGGAGATGATGTGACAAAATCAACACTCCGTGTCACAGAAGCTACGTGCCAGGTTGAATCGTTGCCGAACAACGATTCACTATTTATTCCGTTACGTTTGGCATAATATTTAACTAAATTATCATAAAGCGGATACCACGAGTATGGCCTGAGACCCCCCTGGCCAACCCACTTGTCAATGTTGTTTATATATCGGGTATACTCGTCTTCGGAAATGTTATGGAGATACTTATCGAGCTCTTCATGACTTGCAAAATCACGGAAATCAATAAAGCATGTTTTTGGAATGTATTCCTCGATATTGGGGCAACCAAGGTATATCGGCAGTGTCCGTGCTTCCAGGGGATCAAGGATTTTGTCCACATAACCATGAGCGAAAACAGGGTCTCCGGTGTTCTCAAAGCAAAGAGTGTATTTATAACGAGATAAGGTGAGCAGCTTGCTATTGTTTTCAACCGCGCCTTTGTAATTGGGCAAGAAAAATGGGGTCATGCCGTAGACATGAAAGGGAATGTCGGAATGTGAGTAAAACCAGAGGGCGGCCTCGGCCCTTTTTGAGTACAACTCACCTGGAACTGCTGAATGCTTATTTCCATTGATCATGCATATCGCGTTCGCACGTCCTTGAGAAGGATATTTCCGCCTTCTTTCATCCAATCCTTCCGTTATCACTGTGTCCGCGCTTTCGCCGAACCAGGGATGAAACCCTTGACGCGCAAGGCGAATTTTTGTAAAGCCAAATTCATTTATCAATACATCGTATAGGGTAAAAACATGATCGAACTGATCCCATATATCCCTGTTATACTGTCCCGGCAAAACAACGGTCGGTTCGAAAAGCAAAAGAACGTTTAACCCTTTTTGTCTACCATGGTAACTAAAGGCATCCATATAGGCATAAACATCACAATCAACAATGGGTCTGCTTGTGTAGATTAACGAAACATTCCCTCGCTTCATAGAAGAGATGAAGTCCGGCTTCAAGTGCGCATACACTATATTAATTACTATTTTGTTCATAGTGTCTTTACCTCACTGGTATTTTTTCTCCTCTTAACGGAAATTAAGGCAAGTCTTCCTGGGTCCGCTTTTTATATTGTTATCAACTTCTATACCTTCTCGTGTTTCCCTAACCTTGATCGCATCATGGATAGTTTTTCCAGGTTGGACTGTGTAAGCAGGTAACAGTTGTCATTAATGTAACGATATGTTGACGGTATTCCGATATCTATGAAAAAACCACGGGAAACAAATCCGCAAATACCAGCGCCGATCAAATCCGGCAAGAGTTCGTTTTCCAGAGAAAAATAACCGGAGGGCATACGATCAAGGATGGCTTTGTCCATGATATATGCTCCGCAGCTAACGTAGCCGGTTCCAACTTTATTTTTTTCATAAAAGCCGAGAACGTCGAGCGTGTCATTAATCTTAACGGATCCGTAACGACTGGCATTCTTTTTCTGTTTCAAACCAACCGTCATCAAACATTGTTTTGATAAATGATGATCTTCCATTTCCAGAAAGTTCAGCTGATTAAAGGTGTCACCATTTAAAATCAAACAATGTGGTTCGTCGGCCACCTTTAAAGCCTCTCGAATAGCCCCACCAGTGCCGAGAGGAGCATCTTCTTTGGAATAAAGAATGTTGGCTCCCCATCGTGAACCGTCTTGAAAATGGGATTGAATGATGTTGTTTTTATAACCCACCGAAAGTATGATTTCGTTTAATCCCTGTGCTGTCAGCGCGAGAATGATATATTCCAGGAACGGTTTGCCTCCGACAGGTGCCATAGGCTTTGGTACGTCTGCGACAATCCTTCTCAGTCTTGTGCCTGTTCCCCCGGCGAGGATAATGACCTTCATACCTTTACAGTGCCTCCTCCGCGTAATACACTATCTGGCTTCCCAGGGTGTCAAAGTGAAATGGTACGTGGAGTAAAAAGTGGAGTGCCTCTTTGACCTTCTCTTTTTTTTCCGGTTTTACAAAGAAGAGCATAAATCCGCCCCCTCCGGCGCCAAGGATTTTTCCTCCTATGGCCCCGTTCTTTTTAGCCGTTTCATATATGGTATCAATGTAAGGGTTCGACACCCTGGGTGAAAGGCTTTTCTTGAGCTTCCATGTTTCGTGAAGAAGTTTACCGAAGTCCAGAATATCCCTTTCTCCGCTCAAAACCTGGAACGCATCGTTGACCATGCTCATAAGTGTTTTGTAATCGGTTCTTTTATCTGCAAGACGTTCCATTTTCTCTTCCTCTATGTTTGAGGCCGAGCGCGTTACGCCCGTAAAAAACAGGAGGAAGTGGTCCTGCAGGTGCTGAAAGGCGTGGCGTGAAATGGTAACAGGTATGACCTCGATATTGTGCTGGCTCCTGAATTCGATCTTGTTTAGACCGCCGAAGGCAGCGGCAACCTGGTCCTGAGAGCCCACCTTTTCCTTGATCATCTCCTGTTCGATGTGGATGGCCTCGAGGGCGAGACGTTTCTTGGAAACGATCTTTCCCTTGAGGGCATAGAGGGCATGGAGAAGTCCCACGGTGAAAGCGCTGCTGGAAGCGAGTCCGGACATGGCGGGAAGGTCTCCGTCGTGGCTGATCGAAAGACCGAAATTGACATCCATGAACCTTAAAGTTTCCCGGATCGAAGGATGGATAATGTCATCGATACCGCGGGCCTGCTCCTGTTTGGAGTAATTGAGCCTGTATTTGTAGTCGAAGAACGGGGGGAGACACCGGCAACTGATGTAACAGTACTTATTGATCGTTGTTGATAACACCGCACCACCGCCATTATTCTCGTACCATGCCGGAAAGTCAGTTCCTCCACCGAAGAACGAGATGCGAAAAGGTGTTCTTGTTATTATCATGTTTTTCCTCTTTAACGAAGATGTTTATGAAACAACGACACGCAGAACCGTAGTTTGCAGCGGCTCTCTTTAAGCAAAGCACCTGGGAACATCGTCATAAAACATTGCAAATAATATGCCTCTCTGAAAAGACAAAGGACAGAGACGATTCAGAGTCATGAGACACCGCGCTGCAGCGCTTCACAACAAGGGCCTTAGCGGAGTCGATCGTCAAAATACTGACATTGATTTCAAAAGACCGTTGGTTTGTTGTCTGTTACGAGAGCCGGTTCTCACAAACCCGGACATTATGGATAGGAATAACTGAGCGGTGTTCCTGCTATTATTGTCCCGTTATCTCCTGCTGCGAAGTGTTAATATTTCGGCGCATCCGCTTGACGAAAATGCCAGGCATTCAGCGAATGAAGGCGTGGATTATCTTCATATAACATTTTGAATCCAAAGTAACTCTTGAAACCCGGAGAGAAGCCCAGGCGCTCAAGTACGTTTCTCAATTGACTTCCCGGAGTAGCCCAGGTGGTGATTTTGCTTGCGCCGCATTGCACGAGGTATCCCAGTGCCCCTGTCATTATTGTTTTTATGGTTTCCGTATTATCCGCGTGGCATTCGAGGTCGACAATATCACCGTACACCCCCATACTGCCGGGTATCTGAATTGTTTTGACGATCGCAAACGCATCTTTGGACAACATTACTTTACGGTACCTATAGACCGGTGCCTTTGCAAAACGCCACAACCGGAATTCTCGGGTAGCGGCAAGCCCAACGCTGTAGCCATGAATTGTGCTGGCAACCGGAAAAGTGGTGTCAATCGTAACGTCCTCGACGGGAAGATCCGATTTCATAGCCAGTCCAAAGGTATCTAGCTCCATCGCCACTATCGGGTCAGGGAAAAACATTCCTAACGATGCTTCGCATGGTTTTACCGATTTTACGTTGTGCGTAAAAATGCAAATTAGATCAAGATCACCAAAAAAAGAAAGGGCTGGAGCGGATATTTTATTCAGAAGCCCCTTGCCAGTCCAATCAGGATGGATGTTCATGCTTATTACCTGCCCGGCGGTCTGACCGTTGGTAACAGGCCGTTTCTGCACACCAAATATACCCACCAGCGTTTCTCCGGCGAACGCACCGAAACAAACGGTCGGAAAAACATTCTCGAATAACTGCCACGTGAAGTAACCAGCAGGCCGTTTATTATCATAAATAGCTCCTATCAGATCAACACACCGGGGAGTATCCTTCGGTTCTAACTGCCTGATAATAAGATTTTCAGAAATGGCCATATTCGTCCCGCATGGACAGTATGGGATTTTTGCATGGCCACCATATGTTCAAAGTGGGGTCATTCCATTTATAGGTAAACTGTCCTTCCGGATTGTAATATTCCGATTGTTTATAGTGAAATATTGCAGTTTCGCTCAGCACCAGATGGGCGTTCCCATGTTTCGGTGGAACAAGAACCATGTTCCGGTTCCGTGCTGAAAGGGTGAAAGATTCCCATTGGCCAAAATCAGGTGATTGTCGGTCGCAGTTTACGACAATAAAATAAAATTTTCCATGCAGGCATGAGATGAGCTTCCATGTTCTCATATCACCATGAATGCCACGCAAAGTATTGTACGACGACATTGAAATATCATCCTCGACAAATTTCACATTTATGCCATTTTCTACGAAAATATCTTCGCTATATGTCATTACGTATTCGCCGCGAAAGTCTTCAAATACCTCTGTTTCGATTAGCCAACAGTTTTCGAGCCTGGTCTTTTTAAATTTCATTTACCACCTCTAAAATCCTTCAACTGACTCATTTACAGAATAAATATAGTCACCCTTTTTATATCCATACCAGACAACCTGTCGGCTCCAATCCTGCCAGCTATCCCAACGTTGCGAAGAACTGTCTATCGTGTAGCCGATCTTTCCTTTTTTTACCTTATATTCTTTCCCTCTTAAGACCGCCTGATAAATGTCCCAAAGATTATAATCTGTTTCCACGACGATGTTCATCGTAACAAACGGTTGTTTCAAGAGCTTACGGTTGAAGTTAACAGCCTGGGAGAGCAACTGAGGATAATCCCGCTCCAACCCATCTGCAAAATATCGTAGACGGTCCTCAGCTTCCTTATAAAAACCGTCTAACAGACCATCGGCACACAATTTGATGTAGATCAGCTCGTCCGAATGCCAGGTTATATTGAGCCAGTCCTTCGATGCGCTAAATTCACTGCCGCCACTCTGGATTTCCTGTGCCTTATTTTCAAACACAGATACAATCTCCGCCAAAATGGGGTGTGCAGGGTCTTTTCTTGTAAGGGCCTCAATAAGTTGACGATACGGCACTCCTCCCAGCTCATGCAAAACAATAAAAGGTAACTGCAGCAGCTTACCGAAATGCATAATCGATGCTGTCCACGCAAACACTTTAGACTTTACCCAGTCTTCTTGTGACATTGTCGACGTGGCTACAACCAGATTATGCGTTTCGCAAACATCATCGTCATCTTTGAGCGACGTGTGATGAGATTCGAATTTCGCACATACCGTCTTCAGGCCGTATTTGTTTTGATATAACGTATCTGCCATTTCAGTATTTTCAAGAATCACCAAATTGCCAAATTGTATCCTGTTGTGTTGTCCGTTGCTGATGGTTTCCGAAATACCCTCCACATACGAATCATAGGTCTCTCCCGGCAGCCCCAAGAGAATATCTGTAAACGTCATGATATTACTTTTGACGAACAGACCTTGAAGTTCGTTATAAGTCTTATTATCTATGTTGCTTCTTTTGATGAATTTGAGCGTTTGCTCATTCAGAGACTGCAACGCCAGGTTAACCCCCTTCTGGAGGTCGTTTTCATTTAGTATACGATATAGATCGAAGATTTTCTTCTTGGAATTTTTGGTGTTTTGCACGGAAAACGCTTGAGGATAATTGAATTGTTTCTTATTGTCTGCCACTTTCTTTACAATTTCAAAGTCCCTTTCCAGAATTCCGAAATTGGCGTCACAACAAAAAATGAACTCGATCTTATTGTTGCTAAACCAGTCAATTTCCTTAAAAACCCTTTCAATGTCAAATGATTTTACTGTTCTTTTGGTCTTTTTTCCCCAATAACAAAAAGAACATGTGTACGGGCATCCGCGGTTTGTTTCCAGCAACCCCTGCCATTTCTCACCCGGATTATTTTGTAGTAGATTATCGAACACCCCGGCAAGGTAGGGAGATGGGATGCTGTTTATGTCCGGTATTAGTTCCGATGGCTCGGCGAAAACGAAATTGCCTTCCTTTCCAATGAAACCAACCGACGGAACACCATCCCAGGTTGAGCTTCTGAAATGCTCCAGTATCCGCAAGAAAGGGAGTTCCCCTTCACCGTAACTCACCAGGTCTATGAACAAATTCTTGCGCAGGAATGGTTCCATCCTTTCAGGTTTTTCAGGAATCTGCGGACCACCGAAAACATTTATGACTTTCCCGTTGACGGCTTTGACCTGCCGGGCTATCTCAAGACTGACGAGGTAATTCCACAGATATACGCTGTAAAAAACTATATCCATCGCTGCAAGGCTTGTCACTGTATCCGCCATCGCGTCTCTTTTATAGATTATGGGCTCAAACACATATTTATCGAGATTTGTCAGGTTCTTTTGGGCATAAGATTGCAGCAGTCCCGCGGAATAGGGAAGATAGTATTGGCCACCAAAGGAATCGCCAATCTGAACCAGTCCGACTTTTATCCTGCTCATTTTTCGATATCATCCTTTTCATCAAAATAGTTAAATTTGTTATTATGCTCGCCGGAATGGGAAACAAACCATTCCCATGTCTTTTGCAGCCCGGAATACAAGTCAGTGACAGGTTCGAACCCCAGGGTTTTGCGAGCCTTTGATATGTCCATAATCCTTTTTGGGGCCCCCGAAGGTTTGGTGGCATCAAAAGTAAAATCAAAATCTATAAACGACCGCAAAGTAGTAACTATATCACGAATTGGAGTCCCCTTCCCACTCGCGATGTTGACTATTTCCCCGTCAGTACCAAAGACAAATGCCCGTATGATACCTTCGGCGGCGTCGGCGCTATAAAGGAAATCACGTACCGCCCTCCCGTCACCCCAGATCACCACCGGGTTTTCCTTATGGTAAATACGGGAGATCAGTGCCGGAACCACCATGGCAGTAGCCTGATCGAAGTTGTCGCCAGGACCATAAATATTACCCAATCGTACAACAGAGAAGTTTCTGATATTATATTGTGTTTTATATGCATGTATCTGAAGTTCGGCCATTCTTTTGGCCCAACCGGCAAAAGCCATCGGGGTGCTTTCGATTTGGTAATTCTCCTCGGAAAGCAGCTCACCTTCCGCATACGCGCCTATCGAACTGGTATAGACTAACTTTTGCACACCATTCTGTCGGCTTGCCTCGAGAATACCGAAATTCATCATCATCGTGGGCACGAAATGGCTGGCCATTTTCGACGCTGAGGTTTGAACCGTTCCTTGAACCCCGGCAAGATGAAATACAAAGTCCATGCCCTTTGTTACTTCCTTGCAGTAATCGAAACTGGTAAGATTCCCGATAATATGCTCCGCCCTTTCATCCACATTTACCCGATCGAGCGAAACTATTTTTACGATCGCGCCGGCATTACACAAGATATCCACCACTTGTCGGCCGATCAAACCCGTACCGCCAGTTACCAGCACATTTTTGCCGGTAAATTCGGAAAGTATCTCATCGTTCATCATCGTTCTATTGCCGCCTGACTCAATATTCAACAAAAAACCTTTTACATTATGGGCGTGTTACACGTCCGGTTCACCTTTTCCTGATCAACGGAATAATTCCGGCTAATAATTGGTTGCATCAGCCTGATTAAGATACCAATAATCAATCGAGTATGGGTTGCCATCACATTTCTGCAATGTCTTTAAACCAAAGTATGTTTTAAAGCCCGGGGTAAAACCGGCTCCAACAGACTCCTCGGCCAACATCGTTCCCGGCAAAGCCCATGTTGTAATTTTGTTTGCTCCCATTTGCAGAAGTTCGGAACAGGCGCCATGCAGTAAATCAGCCAGTCCCTCCCGATCATCAGGGGGATATTCCCAATCCACGATATCTCCAACACACGGCCCCCCTCCAGGAGGGAAGAACATCTTTGCCACCGCAAACCGGCCGTTGTCCAAAGATAGTTTGTGATAGCGGTAATAAGGAGAGCGGGCGTATCGCCAATCCCGGAATTCCTTGCCGCACAAAAACGCCGTGCGGCGACCGTGGCTCGAGCTTCTTTCGGGGAATTGTGTAGTATGGTCGATCCGTTCCGACAAAACTTTGATCGAATGTACTTTATCCGGTACAATGAGTTCCATGGCGGCAACCGGCTCAACAAAAATAAGATCGAATGCCGCCTTGCATGGCTTCACCGCTTTTTCATTGGAAAGAATAAACACCATATCAAGGTCACTGAAATGGCTGATGGCATTGCAGCCCATTGTTTTTAGTAATCCCTTGCCTCTCCATCTGGACCCGACGTTAACTCCTGTCATTTGTCCAGCTATCAAACCGTTAGTAAGGACACGCTTTTGGATGCCGAAGATCCCAGCCAATTCTTCACCAGCGAAAGCTCCGTAAAAAGCCGTAGGGTGGACATTATTGAATAACTGCCATGTAAAAAATTCTGGTGGACGCCGGATTTCGTACATTGGATGAATCAACGAAACCACAGCGCTGAGGTCGCGGCAGTTCAACATGCGAAAAACAAACTTTTCATCCATCCTGAATACCATTACGCCGAATCGGCGATTCCTCGTTCCCCATATACCCACGTCCCAGCCTGCCGGAAAACATGTGTTTCATCCAGGCAAAAATGACCTGACAATTGTCATTATCCAAAACAGAAAGAAAACACCTCCAACCCTTATTCTTGATCAGATAAGAGAGTTGTCTTTATACCAGGCAATTGTCTTCTGCAATCCTTCCTCCAGTGAAGTTTTTGCCTGAAAACCGATAAGATCTCTTGCCAGCGATGCATCAATCATTCTTTTCGGGATCATTGTAGGCTTCGTTGCATCAAAATGAATTTCAGCATCATTGTAATTATCTAATTTCAAAAGGATGTTAAGAACCTCTTTCACTGAGCATGGGTGCCCGGCTGAGATATTTATCGGTTTGAAACTTTCCAGTTTCTCCATCACCGATAATAATCCGTCGATAAAATCCTGAATATAGATAAATTCCTTGATGTCAGTTCCATCACCCCACACTTCTATCGGTTTATGGCGCTCAACAACCTTTCGGATAAGGGCTGGAATAACATGGGAGGTTTCCCAATCGAAATCGTCATATTCCCCGTAAATATTCGCGGGCCTTACGACGAGTGTTGTCATCGGTTTCTTTATTTTTGTTGCATACATTTCGCAGGTAAGTTCATTGAACCGTTTTACCCAGCCTGCAATAAAGTATTTATGGAAGAACTCATTAGTAACATCCGATTCTTTAACGGGAAAATCCGTAAGAGGGTATACAACGTTACTGCTGATTAACAGGAACTTCTTCACTCCTGCCTCGTATGCGGCCTCCATAATTGCCAAATTCATAATTACATTCGGAGTAAGGTGGACGAGGGGAGTTTTGTCTATAACAGCCGCCCCTGATGTGTTGGCGGCGCACATGAATAGATAGTCGATTCCTTCAACCGCCTTTTTACAGTCTTCGGAAAGTCTGAGGTCGGCTTTAACATATTGTACGCGTTCATCATTCCAAACTGCGGGCTTTTCATGTAACGTCGCACGAACAAGAGCGCCCGAATCAACAAGACGCTTGACAAGATTGCTCCCAACGAAACCGGCGCCGCCGGCAACCAGAATTTTTCGTCCTTTGAAAAAATTATGCTGTACGTGCATTAAATCGATTTCTCCCATACGATATCCTTAACATAATTTCAACAAACAGATTCGTTTAACCCTTCATTCATTTGGAAGATAACATCAAATTCGGTGTTTTCTCACAATCTGGTCCCGTGAACACTTTTTTTTCCACCACTGCAGCAAGCTTATGAACCCTCAGCAACCCATTGCCGAAAGATCTTGCTCCTTTTTTCGATATGTATGATGGAACATGCCCTTGGATTCCAGTTTCCTCTTAATCATGGTATCCAGCAGATTGTCCACCTTCCTGCGAAAGTCAACCAGTTCTTCCACGGTCATGTTATAGGGCTTAAGATAGAAGGTCTTATTTCCGACGACATGGAATGCCTCCATTTTCCAGATATTCTCTAAATCAATATTATTAAGAAACAGGCCATCCCTGAGAGCCTGTTCAAAAAGTGCCGTCCCGGGGAAAGGCATTATGTTGTTGACATATGGTTCATCCACATCAATATCTTTAATCATATCGTATGTTTCCATTAATGTTGTCATAGTTTCCTCGGGCATACCAATAATGAAAAATGCTTTAACGTATAGGAGATCTTTATACTTCTTGGTTAGCTGTACGGCATTCATTATGCTATCTCGGGACAAATGCTTCTTTATTATCTTGTTGCGAATGAAATCAGAACCGCTTTCAATTGCCAGACCAATCCTTGTCAATCCGGCTCCAATCATCGCATCCATAACTTCTTCGTCAAGCGTAGCCGTTGCCACGTTAGGAGTCTCGAACTGGAGTTTAAGATTTCTCTTAACAATCTCGTTACAGATATCCAGAACACGGGACTTCTTAAGAGTAAAATTATCATCGATGAACGAGAAGTGGCGATGATCATGCAAATTGTAAAAGTATTCTATTTCATCAACTATATTATGCACTGACCTGTATCGCCACCCACGTCCCATAACGTTAGCCGCCACGCAAAAGTTACACAGGTTCGGGCAGCTCCTGCTTGACAAGAGAGGAATTGTTGCATTAATTGGCATCCCTCGCGGATTGAACCATCCGGACGTATCGTGGTAGTAGTTTTTTATGTCAACTAGCTCGTACGGTGGAGAAGGAATCCCATCAAGGTTCTTAATATAATGAGTTTTTTTGTTTGTCACTACCTCTCCATTTTGCCTGAAGGTAACTCCATCAATCTTTTCAATACCAGTCGGATCAGGATTATCATGGTTTGCCAGCAGCTTTACAAGCTGGGTGAAAGATTCCTCGCCTTCTCCCAATATAACGTAGTCAATGCTGCTGCAATGCTGTAATATTTGAGTGGAATAAAGTGTGGGATGTATTCCACCAATCACAATTGGAATGTCTGGAAAGTTTTCCTTTATCTTTTCTGTATACTCCAGGACTACCGGAAAGCTGCCCGAAAACATACAACCGATCCCAACGAGCATTGGTTTGCTATCGATTATTTGTTTCTCTACAAGGGATTGACAATAGCTGGAACTATCGCTGTCGTTACCCTTCAGCCACGGTTTATATACATTGAGGTCTAATATGTCCGTATCATGTCCTGCAGCCTTCAGGGTGCCAGCAAGATAGAGAAGATTTAAGGGAAGAAGGAACTCTTTATTCACTATCCAGTTAGGGTAGTGCGGGTTGATCAGCAGGACCTTCATGATCGTTGTCTCCTTTAAAAAGTGATAGATAGCAGTCTTTCAGTTTCAAATGTCTGAAAATATTCCATTTCTGATTTATCATGATGTCGATGCACCGTTCCACACGCGACACAAAAATTATTCATGAAATGGCCGCAAAAGATACTTCTATACCAGAAAATCAAAACCGGGTGCGTTATGTAGCGTTTGATGGGCATGATCTTTTTCGGCCAAGTTCGCAAATGGCTTCCAGCATCAATACATCCAAGAGAAAATAGACAAAAATCTAAATTAGTCACAGGCATCGAACCATTTTGTTTAGCAACATCTCTTTAATCGAAGTTACATCCAGGCCGATATCCTCCCGAATTGCCTCAAGAGTGCCGTAAGTATCGCAAAATCGATCCTTCGGGAGGCCGTAGTAGCCCACAGAAAGTCCCGCCGTTTCGCAAATAGCCTCGAACAAGCCGAAGGCATCGTGGATTACCAAGATATCCGTGTTCCGAAAATGCTCGATAGTTTCCTTATCTATAGGCTGAATAGTATGAAAATAAACAAGGTTAATTGGCAGGTCTTTGCATGCCTCGAAAACGTTGACAAGTATCGGGCCAGCCGTCATAACGGTTATTTTTCCACCGCAATCTTTCAATACCACGGCCTTGCCGAATTCCACCGGCATGTCGATGGCGTGAGGCTTGTCCGATAAGCGATAATAAGTGACCTTGCCATTGTCGTACTGGCTTCTAAGCAGGACATCGAGTTCTTTGAGCGACCCGGGCTGTATCACTTCAACATTCGGCAGCATCCGCAGGATTGCAAGATCCGAATAGCATTGATGGGTCGCGCCGTCCCACGCGTAATCAAAGGACGCACCACAGGTAAGTATATTCCCGCCAAGCTGATTGTAACACATATCCAGCTTTATCTGTTCATAGCTGCGCTCCGTCAGGAACGGTGCAATGGTATGAACAAATGGGTAAAATCCTTGTGAGGCCAGCCCTGCGCCGACACTTATAAGGGTGTTTTCGCAAATACCCATGTTGTAAAAACGGTCGGGATATTTATCCTGGAACTCCTTGAAGAGATAAACGCTTACGTCTCCCAGTATCATCACCAGTTTATCGTTCCTGGTGGATAGCTCCATCACCGTATCTTTAAACTGCCGCCTCATCTAGCTCCTTTAATAATATTTCATATTCTTCTTTGTTTGGAGATCTCCTGTGCCATTCATACTGGTTGCTGATCATAGTCTTGCAGCCAAACCCCTTTATCGTATTTGCTATGATTACTTTTACCGTGTCATGTCGCAAAATATATTCATTTTTCAACTGCGCCACATCATGGCCATCTACCTCAGCAACGACCGCACCGAACGATTTGAACCGGTCTCCGGGATTTGTTATCTGCAAACCACGCTGGTGAGACATATTATTGTCGTACACAATTATCAGGTTATTCAGCTTCAAGTTCACGGCTACCATGACGGCCTCCCAAACGCTTCCCTCGTTGGATTCACCATCGCCTATGACGACAACTACCCTTCGGTCTGACTTTTTGATTTTGAACGAGAGTGCCACCCCAACGGCAAGTCCAATGCCATGGCCGAGCGAACCCGTTGAGGCTTCGACGCCTCTCACTTTCAGCCGATTGGCATGGCAGCCAAACCTTGATTTAAAGGAGCCAAAGGATTCAACATCCCTTAGGTCGAAATATCCAAACTTCGACATTACGACATATTGGGCTAGTGAAGCATGTCCTTTGCTTAATATGAAGATGTCTCTTTCCTCCCACGATGGGTTGGCTGAGTCATGTTTCATAGCCTCGTAAAACGCATAAATGGTTTCTACAACCGAGAAACAGGTGGGGATGTGGCCGTGGCCACTTATTTCGGAAATTCTAAGGATATCCTTTCTGATGTTTTTAAATACTGCTTGCATCATCTTTTTATTTTCATAAGTTTCCATGACTGATCTACCGACCTGGTCTCTGTAATTCATCGAATTCATCTTTCTACGGCAGCAGAATAAAAAACCTGCTATTTTTTCCAAATAAACTGGTTTTCACGCCACCACTCAACGGTCTTGCGTATTCCCTCCAGCGGCGTAAATTCCGGCTTCCAACCTATCACTTCATTTATCTTCGAACAATCAAGGATCCTGGTCTTGATCGTCGCATGATCACTTTTTTTGTATATCACCCTTGAGGGTTTAAAATCGACGGCACTCAGCACGGCATCCGCTACCGATCCCACCGTTACCGACTGGCCATAACCAAGATTAAAGACATCGTGCTTTATCTCCCTTGCATTATAAAGCGCCAGAACAGCACTGCCAAAATCCTCTGAATAAACGACGTCCCGCGTAACATCCGGACTCCCCCACAACTCAAACGGATCCATACGATCGATCGCTTTCCTGATGATCGCAGGAACAAAGTTTGATGTGGCCGGGTCGAATTTCGCGAAGGGACCGTAAATGTTTGAAGACCGCGCTATCAGGACCTCCATGCCGTATTGTGCATTCCAAAACCAGCAAAGTTTTTCAGCAGCCCGCTTCGCCCAGGCCACTCCGGCATAGGTTGGGTGCGGATTCTGGTTCAGGTCAAGCATATCTTCCTCAATAGTCCCTTCCATATCCTGATAGACGGTGGCACTGGATACATATATAACGCGCATCACACCGGCATCATGCATCGATTCCAGCATAAGAGCATCCATCGCAAGATTGTCGGTTACCTGTCGGCCGGGGTTGACCATAGCCGCTGCAACCCCGCCACCGTTGGCAGCTACCATGATAGCGCCGCTACATCCCATCGCCGCTTTTTTGCATCCGTCCCGTGTGGTCAGATCGGCTTTTACCCATGAAACAAGAGGAAACTGCAAACTTGGAGGAGTACTGTTATAGGTTGCCGTTACGGGTGTGTCCGGCATTTTGTCATGGATCGCTTTCAACACGCTCAACCCTGCAAGACCGCTTGCCCCGGCCACCAAAATGCGTTTATTTGTCATCATACTCGATAGTGCCCCTTGTATCATCACAACAAAATAGGTTGTTAAGGTGCCTTAACAGTAAAGAAAGCCATGGATTGTTATGGACTATTTCTACAGGCGTCAGGATGTGGCATTGATGGCTCATGCGCCTTGCATTGTTCAGCTTTACCACCTTTTACCTCGTCAAAAACACTTTTCCGGAGCTCACTCTCATTCTCCAGTGATCCAATAAATCCCGCATAGTTTTTTCGAACGGTATCTGTGGTTCCCATCCGGTATGATTTCTAAATTTATTTGTGTCCGGCACCTGAAGGTCGGCATCGAGGGGGCGGAGCCTGATTTCTTCCGTCTCCACCCGGATGCGGTCCTTCGCGGTGGAGATCCCGATAAGGTGAGAGAGCATGTCGCCCACCGTGCACGAATACGTTCCCCCTATATTGTAGTATTGGCCGGGAACAGGGTTGACGGTTACGAGCATATAGTAGGCCCTGACCGCGTCCCTGACATCGGACCATGTGCGCATGGAATCGAGGTTGCCCGTCTTGACGACGGGCGCGATCAGGTCATGCTCTATCATGGCGATCTGCTTCGCAAAGGTCGATTCGGCGAAGACATCGCCCCTTCGCGGCCCGGTGTGTGTGAACATCCGTGTGACCACTATCTTCTGCCCGTATGCCTCAGCATGGAAGCGGCCTACCATGTCGGTGCCGATCTTCGATATGGCGTAAGGCGAGGCGGGGTGAAAGGAACATTCCTCGTTGATGGGAAGTTTTTCCCTGGGAACGCGTCCGAACACCTCCGAGGAAGAACATACGTGGATAACGGGGTCGACGCCGCTTGTCCTCCTTAGGGCCTCAAGAAGCCTTGCGGTTCCCAGGATGTTCGTCTGAAGGGTATCGAGGGGTGCGGAAAAGCTGGTTTTGGGATAGCTCTGCGCGGCAAGGTGGAATACGTAGTCAGGTCTGCTTTCCTCCACGGTGCCTGTCAGGGAGACGTAATCGTTGAGGTCGCCGTTCAGGAAGCGCACCCTGTCTTTTCTGTTCGCCCTCTCGAGGAGGTGCTCGACGTTGTCAAGGGGACTTCTCCACCTGCACATCCCGTAAATGTCCCAGTCGGTATGAGCCAGGAGAAAGTCGCACAGATGGGAGCCGACCATGCCCGTTATTCCTGTGATGAGCGCTCTTGTTGTCACACTGCCGTCCTTCTTTTTTTGTCGTTTTCCACAATCCGCTGCGCCGTTTCAAGGATGCCTGTCCCGTCGGGGCAGTTCTGCGGGCTGTAATCTCGGGCAATCTGCAGCGCATAAAGGCCCGCCTTTTTACCGGCGACGATATCCGTCTCGGAGTCACCGATCATATAGCTTTTTGCCATATCAATGGACACCCCCCGTCGTCGGAAGTCTCTGAGGGCCATTTCGAACAGGCCCGTGCCGGGTTTCCTGCAGGAGCATTCGTCGGCAACGAGGTGGGGGCACATATACACGCCGTCAACATGCGCGCCGTTTTCCTCAATGGACTTTGCCATTTTTTCATGGATAGTTCTTATGGTCTCCATCGGGACGATCCCCTTGCCGACGCATTGCTGGTTGGTCACGACGATGACGAGATAGCCACGGTCATTAAACAGCTTGATCGCTTCGAAGACACCCGGGAGGAAAGAGAATTGGGACCATTGTGTCACGTAGTCCCCCTCGGCCATCTTCTTGTTGATAACGCCGTCCCGGTCGAGGAAGATGGCGGGTTTGTGAACGGCAAACAGCCTGTTCTCGACGATCTCGCAGATGATGTGGCCCAGGATGATGTGACACTCCTGGATACGCGGGGTGACGCGCGAAGGGACAGCGAGGAGATGATCGCAGAGCATTTCCATCGGGTTCGGTCCCTGACCGGTGAACCCCACGGTGACCATTCCCGCGGCATTGGCTTCTTCAAGGGCCCGCAGTATGTTTTTCGAATTCCCTGACGTCGACAGGGCGATAAGGACATCGCCGGGGCGTCCCTGAGCCTTGATCAGGCGGGCGAATATCTCTTCATACGAGTAATCGTTGGCCACGGCCGTCAGGTAGGATGTGTTGACGTGCAGGGCTTCCGCAAAGAGGGGTCGGCGATCGAAGAAAAATTTGCCGGAGAGTTCCGCGGCTATGTGCTGTGCGTCAGCGGCGCTGCCGCCGTTGCCGCATATGAGGACCTTCCGGCCTTTTTGACAGGCCCTTACGATCTCCTCCGAAACTCGGCCGCCGGTTTCCATGATTCTGCTGTCGGCGAGAATCCCCTGCAGGCCGGCTATCGTTTCATGTATCGTCGACGGAAAGACGTCCGTCATTTTCTCATCGCGGTCCATAATCGTCTCAATGTTTTGCAATATCCATGCCCATGCCGTCCTCATTTATGAACAGGCTTCGGGGGAATCCGTAAAGGGTTGTCAATAAACACCTTCGGCTTGATCGGGGCGACCAGGACATAAAAGTCAGGTTCTTCGGCAACGTCGATGATTGTTGTCAGATAATTGACGTTGCGGGTCGGTGGACGGAGGATTAAGTTAATCGGCCCTGCGGCCGATAACTGTGCAGGGAGAGAAACGGCGAGAGCACCGTTATGAAGATAACCTGCGCGACATATCCGTTCCAGCAACTGCCTGGCACCGACACGCAAAGGCCGGCGGCCGTCCCCGTAAAGGATGATCTTGCAGTCCTGAAGGATGTCTTCACCCCCTCGTCAAAGATATCTTCGGCAGTCCGCGGTCATATTCTTACAATTGAACGGGTAACCTCGGATATCATGAACCTGACAGGTGACTCTTCTGAGGTGCAGCAAGGTGTCCTTGCCGCGAAAGCTGCCGGCGGAGCGCCTCTTGAGCCGCCGGTGACGAGGGGCTACACATTCATCTTTCTTCCCGGTGCTCATCCTGCAGCCGGACCGGAGGGAACACCGGATCGGCTTGTCATAATAAAAGGCATGGTACAACCGGAGGCCGTTGGAATTCCAGAAGCGTCCGAAGAAGATGCCGCCGCCGCCCTCACGAATGACGTTGCCCGGAAGCTGTCCCGAACGGATTATCGGCCCGGTCTGGCGACCGTCAACCCCGATTCGCCGCAGGCAGTGGAGAAGTTCATTGTCTCCGTGAGTATCGTTGATGACGCTCCCGTACCTGTCGTTATTCGCCACGATCCTTCGGGAGGAACAGCACTCCTTGATAAAAGCGGAGAACCCGGGGGCAGTTTCGTGGTTCCTGATGAGGTCAGGAAGATCGCCGTTTTCCTGGCGGGACTGGATGAAGAGGAGGCCCCACGAGAGGATTTGCCCGTTGCTTCGAACGGATTCAGGCCGGGCAAGACCGCCAACGGGAAAGGCGATGCCGACGGCGGTGTTGCTGGAAAGCTTGAACGGCCCGCATGGATCTCTCTTCTCAGGGACCCCGCCGCGGCAGCTAAGGGAATAGGGCAAGTGGTATCCCGGTTCCTTATTGGTGAAAAGGACCATGAGGCCGCCTCCGGCGGGCCGGAGGAGAAGAACGAGCAGGATCCGGCGGCTGAGGGGCCGAGAGGCTTGACCAGCCCCATCACCCTCGTGGGAGGAATGCCTGATGTTGTCGTGAAGGTCATCGCGTCAGCGGCAACAACCGTACCGGTTGACGACAGCCCCGCGCATGACGCAGAGATTATCGAGAAGATTGCATGTCTTGTCGCCGCTGTCAATGGGCTTGTTGAAACGATTGCGAACGGCGTCGAAGAGCCTGCATATGACGATGGCGCGACGGCCGGAGCCCGGTCGGCCCTCGCAAGGGAGGCGGTACGACAGGCGGTGAAAGCATCCTTTCAGACTGTCCTCAACGGGACAGCGGGTTACAGCGCCGGCGATGCAGGAAAGACACCTGGAATTACCCTCGATGAAAGGGGCCTGTTGAAGCTTGACAGGGCGGCGCTCATCGACTCGCTCTCGACGAGCAAAGGTGAGACGGTCCGTTTCGTGCATGATTTTACCGTTTCCCTTCATGACAGGATTACATACAATGCCTGTGCCTTCGCAGGCCTGTACACCGGCGGGGGTGAGACGGCCGTTGATGCTCCCGGCGGCAAAGAAGGCATGGCTGGTGAGGACGCGGACCGGAAGACGGATTTCGAGAAGAGGTACAAAGAGTTGCAGATGCTTTTGAAAAACTCCTACGAATTGAAGGAATCATTCATGAAAGGGAAGTTTGCAGGAGGGGACGGACAGGATGAAGAAACTTAGCGAAAGGGACATTATCCTTTTTGAGGAAATGACTCTGGCAGCGCTGGACCAGGAAAACGACGCTGCGTTCATAGAAAGCCTTTTGGAACGCGAAAAGGTCAGCGCCCGGCTGGCGGCGTCCTCCCCCGGACTCGACAGCGACGTTGCCGGGAGGTTTTACGTTAACGAGGTCCAGGTCATAGAAAGGCTCGAAAAAGAGCGGACAAAGCTGATGATGGAGATCGACCGTTATTCACAGAACCTAAGGGCGATGAGGTCTTACGGCCCCACATTTCCCTTCCCGCCGGCCCCGTCGTTTTTCTCTCTTAAGAAATGAAAAAATAGCTTAAGTCATTTTTCTTTCATCCGATAACATTGCAGGGGAGAAAGAGATGACGATTTCCGATTACCAGATAAGCAGCGTCATACGAACCTACATGAAGAACATGAAGGTCCGTATGAACCGCGCCGGTAACGAGCATGAGATGGAAAGCCGTGAGGACGAGGTGAACATTTCACGGGAAGGAATGAAGAAGATGCTTTATGATAGGATCGGCGAGCAGGTGACCGAAAAGTTGAAGAGACACGATGAGAAATGATGGAACTTTCCGCATCCTCATTGTCGATGATAATAAGGAACTCAGGGAGATCCTCGAGGAGTACCTGAAAGAGGAGGGCCACGATGTCAATGGCTCGGCCAATGGCAGGGAAGCCCTCGAAATACATCGCAAAGAACCCTTCGATCTGATAGTAACGGACCTTAACATGCCGGAAATATCCGGCATGGAACTGATCAGGGCGGTCAGGAAAGAGAGTCCGGACACGGAATTCGTTATCATTACGGGTTATGCATCCATGGACAGCGCCGTCGAAGCCGTCAGGATGGGTGCGTTCGACTATATCGTCAAGCCCTTCAGGATGGAAGAGCTTCAGGTGGTTGTCAAGAACGCCCGTGAAAAGATCGCACTGAAAAAACTGAACGCAAAGCTCATTCAGACCCTTCAGAGTTTTTACGATGAGATGGAAAGGTATCGCAATAAGAAGCCCGAAGAATCTGAGAACAAGGTCGAAACCATTAACGGGAAACAGGCGAACGATACGGAACAGATCGTTGACGAAATCCGGAACCTGGAGAAACTGAGGAAGGGGAGGCTTCTCATTGAATGACAGGATGTCATCGGGTACGCAAGGAAGGCAGGGGGATGAACGATGATCGAGGGAACCAAAATACTCGTTGTCGACGACAACCCCGAAGTCATAAGCATCCTCGGCGATTTCCTGGAGCTCAACGGCTGCGAAATATATGAGGCCACCTGCGGCAGTGAAGCCCTCGAAATGCTGGAGAAAAAGGACGTGGAGATCGTCATTCTCGATGTCCAGCTTCCCGATATCAACGGTATAACCCTCATAGACACCATCAAGGTCTCGAAACCCACCACGGCTGTCATCATGGCGACAGGTTACTATGACCCGAATTTCGTCATCGATGCCATGAAAAAGGGCGCCTCCGATTTTCTTCTCAAACCTTTCGAACTCGATAAGCTCATGCTCGTTATGATGAGGGTATTGAGGGAGAGAAACCTTCTCATTGAAAAAGAAAACATCATGCAGAACCTGGGGGATAAGAAGAAGATCGAGCACCTCAACAGGGAACTGCAGAAGAAGATCAAGGAATTGACCACGATGTACCACATATCGAACAAGTTCAATTCCATCAATATCTTCGAGGATGTTTACGAGAAGATGATCCAGATCGTGGGGGAGACCCTTGATGTGAGTTCCTGCGGGTATTATGTGCTCGACGGCGAAACGAACGAATTGGTGCTCTATGCGGGACATACCAGAGACGGTTATAAACCGGACCGGAACTGGCAGCGCATCGGCATCCCCGATGATTTCAAAGAGGAAGCGCACGGCGCACGAAGGTATGTCGTCAAGGACAACCGGATCTACCTTCCCCTTTTTATCCAGGGGGAGCCTATAGGGTTTATCGTGACGGAATCGAAGCTCAACGGGGACAGGGTGGCCAGGTCCCTGGAAAACGACGTCTTCTTTCTTCGCCTCATCGCCGAAAAGGCATCGACGCAGATTGAAAACAGGATGCTCTATGAAAGTCTCTTCGAGAATATCCTCCACACACTGAAATCGCTGATCATAGCCATCACCAAGCGGGACCTCTATACGGAAGGCCATTGCAAGAGGGTCACGAACATGAGCCTTGCCCTGGGCGAGCGGCTCGGCATCAGCGACTACGAAAAGGATGTCATCAGGGTTGTCTGCCCTGTCCACGATCTGGGGAAGATCGGCATTCCCGACAAAATATTGCTCAAGCCGGAGCGGCTCTCCGACGAGGAATATATGGTGATGCAGAGCCATTCCGTTTACGGGGAAGAGATCATGAGTCGTTTCGAGATCCTTGCGAAAGAGGCGAAGATCATCCGGCATCACCATGAGCGGTATGACGGCAAGGGATATCCCGATCGCCTCGCCGGTGACGATATCCCCATATGCTCCCGTATAATAGCCGTTTGCGACGCCTACGATGCCATGGTCACGGATCGCCCGTACCGTAAGGCGATGGCGGTCGGTGAGATCACGTCGGAGATCATGAGGTGCAGCGGCAGTCAATTCGATCCGGCGATAGCACAGGCTTTCGCCGATTTGATTCGGGATGGATATGAGTGGTGAAGATGAAAGAAGAGAGTTTTTTCGGATTCAGGACCGGATTCCCCTCGAGTTCCGACGCATCAGCCGCGAAGAATTCCTGAGACTTCAGGACACAATCCGTTACAATTCGACACAGGTTGTGGACAGGCTGCATGAGTTGTATTTCCTGGAGCCCGATGGTGAGCCCGGGGATGAGACCGATCGATTGCATGCCTACATGCAGATGATCAACAGGAAACTGGACACGATCATTGAGATCCTGAGGAAGTCTGCCGCAAGTGAAAACTACACCACCGTCACCAATGAGGTGAATATCAGCGGCGCGGGGGTCCAGTTCCGGTGCGATTCTCCTCTGACGGAGGGGGATTTTGTGGAACTCAAGCTCATTGTCCCTTTATTCCCCTATCCGAAGATCACCTGTCTGTGCCAGGCGGTTCGGGTCGAAAACGATCACGGGGAGACAGGCCCGCAGAGAGTTGCCCTGAAGTTCATGGTCATCAATGAGAAGGACCGGGACATACTGATCAACTATATATTTGTGAAAGAGCGCCAGTATCTGCGTCAGAAAAAAGAAACGACGAGTTGATGAATTATGGATATAGCAACAGTCCTTGGCCTGCTAGTCGGCATCGGTTCCGTTCTCGTCTCTTTCATCATGGAAGGGGGGCACCTTTCCGCGCTGATCCAGGTACCCGCGATGATACTTGTTATTTTCGGGACCTTTGGGGCGGCCACGGTAACCACCTCGGTCAAGCAGCTCATCAACCTGCCGAACCTTATGAAAGTGGCATTCTTCGAAAAGAAGATGGATTCACGCCAGCTTATCGATCTCCTCTTCGACCTCTCCCAAAAGGCCCGGAAAAACGGGCTTTTAAGCCTGGAAAAAGATCTTGACGCGATCCAGGAGCCCTTTTTGAGAAAAGCTGTACAACTGGCGATCGACGGTTTTGAGACGAACAAGATCAGGGAGATTCTCGAAATAGAGATGGCCTACATAGAAGAGCGTCACAAAGCCGGTGCCAACTTTTTTCTGAAACTCGGGGGCTTTTCGCCGACACTGGGTATCATGGGAACCGTTCTTGGCCTTATTCACGCCCTGGGGAACATGGAAAGTAGCTCCAATATGGCCTCCGCGATCGCAAGCGCCTTCATCGCCACCCTCTGGGGCGTTGCCATGGCGAACCTCATCTACCTGCCGTTGTCCGACAAGCTCAAGCACAAGCATCAGGATGAAGCGCTCTATCTGGAAATCATAACGGAGGGCGCCATATCGCTCGCCATGGGCGACAATCCCCGCGTAATCCGGATGAAACTTGTTTCGTTCCTGCTTCCCGACAAACGCGCGGAGGCGGCCAGATGAGAAGGAAGAAGAAAGCGGAAGAGCCCGAAAATCTTGAGCGCTGGCTCATCACCTATGCCGACCTCATAACGCTGCTTCTCGCTTTCTTTATCATGATGTATACCTTTTCCAAACACGATTCACAAAAATACAGGGAAGTGACCGGCCATTTGAAGACCATTTTCACCGGTGGATCGGGGGTGGCCGCTGAGGGGAACACCGCCGGGAACGTGCCCTTCGATGTATCCCTCAAAACCCGGGGCTCCGCCGAGGAAGTGAAGCAAAAGCTGGAGGAGGAGATCAAGAAACTCTCCGGCAATGATGCCCTTGAAAAGAATATATCTGTTATCACCGATGAGCGGGGCATCGTGATCAGGGTTCTTGATGAGGCCTTCTTCGATCTCGGCAAGGCCGATCTCAAGCAAGGGGCCAGGCGGACACTGGATACGATAGCGCCGGTCGTCGCTGCGGTGGAAAATCCGTTGCGTGTCGAAGGCCATACGGACGACATTCCCATTGCCACGATGGAGTTCAGGTCCAACTGGGAGCTTTCGGTGAGACGCGCCACCGAAGTGGTGCGTTATCTCATTGAGAAACATGACCTGTCACCACGGAGAATATCCGCGGTAGGCTACGCCGAATACCATCCCGTGGCACCCAATGATACCGACGAAAATCGCTCCCGAAACCGCAGAATAGAGATAATCGTCTCAAAATCCCCATCGGATAGTCAAAAAAAATAGCCCTTACCGTTGTTTCAGCAATACATGTGTGATATTGTAGCGAAACAGAAACCATGGCAAGCGGACGCAAGCTCCCGCTTGCCGGCGATGGGCAGCAGGTTATTGGTTGTGGGGAAAGACTCTCAAAACAATGGCGGGAGAGAAGAGTGAAAAGAGATGACCGTCCATGGGGCTATTTTGAAGTCGTGGCGGATTTGCCCGAGTGTAAGGTGAAACGGATCGTAGTCCATCCGGGCGGTCGCTTGAGCCTTCAGAGGCACAGGCGGCGTGATGAACACTGGTTTGTAGTCTGCGGCAGCGCCGTCGCACGGGTCGGTGACAGGGACATAGCCCTTGGCAAGGGCGGATCGCTCGATATCCCCCGCACCTTTCTGCATCGGGTTGAGAATACCGGTGGGGAAGATTTTGTTTTCGTCGAGGTGCAAACGGGAGACTATTTTGGCGAGGACGACATCGAACGGGTGGAAGATGACTATGGAAGGGCGTAAATAGGGGAACTACAGCCAAACTCCGAATGTGAATGGTTTTTCACAAATCTCGAAAAAAATTGTTGCATATTTTGTAGATAGAGGAGTATAAACTATCTAGACGGTGGTTGCTTCGTCAACCAGCGTCAAACAATAATCTAAAGGAGGGGTATGTATGACTAAGGCAGAATTGATTAGCAAAATGGCAGCAGGATCCAAGATATCCAAAGCCGCTGCCGGCAAGGCCTTGGAAGCTTTTCTCGATGGGGTGAAGGCAGCCCTGAAGAAAGACGAACGGGTAACGCTTGTTGGTTTTGGTACTTTCTCCGTTTCAAAAAGAAAAGCCCGCAAGGGTAGGAACCCCAGAACCGGCAAAGAGATCAAAATTCCCTCACGGAAAGTTCCTAAATTCACAGCAGGAAAAGCTCTTAAGGACGCAATCTAATCACATTCGGACTGAGTTTTTTATAAATGCCTCCTTTTTCGGGAGGCATTTATAATTTAGTGGGGCTTACGTCGCCCTCTCCACGAGCAAAGCCCGTGGAGCCTCCCCCTCTCGCCCGCCGTGCGGGCTGATGAAACCAGCTTGTATCGCCGCGGGTAACTTCTAGGCTGTTTGAAAGCTTTATTCCTTTTGGAAGTGTTTCAGGAGAATGTCTGATGCTTCGGCTATGAGGGTTTGTTCGGCACCGGCTTCCGCCGATAGGGTTTCATGGATAAGGATGGCGCCTTCTTCGTTTCCGAGGGAGAGGGAAAGATCGATGCGGCCTTCTTCAATGTGCGCATTGATGCCGAGGGGGACGTGGCATCCGCCTCCCACCGCTGCCTGGATGGCCCTTTCTATTGCTGCTTCCCTGTATGTTCTTTCGTGATTGACCTCCCGGAGAAGCTCTGCGGCATCGTCGTCGAGGCGGATCTCGATGCCGATCGTACCCTGGCCAGCGGCAGGCACCATGATGTCCGTGGGAATGATCTCGGTGATCACGGCCTCGAGGCCCAGCCGCCTGATACCGGCGACGGCCAGAATGATGCCATCCAGGTTTTCCGTCGTCATTTTCCTGATCCGCGTGTCCACATTTCCCCTTAAGGGGACGATGTCAATCCCTTCACGGTATCGCTGAATCTGTGCTTTTCTGCGCAGACTGCCCGTCCCCACGCGGCTGCCGCTCCTGAGTTCGCTGACGCTGTGATACCGCGCCGAGATAAAGGCGTCCCGCGGGTCCTCACGGATCATGGCGGCACCGATCACAAGACCTGCTTCAAGGTCGGCGGGCAGGTCTTTCATGCTGTGGACGGCCATGTCGATGTCGCCCCTTACCAGTTCTTCCTCTATTTCCTTCACAAAGAGTCCCTTGCCCCCTATCAGATCAAGCGGCTTGTCCCAGACGGTATCGCCCGTTGTCTTGATGACCTTTGTTGCAAACTCGTTGTCAGGATTGGCATCCCTTAAGGCATCCATTACGATCTGGGTCTGCCTCAGTGCCAGCTTAGAGCCCCTCGTCCCCACTATCCATGTCTTCTTCATCGTTTTCCTCAAATTGAAACAGTCTTTTCAACGCGTCAAAAAGGGCGGGATCTCCATTTTCCTTCAGGAGCGCCAGGTAAGGATGCACGAGCTTGTTCATTATCGCCCTCGTCATGGCGTCGATGTTGTTCACCGTCTCCTCGTCGGTGCTGCCGAGTTTGCCAAGGGCCCTTTTCATTTCCCTGGTCCGGATCTCTTCGGCCCGGTTCATAATATGGCCGATAAGGGGATTGACTTCAACCTTGCCGAGCCAATCGGAAAATCTCGCGGCCTCGTCATCTATGATAACCTGGGCCTTTTCAGACTCCTTGACCCTGTTCGAGAGATGTTTCTGGGAGAGCTCCTTGAGGTCATCGATGTCGTAAAGATAGACGTTGTCCATGTCGTTCACCGCGGGGTCCACGTCACGGGGAACGGCGATATCAATGAAGAATACGGGCCTGTTCCTCCGCTTCTTCATGACTTTCTGGAGCATTTCCGGGCCTATGAGAGGCTCTTCGGAACCCGTTGAAGCCAGGACCACGTCAACCTCGGTCAGGAGTTCAAAGAGCTTCTCGAAGGGACGCGCCTCGCCGACGATCTCGTCGGCGAGCTTGTGCGCCTTCTGATAGGTCCTGTTGGTGATGAGAATATCGGAAAGTCCTTCTTTTTGAAAGTACTTGAGGGCTACCTCGCACATCTCGCCTGCTCCGATTACGAGGATCTTTTTTTCCTCAAGGGTACCGAATATGCGCTTTGCCAGTTCAACGGCCATTGAACTGATGGACAGGGGATTGTATCCTATCCTTGTTTCCGTTCTGATCCGTTTGGCGACGTTGAAGGTCTTGTGGAAGGTCTTATTGAGAAAGAAACCCGTCGACTTCGCCGAGGCCGCCAGGCGGTATGCGTCCTTTACCTGCCCGAGTATCTCCGGTTCGCCTATGACCATGGAATCAAGACCGGATGCGACGAGAAAGAGATGGCGGAAGGCATCCTCATCGGAAAAGCTGTACATGTAGCGGGTGAACCATTCGTCCGGGGCGGTGAATACTTCGGAAAGGACAAGGCGGACCTTTTTCATCATCTCTTCCCTGTCCTCGCCGGAAAAATAGATCTCGGTCCTGTTGCATGTGGAAATGATGACTGATTCCGCTATGCCCTTATCGCGGATCTTCTGAAGCAGGTCGGGTATCGATTCCTCTTTGATGTAGAGCTTCTCTCGTATCTCCAGGGGAGCCGTGTTGTGGTTGAGCCCGAGTATGCCGATCGCCTGTCTTTTCATAATTACATGTACGTATGCTTCCCCTGCAGAAGGAAGCTGACCCCCAGGAAGGTAAAGAGGACGAGAAAGAAGCCGAGGATCATCATGTATGCTGTCTTTCTTCCCCGCCATCCGAGGGCGAGCCTGTTATGAAAGAGGATCGCATAGACGATCCATGTGATGAGCGACCATGTCTCCTTCGGGTCCCACCTCCAATATGATCCCCATGCGAAACCGGCCCAGATCGAACCGGTTATGATCCCCGCAGTGAGGAAGGGAAAACCGAGGGACATACACCTGTAGTTGATCCTGTCCAGGGTTTCCAGGGAAGGAAACTTCTCCGAAAAGAGAAAGGATTTCTTTCGCTTGATCTCTTTTTCAATGACCAGATAGAGAAGGGAGATAAAGAAGCCGACGACAAAAATCCCGTTGCCCAGAAAGGAAAGGACGGCGTGGACGGGAAGCCATGCACTCCTGAGTACCGGTACCAGGGGCTTGATTTCGCTGGGAAAATTGAGGGACATGATAACGATGAGGGAAACAAGGGGTGCTATGATGCTCCCTACCATCTTAACGCGGTACGCCCTCCTGATGTAGATATAGAAACCGGCAACGCACAGGGCGAGAAAGGAAAGGGATTCATAAATGTTTGTGATGGGTGTGTAGCCGGCCTCGAAATAACGGGCCAGCGCGGAAATGAAATGGACGGCAAAACCTGTCGCAAGGAGATAATACCCCGGTTTCTCGAGGCGGCTCTTGTCTGCGGCGAGGCTCAGAGCATAGATGAACGTTGAGGCAAGATACAGGCCGAGGGCTGCATAGTAAAGGTATACGTTCATCGCACCCGGTCACCGAGGATTTTCTTCATGCCCTTAAGCCCCGTCCTTACCACGTCGCTGATATCCATGGCGGCGATATATTTCATGATTGCCCTGCGTTTTCCTCCATCGGGAACGGTGTCCAGAAGATGCCGTCTCAGGGCGCCGATGATGCGGGTATAGGCGACATAATCCTTCGTCACCGTCTTTTCGATGGCCTGTCGCAGTTTCTTCGATGCCAGGGGTAGACGGCCTGATGTGGATATGGCTATGGTGATGTCACCCTTTTTGATGATGGAGGGAACGATAAAGTCACACTCCTCCGGTTTGTCGACAACGTTCACAGGGACGCCTCTTTCGGCGGCATCCTTCCTCACGACCCCGTTTGCGTCTCTGTCGTTGGTACAGGCGAAGACGACGGCTGCCCTGTCCAGATCACCATGTTGGTACGTGCGCCGCAGGATGCGGATGACGCCCGCCTCGGCCAGATGTACCAGCTTCTTTGTTACCTGAGGGCTGACGACCGTGACCGAAGCATGGAACTTAAGGAGCATCAGTGCTTTTCGTTCGGCGACGCTTCCTCCGCCGACGATCAGGCATTCCTTTCCGGCGACGTCCAGAAACAGGGGATAATAATGATGCTGGTCAGTATCTGATATCAAAGGTAAGGAACCCACCGGTATAATCTTCCCAGGAGACGTCGACATGTTCGACAAGGGCGCCGCGGGGGCCGCTGCGCGCCCACAGGACCAGCTTCTCGACGGCGTCTTTGGGTCCTTCGCAGACTATCTCAACGCCGCCGTCAGGGAGATTACTGACCCATCCTGTGAGTCCGAGACTCTGCGCCTCCCTCTGGGTGCTGTAACGAAAGTACACGCCCTGAACTATGCCATGGACCATTATATGTGCCCGTGCTTTCATTGCGCCAAAAAGAAGAACCTCCGTATACCAAAACCACGCCAACGCCCGTCTGTAAACATTTTATTGTTGGTAAAGGGTTTTTGTATTATACTTATCACAACATTCCCATAAAATCCAGCCGTGTTGCCATTTGGGGGAAAGACGAAATGTACAGACTGGGCATAGACATTGGTTCCGTGAGCGTCGACGTAGCAATTGTCAATGAAAACCGGAAAATCGTCAAGTCACGGTATATCCGCCACAAGGGGAAACCTTTTGTAGCGGCAAAAGAAGCCATCGAAGAGGCCGTGGGCGCCTACGATGTTGAATTTATCTCCACAACGGGCACGGGGGCGAAGGTGTTCGCCTCCCTCATCGGGGCCCCTTTCATCAATGAGATCGTTGCCATATCACGGGCAATGGGTCATTTATATCCATCGACGGGAAGCGTCGTGGACATCGGCGGCGAAGATTCCAAGCTTATCATATTTGAGCCCTCGGGCAGAAAGAACGCCCCCCTTCGCGTGAAGGACTTTTCGATGAACGCCCTCTGCGCCGCGGGTACCGGGTCTTTTCTTGACCAGCAGGCATCCAGGCTCAGGTTTACGATAGAGGAATTCAGCGACGTAGCCCTGAAGGCAAAGAACATTCCCAGGATAGCGGGCCGGTGTACTGTCTTTGCAAAGTCGGATATGATCCATCTCCAGCAGATTGCCACACCCGATTACGAGATTGTGGCGGGTCTTTGCTACGCCCTGGCCCGGAATTTCAAAGGCAACATCACCAAAGGGAAGGATTTAAGGACACCCGTCGCCTTTATCGGCGGTGTCGCGGCGAATGCCGGTATGAGGGGCGCCATCAAAGAGGTCTTTGAATTGACGGATGAGACTTTTTTTGTACCTGAGAATTATACCTCCGTGGCGGCGGCAGGGGCAGTATACGCGGTCCTGGATGACCCTTCACTCAAGGTGTCCTTCGCCGGGCTCGACAGGCTCAATGAATACCTCCTCGAAAAGAGGAGCGATGCCACCCACGAACCTCTTTCCCTTTCGGCCGAGAACATGAACATCGCCTATGACATGAAGCCCATTACCGAAAAGACGAAAGTCTATCTGGGCGTGGACGTCGGATCGATCAGTACGAACCTTGTCCTTATCGATGAAGAAAGAAATGTCCTGTCCAAGAGATATCTCATGACGGAAGGCAGGCCGCTGGAGGCAGTCAAAAGGGGTCTGGCCGAGATCGGAGACGAAGTCGGTGATAAAGTAGAGATCGTCGGTTCGGGCACAACGGGTTCGGGGCGCTATCTCACTGCGGATTTCATAGGCGCCGACATAGTCCGGAACGAGATCACCGCCCAGGCTCAGGCTGCCATCGATATCGACCCCTCCGTGGATACGGTCTTCGAGATCGGCGGTCAGGATTCAAAGTATATCAGCGTGGACAACGGCGTCATCGTCGATTTTGAGATGAATAAGGCCTGCGCGGCCGGGACGGGGTCTTTCCTCGAAGAACAGGCGGAAAGGCTCGACATTTCGATAAAAGAAGAATTCGGATCCCTCGCACTGAGATCGAAAAAACCTGTCAAGATGGGAGAGAGATGCACGGTTTTCATTGAATCCGACGTCATCCATCAGCAGCAGCGCGGCGCCGACAGGGAAGATATCGTCAGCGGGCTTGCCTATTCCATCGTTCAGAATTACCTCAACAAGGTCGTGGTCGACAGGCGGGTGGGCAAGAGGATCTTCTTCCAGGGTGGTACGGCCTTTAATAAAGGCGTCGTTGCCGCTTTCGAAAAGGTTCTCGGCATGCCGATAACGGTGCCTCCCCATCATGACGTGACCGGGGCCATAGGGGTTGCCATTCTTGCAATGAAGGAAAAGACCTGGGAAAAAAGCGGTTTCAAGGGTTTTGACCTCAGCAGGAGACCTTACACGGTTGACACCTTTGAATGCAAGGGGTGCGAGAACCTTTGCGAGATACGCAAGGTGACCGTTGAAAACGAGACTCCCCTCTATTACGGAAGCAGGTGTGAAAAATACGACGTGGTGCGCAGGGGCGAAAAGAAGGACATGCCCGATCTCTTTTCCATGCGCGAAGAGATACTCAACGAAATTTACGACAGGAAGGCCGGCACGCGCACGATAGGGATACCAAAGGTTCTCCACATGCACGAACTTCTTCCTTTTTGGAAGAGCTTCCTTACCGAACTGGGTTTTGACGTCGTCGTTTCCGACATGACGAACAAAAAGACGGTCAGGGACGGTGTCGAGAACATCATCGTGGAGAGCTGTTTTCCCATAAAGCTCGCACACGGCCACGTTGTGAACCTTCTTCAGAAGGGGATCGACAGTATCTTCATCCCCAGCGTCATCAGCCTGAAGAAACCTTCGAAGCACGCCAGGAACTCCTTCGCCTGTCCCTATGCCCAATCGCTGCCGTATACGATCAAGGGATCCATCAATTTTGAGGATAAGGGCGCCAGCGTCATGACGCCGATCATTCGCTTCGGGGAAGGGAATGATATTGTCCTTAATGATCTTGCAGAGTACTTCAAACCCTACAAGATATCGAAACGAAACGTGAAGAAGGCCTTTGATGCGGCGATTGAGGTCCAGGATTCCTTTTATCGGCGCCTGACGGAGATGGGCAGCGCCTTTCTCTATTCCATGAAGGAAAACGACAAGGTCATGGTTGTTATCGGCAGGCCATACAACAGTGCCGATGCGGGGGCCAACCTCAATATCCACAAGAAACTTCTCAGCCTCGGCGTCCCGGCAATACCTATGGACATGCTGCCCGTGAACGAGATGATCGAAGACCCTGCCGATCTGGAGCACATGTACTGGGGATACGGCCAGAAAATACTGAGGGCAGCGCGTGCGGTAAAGAATAACAAGAACCTCTACGCCATATACGTGACGAGCTTCGGGTGCGGCCCCGATTCCTTCATAGCGCACTTCTTCAAGAAGATAATGGGAAACAAACCATATCTTTCCCTTGAGATCGACGAGCACAGCGCCGACGCGGGGGTTGTCACGAGGCTCGAGGCGTTCCTCGACAGCATCAATAATGCCCGGTTTGATGAAGAGATCATTGAGCGTACGGTAACGCCTTTCGCGATAAATGGACAGCGCAGAAAAATCTATGTGCCCTACATGTCCGATCATTCCCACACCCTTGCGGCAGCGTTCAGGGCCTGCGGTGTCGATGCGGAGGTCATGAAGGAATCAACAGAAGAGACAGTGCTGGTAGGCCGAAAATTCACATCGGGAAAGGAATGCTATCCCTGCATTCTCACCACGGGAGACATGTTGCGCACAGCCCGGAGCGATGCTTTCGATCCGGCTCGGAGCGCGTTTTTCATGCCCTCCGGCGAAGGTCCCTGCCGTTTTGGCCAGTACAATCGTTTCCATAGAATGGTTCTCGATGAGGCCGGTTTTGCGAATGTCCCCATTTATGCGCCGAACCAGGACCACCGGTTCTACAAGGAACTTGACATCGTAGGCGGAAAATTCACCCGTCTGGGGTGGAGGGCCGTAGTGGCCGCCGATCTTTTGACCAAGATACTCCACGAGACGCGTCCTTATGAAACGACGCCCGGAGAAACGGACAGGGTGTACGGTGAGGCACTGTCACAGGTTTCCCGCTGCATCGAGAATGGTGCCCGGGACATCGATACGGTCCTGAAGGACGTTCTCGGGAAATTTCGGGAGATAGAGCGCCGTCAGGAGAAAAGGCCGACAATAGGCCTCGTGGGGGAGATATACATACGCTCCAACAAGTTCAGCAACTCCCAGCTCATCAGGGTGGTGGAAGAGCTCGGGGGGGTGGTATGGCTGGCGCCCGTTTCGGAGTGGATCTCCTACGTGAACTACACGGGTAAGAGAAAGAGCAGAAAACGGGACACCCTGCTCGGTGTCCTCGGTTTCATCATAACCGAGTATATTCAGAACAAGGACGAACATCTGATGGAGGACATCTTCGTACCCTTCATCAAGTACGGTCCGGAACCGAAAATAAAGGACATCCTTGAAAAGGCAAGCCCCTATATCCACGACAGTTTTGAAGGCGAGGCCGTCCTCACCGTGGGCAAGAGCGTGGATTTTGCTCGCAAGGGCGTGGCGGGGATCATCAATGCCATGCCGTTCACATGCATGCCCGGGACGGTATCGAGTGCCATCATGCGTCTCATCCAGAAGAACCACGACCTGCCCGTCATTAACATCGCCTATGACGGTCAGGGTTCCACAAACATTCTGACAAGGCTTGAAGCGTTCATGCACCAGGTGAAGGAGCACGGCAAGGATTAATGGGCAGTCCGCTCGTCGACATAGTCATCATCGTCGTACTCCTCATCCTGAACGGGGTTTTTTCAGCCGGTGAAACGGCCATCATCGCTTCGCGCAAGAGCAAGATAAAGGAACTTCTGAGGAAAAGGAAGGACCGGAAAACGGAAATGCTCCTGCAGATGAAAGAGAACCCCGAGCGTTTTCTTTCAACCGTGCAGATAGGCATTACCCTCTTTGGCACCCTGGCGTCAGCCATAAGCGGCGTCATGGCGGCAAAGTACCTGATGCCCTTCATTGCCAGGGTCGAATTCCTCAAACCCTTTTCAGAATCCATCTCCCTTGCCGTCGTCGTGGTTATAATGACATATCTCTTCATCGTCTTTGGAGAGCTGGTACCAAAGTCTATCGGTCTTAACTACAAGGAAAAAGCCGCCCTCGCGATACTCCCTTTCTTCAACTTCGTGTCGCGCATCTTTTCAATCTTCGTCAGCTTTCTCTCGGTCACGACACTGTTTTTCGTCAAGGCGCTGAACCTCCAAAAGGGAGAGGAGCATGTAGGCGCAGGCGAGATCAAGATCCTTCTGGAAGAGGGGAGGCGAAAGGGTGTCTTTGACAAGACCGAAGAGGAGCTGATCAACAGGGTCTTTCGTTTCAGCGACCGTTCCGTCAGAGAGGTCATGGTGCCGCGTCCGAATGTCTATGCCATCGATGCCGACGACAGCACGGAAAAAGTTCTCGACTACATCATCGGAAATGAATTTTCCCGTTACCCCGTGTACCGGGAAACCTTCGATAACGTAATCGGTTTCATCTATCAGAAAGACGTATCGCGGCACATCTGGAGGACCAAGGAGCCCTTCCAACTGGAGAAGCTCCTGAAGCGCCCTTTTTTCGTCCCCGCCACAATGGAGGTCAGCGTTCTCCTCAAACAGATGCAGCGTACGCGCCGCCACCTGGCAGTCGTCATCGACGAATACGGCACCGCGATCGGGATCGTCACTCTGGAAGATATCATGGAGGAGATTTTCGGCGAGATCATGGACGAAACGGACGTGGAAGACAAGATCGAGCGCCACCGTGACGGCTCATATCTGATAGACGCTTCCTATTCCATCAGAGACCTGAATAACCGCCTCGACCTAGACCTGCCCGAATCCCCGGACTACGAAACCCTGGGCGGCTTCATAACCACCCAGCTCCAGGGCCTCGCCAAGGGCGGCGAGGTCATCTATTACGCCGGCTACCGCTTCACCGTCGTCGACATAGACGGCAGAAGGATCGTCAAGATCAAGTTTGAAAGGTTGAAGTGAGAGACGTCCTGCAGTCCGTCATCCCGTAGTATCCCGCAATTCGTCAGAGGAATCCCTCCTCGTATCCCATCTGTCACCCGGTCTGGCCTGGTTGCAACATTTTCTTCCCGGTTTTCATCCTTGAGTACTAGAATCGCTCATCCAGTCAATTAACCGAGGCGATCCTGTGTTCCCGTTTCGCGGTCGGGGTTGATCTAGTGCTTCCGTAGTCTCAAAATGTTCCTTGATACCCGTATGTTGTGCAAGACACACATCATAGATCTGATTGGGACGGAATATTCTTCCAAAATCTCCATGTATCCGAGATTTAGAACCCGGACTCCGGAAGGGGGTCTGGTGGGTGAAGACCAACGTATTTCCCCGGTCCCGGCATGCGCCGGGATGACGGAAGTGGAGAGCTTTAGAAAACGACCGCCTTCGCCGGTTTCAGGAGGAGCGTTTCCGTGTGTTCACGTTCCTTTTCCAAACCCTTTTTGCCCATCATTGCCTTTGTGTAGATCTTGCCTTGTTCTACGCCGGGCTGATCGAAGGCGTTGACGCCGAGGAGGTGGCCCATGATGGCGGTAACCATTTCAAAAAGGTAGAAGAGGGCGCCCAGGTTGTAGTCGCTGACCTCGTCCAGGATGAGGGAGATGTTGGGGGTTTTCGCCTCGGTGAGGGATAGGCGGGTGCCCAGGAATTCGGCATGGAAAAGAGATTTCATATCTTTGTTGGCGAGGTATTGCACGTCCTCAAGGTAGTCGAAGCTGGCCGGGATGGGGACTTCCTGTGTTGCGCTGTAAAGGAGGATGATGCATTTATCCTTGGGGCCGTCCACATAGAGCTGAAGCTGGGAGTGCTGGTCGGTGACGCCCACTGATTTGGTGGGTGTCGGGCCAAGGCCCTTTTTGCCGAGGCTTTCAGCCTCGAGTTGCCTGAACCAGTCCGCAAATCCGGCCAGTCTCTCGCAGTAGGGCATGACCACATGGATCTTTTTTGCGGCCTTGTCCATGAGATGGAGGATTGCGGCGAGGACAAAGGCCATGTTCTCTTCGCCATCGTACCGGACAATGTGGGCCGCCATTCCTGCGGCGCCATCGGACAGTTTCTTGATGTTGATGCCCATGAGCGCCGAAGGGAAGAGGCCCACGGGGGTGAGAACGGAGAACCTGCCGCCTACGCCTTCGGGGAGGTTGAGGACGGGATATCCTTCCTTGCCCGCTATCTTGTTGAGGAGGCCTTTTTCCTTGTCGGTGATAAGGACGATCCTTTCCTTGTACCCCGGGGATTTCTTCATTAATTCGTTGAAGAGCATGAACTGGGAGATCGTTTCCGGCGTCTCACCCGACTTGCTGATGACAACGAGAAGGGTTCGGTCGAGGTCGGGGATGATGGTTTCGATAATGGCTGCCATCTTGTGGGGATCGATGTTGTCCAGGATGAAATAGCGGGGTTTTCCCTCGCGAAAACGTTCCTCGTGGTTATGAAAAGGGTGGAGGAGGGCATCGAATATGGTTTGGGTACCCAGTGAAGAACCTCCTATTCCGAGAAGGACAAGGTTCTTTATCTCCATCCTGGCGACCTTGTCCGCAAGTGTCTGCATCTCATCGAACTGGAAGCGCGTCGAAGGGAGTGTCATGAAGGGATAGGGTTTGGCCAGGAGTTTTGCGTAATAATCGCTTATCGTTTGCAGCGTCTTCGTGAACTCCGCCGGGTCGATGCCATTGACTCCGACTGTTTCAGCCAACGCATTGGTTATGTCCAGGGTTATTGTCTTCATCGTCTCTCCTCGAAAACGCCCATGTTACGAAATTTCTCGTAGCGCATCTCTTTTAAGGTTTCCGGATCGAAGCCCATGAGTTCTTTCAAATGCTTGCCAAGAAGGGCTCCTGTGTTGTCGAAGGTTGTCTGCCAGTCCCGGTGAGCGCCTCCAAAGGGTTCATGGATGATATCATCGGCGACCTTGAGTTTCAGAAGGTCGCGAGCCGTGGGTTTCAGGGCATCCGCCGCAAGCGGGCCCTTGGATCCATCCCTCCAGAGGATGGCCGCGCACCCTTCCGGGGATATGACGGAATAGGTCGCGTTCTCCAGCATGAGCACCCTGTTGCCGACCCCGATGCCAAGCGCCCCGCCGCTACCGCCTTCGCCGATGACGAGGGAGATAATCGGGACACCGAGGGAGAACATAAAATAGATATTGGAGGCGATAGCCTCGGCCTGTCCGCGCTCTTCGGCTCCGACACCGGGAAAAGCGCCCGGTGTATCGATGAAGGTGATGATGGGTTTGCCCCATCTCGCCGCCATGTCCATAACACGCATTGCCTTGCGGTAGCCGTCGGGATGGGCCATGCCGAAGTTCCTGTGGGCCATCTCCCGGACGTCTTTGCCTTTCTGGTGGCCCACAACGGCCACGTTTACGTCCTGGAAACGGGCAAAACCGGCGACGAGCGCCGGGTCGTCCTTGAACTTTCTGTCACCATGGAGCTCGACGAAATCGGTGAACAGATTCTGAATATAATCGAGGGTGTGCGGCCTGTTCAGGTGACGTGAGAGCTGGGATCGCTGCCAGTTCGACAATTCGGCGTATGTTTCTTTTTCGATCTTTGCGATCTTTTTCCGCAATACAGCAAGTTCTTTCGCGTAATAAGGATCCTTCTCGTCGTAGAATCGTTCTATCTCGAAGATCCTTCTTTCCAGGGGTTCGAGTTTCTTTTCAAAATCAAGGTAGTATCTCATCAATAACCTCTACGTCCATACCCTTCTTGAAGTGCTTCAGGAGGACGTCTTTTTTCTTGGGATCGATCCTGATATTCTTGAGAGGGAGTGACTGCTTTTCCCCGTTGAGCTGGAACTCCAGGACGACAGCCGATCTGCCCCTGACGCTGATGAGGATATCTTTCAATACCCTCAGCTCTTCCTTTTTGATGACTTCGCAGTGGATCCGTATCCTGACCGTTTTTAAAAGCTCGCCGGTCAAGGCCTCGAGGAGCGACACGGCCTTTGCCTTTATCCTGGCCCCGGCTTCTTCGGTTTTCTCCAGCGAGCCCGTTATCATGAGAGGTTTCCCGCTCTTGATTATATAATTGTGCTTGCCGTAGAGATCGGGGAAGCAGATGATTTCAACGATGCCTTTCGTATCCTCAAGGGTCACGTATGCCATCTTGTCGCCCCGCCTGGTCGTGACTTCCTTTAATGTGCTCACGATCCCTGCAATGCTGACATCCTCGGAGGTTTCCGTTTCCTTCAGGGTCTGGCTGTCGTGCGGGGTAAGCTCGGCGATCAGGTTTTCGTAAGGTTTGAGGGGATGCTTGCTGAAATAGAAGCCAAGGGACTCCTTTTCACCGTTTAGAATCTCGTCGTGGGAGAGTTCGTCCATAGCGGGAATATCAAAAGATACCGTTGTTTCCGCAACGTCAGTCTCTCCGAATATGCTGCCCTGATTGACGTTATTTTTTGTGTCCCGCTTTGTCAGCTTATCCAGCATCTCCTGCGCCAGATAGAGTATCTGCGCCCTGTTGAGACCAAGGCTGTCGAAGCACCCCGCCATGGCAAGGCTTTCGATGACCTTCTTGTTGACCTTGCGTGAATCGATGACACTGCAGAAGTGTACGAAGGATTTGAATCCTCCCGCTTCTTCGCGCGCCTGGATAATGCTTTCAATGGCTGCCTCCCCGACGTTTCTGACGCCGGAAAGCCCGTACCGGATCTTTGAATCGATAATGGTAAAGTCGCTCTGGCTCATATTGATGTCCGGGGGGAGGATTTCGATACCCGATTCACGGCATTCGCCGACGTACTTGACGACCTTGTCCGTATCGCCCACCTCGGTCGTGAGCATGGCGGCGAAGTAGTGGGTCGGATAATGGGCCTTCAGATAGGCCGTCTGGTAGGCGATGTACCCGTAGGCCGTGCTGTGTGATTTGTTGAATCCGTATTCGCCGAAACGCTGGATAACATCGTAGATCTTCTCAGCAACGTCTTTCGGGACGTCGTTGGCAACAGCGCCGTCGACGAACTGCTGCTTGTATCGTTCGAGCTGTTCCGGGATCTTCTTGCTCATGGCCTTGCGCAGGGCGTCGGCGTCCTTCATGGAGAAGCCTGCCAGGACAGAGGCGATCTTCATAATCTGTTCCTGGTAGATGATTACGCCGTACGTATCGTGAAGGATCTCTTCCAGCTTCGGCGTCTCGTAGGTGACGAGGGCCGGGTTGCTGCGCCTTTTGATGAACTCGTCGACCATTCCGCTTTTCAGTGGACCCGGTCTGTAAAGCGCAATGAGGGGCATGATGTCGTCGAATTGAGACGGCCTGAGCTTGGTAAGAAGGTCGCGCATGCCGCGGCTTTCCAGCTGAAACACGCCGGAGGTGTTGCCCGACGATAGGAGATCATACGTCTTTCTGTCATCGAGGGGTAGCCGGGCAATATCGATCTCGATCCCATCTTCCTTCAGGAGTTTCACGATGGTGTCCATGAGCGTGAGGGTCTCGAGACCGAGGAAGTCGATCTTGATGAGCCCGATCTTTTCGATCATCTTCATGTCGTACTGGGTAACCGTTTCATCGTGCTTGCCTTTGTAAAGCGGGAGGTATTCGGCAAGATGTTTATTGGCGATGACGATCCCGGCGGCGTGGGTCGAGGCATGGCGCGCCAATCCTTCGACGACGCAGGCATTATCGAGAAGCTCCTTCACCCGTGGGTCTGTCTGGTACAATTCACGAACCTGGGGTTCTTCGTCGATGGCTCGCTCGATGCCCCTGTCGGCTGTGGTTATGAGCTTGGCTATCTTATCGACCTCGGCATAGGCCATGCCGAGCGCCCTGCCGACGTCCCGCACCGCCGCCTTCGACTTCATGGTACCGAACGTGGTGATCTGGGCAACGTTATCTTTACCGTATTTTTCCGTGACATATTCGATGACCTTGTCGCGCCCCTTCCGGCAGAAGTCGACGTCGATATCGGGCATGCTGATCCTCTCAGGGTTCAGGAAGCGCTCGAAGATAAGGTCGTACTTGATGGGGTCTATGTCGGTGATCCCGAGGCAAAACGCGATGAGGCTTCCGGCCGCGGAACCCCGGCCCGGCCCCACCGGGACGCTGTGGGTCTTGGCGTAATTGATGAAATCGGCGACGATGAGGAAGTAGCCCGAGAACCCCGTGTTCTTGATGACCCCCATCTCGTAGTCGAGTCTTTTCCGATACCGGTCGTGAAGCTCTTCGCCGAAAGAATCGTAGGCGGATCTTATCTCTGCCAACCGTTTGTCGAAGCCTTCACGAGACAATTGCTCGAAATAATCGTTAAGGTCCATGTCGCCGGGGGGATGAAAATCGGGAAAGTGATAGGTCCCCGTATCGATGGTGACGTTGCACATCTCGACGACGCGCATCGTATTGGAGAGCGCTTCAGGATACCGGGAAAAGGCGAGCGCGATCTCTTCCGGTGATTTGAAGTAGAATTGATCGGTGGAAAAGCTCAGACGGTCTTTGTCATTGATGGTTTTCCCCGTCTGGATGCATAGCAGGAGTTCGTGCGCCTTTGCCTCCTCGCGCCGAAGGTAATGGCAGTCATTCGTTGCAACAATGGGGACGTTGTAGTAAGAGGAGAGCTCGATGAGGCGTTCGTTGACTATCCTTTGTTCATCGAGACCGTTGTCCTGAAGCTCGAAGAACAGCCGGTCACCGAAAAGCGACAGGTAGTAATCGATATTATTGCGGACCATCTCGTCGGTGCCCTTGAGGATGGAGTTCGGTATTTCTCCCTTAATGCAGGCGGTTAGGCAGATGAGCCCTTCATGGTATTTGGTCAGGATTTCGCGGTCTATCCTCGGATGATAATAAAACCCCTCGAGGTGGGCAAGACTGATGAGCTTGAGGAGATTCTGGTAGCCGGTGTGGTTCATGGCGAGGAGAACGACGTGGTAAGCTACATCCTCGCCCTTCACCCTTTTCTGATCAAACCTGGACCGCGGGGCGATATAGGCCTCGCAGCCTATGAGGGGTTTTATGCCCTGCTGCCCGGCTTCAAGGTAGAATTCCGCGGCGCCGAACATATTACCGTGGTCCGTGATGGCGCACGCGGGCATGCCGAACTCTTTCGCCGCCTTGAAAAGGCGGTCGAAACGGATGGCACCGTCAAGAAGGCTGTACTGTGTGTGCAGGTGCAGGTGGACGAAATCCGGCATGTCCCTTTACTCCCACTCGATCGTGCTCGGCGGTTTCGAGGATATGTCGTATACCACTCTGTTCACGCCCGGGACCTCGTTGATGATCCGTCGCGCCACGGTGTCGAGGGTAGGGTAGGGAAGCCTCGCCCAGTCAGCCGTCATGGCATCTTCGCTCTCGACGACCCGAACCGCTATGACGTTGGCATAGGTTCTCTCGTCACCCATGACTCCCACGGTCTTTACCGGTATGAGTATGGCGAAGGACTGCCAGATGTGTTTGAAGGAAGGATTGTGTTCGATCTCCTGCCGGACGATGCTGTCCGCTTCCTTTAGGATTTCAAGTCTTTCTCTCGTCACGTCGCCGATAATCCTTATGGCCAGACCGGGGCCCGGGAAGGGTTGCCGTGCGACAATGTTCTCGGGGACGCCCAGTTCCCGTCCCACGACCCTGACCTCATCCTTGAAGAGTTCCCTGAGGGGCTCGATGAGAGTCATCTTCATTCTTTTGGGGAGGCCGCCGACGTTATGGTGGCTCTTGATAGTGGCGGAGGGTCCCTTGGAGGAAACGCTCTCTATGACATCGGGATAGAGGGTGCCCTGGGCGAGATACCGGGCGGAGCCGTTGGTGCGGGCCTCTTCCTCGAATATCCTGATGAAGATCCTCCCGATGATCTTCCGTTTGCGCTCCGGATCTTTTACCCCTTTGAGGGCAGTGAGAAAGGTGTCCTCGGCATCGACATATTTCAGGTTGAGATGGAGAATATCCCGGTATGCGGCGATGACCTCTTCGGCCTCGTTTTTTCTCAATACACCATTATTAACAAAGACGCAGCGGAGTTTTTCCCCGATGGCGCGGTGAATAAGAGCGGCGACAACGGAGGAATCGACGCCTCCGCTCAGAGCACATATAACCTTTTCGTTTCCCGCCTCCTGGCGGATCTTTTCCGTTGCGAGCTCGACGAACGATCTTGGCGAGAACAGCCCCTTGAGCTTGCACGTTTTATAGAGAAAGTTCTTGAGGATGCGATTGCCTTTTGGGGTGTGGTGGACCTCCGGGTGGAACTGCACCCCGTAGATGTCACCTTTTTTGTTACGGATAGCCGCATAAGGAGAGTTGTCCGATCGCGCCAGTGCGACGAAACCTCGCGGCATGGTCAGGACCTTGTCGCTATGGCTCATCCAGACTACGTCGCCATCCTTGATGCCGTCAAGGAACCTGTCTTTCGTTTCGATATACACATGGGCCTTGCCAAACTCCCGCTTGGGGGCTTTCTCCACCTTGCCGCCAAAAAACTTGGCGATGAGCTGAAGGCCATAGCAGATACCAAGCACCGGCACGCCGAGGTCAAAAACGGCCCTGTCGCAGATGGGCGCATTCTCCTGATTGATGCTGCTTGGTCCCCCCGAGAGGATGATTCCCTTCGGTTTCATGGATCTGATGGTGTCCATTTCCATATTGTGGGGATATATCTCGCAATAGACACCAAGCTCCCTGACCTTGCGGGCTATAAGCTGGGTATATTGAGAGCCGAAGTCAAGGATCAGCACGAGTTCATCGTGGTAGTCGCTGTACGGGTTTTTCATATTCTACTCGATCCTGTAGTTTGGCGCTTCCTTGGTGATGATAACGTCATGGACGTGGCTTTCCCGTAATGCGGCGGACGTTATCCGGATGAACTTCCGTTTTGCCTGAAGTTCTTCGATGGTCCTTGTGCCGACGTATCCCATGCCGGCCTTGAGACCTCCCACCAGCTGATTGATGCATATTGAAAGCGAGCCGCGATATGGTACCCGGCCCTCGATACCTTCAGGGACGATCTTGGATTCCACTTCGTCTTCAGGGATGCAATAGCGGTCCCGTGTCTTTCCCTCGCGCATGGCTTCCAGGGAACCCATTCCGCGGTAGACCTTGTACGTTCTGCCCTGATAGAGGACTGTTTCTCCCGGTGTCTCATCCGTCCCGGCGAAGAGGTTGCCGATCATGGCCGTCTGGGCGCCGGCCGCCAGGGCCTTCGTAATATCCCCGGAGAACTTGATGCCTCCGTCCGCGATAATGGGTACATTGCGCCGGGCCGCGACCGATGCCGCGTCCATGATGGCCGTGATCTGGGGCACGCCGATACCGGCGACGATTCGTGTCGTGCAGATGGAACCCGGTCCCACACCGACCTTCACGGCGTCGCATCCCGCCTTGATAAGCGCCTCGCATCCCTCCGCGGTGGCTATGTTGCCCGCGATCATCTGGACGTCGGGAAAGTTCTTCTTGATCGCCTGGATGGATTGAACGACATTTCGGGAGTGACCATGGGCCGTATCGATGATTATCACGTCGCACCCCGCCCTGAGGAGTGCCTCGACCCGCTCGTCCCTGTCCGGGCCGACCCCTACCGCGGCCCCTACCCGAAGCCTTCCGAGCTGGTCCTTGCACGAATTGGGATACTTGCGCATTTTTTCTATATCTTTAATGGTAATAAGCCCTTTAAGATCGAAATTCTTGTCTACTACGAGCAACTTTTCGATCTTGTGCTTGTGGAGGATCTTTTTTGACTCCTCAAGGCCGATACCTTCCTTGACCGTTACAAGGTGTTCCTTCGTCATGACATTCTGGACCTTTCTGTCCAGGTTGGTCTCGAACCGCAGGTCCCTGTTGGTGATGATGCCGACAAGCCTGGGACCCTTCGTAACAGGTATGCCGGAGATGCGGTACCGGGACATGAGTTCCAGGGCGTCCTTGATCTTGTTTTCGGGGGCTATCGTTATGGGGTCGACGATCATGCCGCTTTCCGATTTTTTGACCTTTTCAACCTCGTTGGCCTGTTCCCCCACGGTCATATTCCGGTGGATGATCCCGATCCCGCCCTCCTGGGCGAGACATATGGCTGTCTTGGATTCCGTGACCGTGTCCATCGCTGCGCTGACTATGGGGATATTGAGCTTTATGGCCGGAGTGAGATAGGCGGAAACGTCCACGTCCGCCGGCATGATCGTGCTGGAAGCCGGTACAAGCAGAACGTCGTCGAAGGTTAGTCCTTCCCTGAAATCTGTCGGCTCTTTCTGTGACATGATTCACCTCATGGGGATAGTATACGTGTTTGTAAGGTCTCTATATACAAAAATATGTATGTGCTGTCAGACGGTAGCTCATACATAAAAGACTTGCCATTTTATTTGGGTTTAGTATAATGCATAAGGTTCAAATAATCAAAAAAATTTTCCTTTTGGATACCGTCGATAGTCGATGACAAATACAAACAATAAAATACTTCTCGAGGTAACCGGTCTTTACACGTCATTCTTTACGGGCGAAGAGATCATACCGGCCGTAAACGATGTGACTTTTACCGTTAAGGCGGGGGAGGTTTTCGGGCTTGTCGGGGAAAGCGGCTCCGGCAAAACGGTGACGGCCCATTCGATAATGAGGCTTGTCCATCCGCCCGGCAGGATCGTATCGGGCCGGATCGTATTTGAGGGCACCGACCTTTTGACCTTGACCGACAAACAAATGGAAGAGGTGCGCGGCAACCGTATTGGCATGGTCTTTCAGGAGCCCATGACGGCATTGAATCCCGTCCTGCGAATAGGCGAGCAGATTGGCGAGGCCATAGAGATACACGGGACCCGTGACCGCGGCGACGTAAAAAAGAGGACCCTGGAGCTCTTGAGGCAGGTCGGATTCGATGAACCGGAAAAAAGGTATATTCAATATCCCCATCAGCTCTCCGGCGGACAAAGACAGCGGGTGCTCATGGCCATGGCTATCTCCTGCGACCCTTCTCTCATTATAGCCGATGAGCCGACAACAGCCCTGGATGTCGCCACGGAATCCCAGATATTGGGTTTGATAAGGGGTCTTGTGGATACCCTGGGCATGTCGATGATATTCATAACCCACGATTTGACGATAATGAAGTCCATGGGCCAGGCGGTCGGTCTCATGTATGCCGGCAGGATGGTCGAGCGCAACCGCGTAGAAGACTTCTTCAAAAAGCCGCTCCATCCTTACGGCCGCGGACTCCTGGAGTCGATCTTCGGGTTTTCGAGCGACGCAAAAAGGTTAAAAGCCATCCCCGGGTCGGTACCGAAACTGTCCGAATTACCCTCGGGATGCAAATTTCATCCAAGGTGCCCCTACGTCATGGACGTTTGCAGAGGCGAGGAACCGGTAATGAAAGAGGTCGGAAAGGATCAATGGGTTCGCTGTTATCTGTATTAGAGCTTAAGAAGTATTACGAGGTTCGTCGGTCCGTCTTCTCTGTCGCAAAAGAGACGATCAAGGCCGTAGACGGTGTCAGTCTTGAACTTGAAGCGGGCCGGACCCTCGGTGTCGTGGGAGAGAGCGGTTCGGGGAAGAGTACCCTCGCACGCTGCGTGCTTCTTCTTGAGCGGCCCGATGCCGGCGAGGTTGTCTTCGACGGCGTCAATCTCCTCACCGCCGGCCGGGAAGAGATGAACAGGCTCCGAAGGCAGATGCAGATAATCTTCCAGGATCCCTACTCGTCGCTCAATCCCAGAATGAAAGTAGGCGAGATCATTGCGGAGCCCGTTAAATTCCACAATATAACGAAGGGCAGGGCGAATGTGAGCGCCAGGGTGGGAGAGATATTGAGGAGCGTGGGCCTTGACGAGGATTCTCTCGGGAAATACCCCCACGAGATGAGCGGGGGGCAGAGGCAGCGGGTGGCTATCGGCCGCGCTCTGGCAACGGAACCTGCGCTCATCATTGCCGACGAACCCGTATCCTCCCTCGATGTGTCCATACAGGCCCAGATCGTCAATCTTTTCCTTGATATACGTGAAAAATCGAATATCTCCATGGTCTTTGTTTCTCATGATCTCAACATAGTACGTTTTCTCTCCGATCGAATCCTCGTCCTTTACAGGGGAAAGGTGGTCGAGACGGGCGGGCGTGACGAGGTCTTCCTGAACCCCCTGCACCCCTACACGAGAATGCTTATCAAGGCCTCGAAGGGGGAATTTGCCCTGAGTCAGGAGGCGCCGTCCGACGGGGAATGGGAAGGGTGCTCCTATTACGAGAACTGTGAAGACAAAGGAGGACATTGCCGGGGACAGGTTCCCGAGCTTACAGGCGGCAATGACCACAAAGTAGCATGTTTTTTGAACAAGTGATTCTCTGTATCGGAGTGGAGCAAGCAGCTGATTTCTGGCTCCCTCTGGTAACATACTATAATTAAAGAATTTTGAAATATAAGGGTCATTTTCGTCATGACGGATGTCTTTTCTCCGAAATGTGACGAAAATCATTTACATCGTTAATGGTTGTGTTAAAATAGCGATAATTAGAATTACTAACTTACTTAATTCCAGGAGGTGTTGTTATGTTAAAGCTTCACAAGAACACAAAGGGCTTCACGCTGATCGAACTTCTCATCGTTATCGCCATCATCGGTATCCTGGCGGCGATAGCACTTCCGGCGTACATGGACTATACGAGGAAGACGAGGGTGACCGAGGTTGTCAATGCCATGGGCGCCATTAAGACAGGGATCATTGCATGGGCGTCGGAACATTCACCCGCGGGAGCAGTCGCAGACCTGGCAGATGCGACCGCAATAAGTAACACCCTTGGTATCACCGTGCCGACTAAATACGGGACAGCCTCAGTCAGTGCTCTGGATAATTCGGCCGGCACAGCTACAATAACCTGGACAATGAACGCTGCAATCAACGGGATCACCTCTGGTGACAAACTTACTCTCTCATGTCCCGGCCCTGTGGGGGACAATTACCAGACCTGGACATGGGGGTCCACGGGCACCATGGCAAAGTACCAGCCTAAATAAGTAGACTGATCATGAATCGATAGGGGGCCCTTAAGCCCCCTATCTTACAAAAAGGGGTCAATGAAGACAAAGGGTTTCACGCTTCTCGAGTTTCTGGCAGGCCTTGCCGTAATTTGTTTGATACTGATAATAGCCTTTCCCATGCACGCGATGCGGGCGAGGAAGACGGAGCAGGTGAATGTCAAAAGTCAGCTCCAATCTATATGGGAATCGGAATCGGCTTACCGGTCGCGGCATGGAACGTACACGGCCGATGTCAGCAAACTTGCAAATTGGAAACAAAGAACGAAGAAATACCATTTCAGGATACGTCATGCCAGTTCAACACGATTTGTCGCCGAAGCGAATGGCGATCTGAACAATGACAAGATATGCGACGATACCTGGACTATTAATGAAAACGGGGTTTTGACAAACGTAAAGTGAGTACAGAGCACTATGCATACCATATACCTCATAGTGGTTTTCGTCTTCGGAGCGATTATCGGCAGTTTTCTTAATGTCTGCATCTACAGGATACCAAGAAAGAAATCAATAGTTCACCCCTCGTCGGCCTGTCCGGCCTGTGAAAAGTCCGTCAGATTTTACGACAACATCCCACTCGTAAGCTACCTTGTCCTGAAAGGAAAATGCAGGGACTGCGGTACGCGTATTTCTTTTCGGTACTTTCTGGTTGAATTGATAACGGCGGTTGTCTTTACGATGATCTACCGCCGGTGGGGTCTTTCCTACGAGTTTTTTATCCAGATTTTCTTTACGGCGATACTGATCGTCGTCTCTTTTGTCGACTATGATTTCCAGATCATCCCCGACGTTTTAAGCGTCGGCGGCATGTTCGCGGGATTGATCATATCCTTCGTCAGGCCCGGTTTCCGGGTGATGGAGGCGGTCTATGGCGTGCTTATCGGCGGAGGCGTGCTCTTCGTTATCGCCTATGGGTACCAGTTGATCACAAAACGGGAGGGCATGGGCGGCGGAGACATCAAACTTCTTGCCATGATCGGTTCCTTCAGCGGCCTCAAGGGAGTCCTTTTTTCCCTCATCGGCGGTTCGGTTGTGGGTACGCTGGTCGGTATTCCGCTTATGCTCATGAAAGGCAGGGAGGAAGGAGGGAAGTATGCTATTCCCTTCGGCCCGTTCCTGTCGCTATGCGCGGTATTGTATCTTTTTATGGGTCCAGGGGTTATCCATGCCTTTAACGAATTTTTCATGAATCGATAGGGGAGATGACATATATGAGAAGAACCTGCTTCATCCTCGTTTTCCTGGTTGTCTTTGGTACTGCCGCACTTTCGCGGGGGGCAACCAACAACGACTACTGTGTAAACCCCATATTCAGCAGCAATGCGGTGAAACCCAACATCCTTATTAACATGGACTTTTCGGGAAGCATGCAATTTCCAGCGTATCTTCCCGACAACTTCGGTACCTATGATGGTACTGTGGCCAATTGCGGGACTTCCTATATAAGCACAACCAGCAACTACGCAAAGCGCTATGACAAAGATCGTGATTACTACGGCCTTTTCGATGCGACAAAATACTATTCTCAATCCTCCAGCAGATACGTGGAAACCGCATGCGGCCCCGATGCCAACAGGATAGGAACCGGTTCCACATGCATATCCGGCAATTTTCTCAACTGGCTTACAGCAACGAGGATCGATGTTGCACGGAGGGCCCTCACAGGGGGCAGGTCCAATACAGGCGGTGGATCGACGTTTCTGGAGAGCGAGGGGGCCGTATATGTGATCAGGGACAGCATAAACCATTGCCAATATACGGTTACAGCAAACGTCACTGCTAACCGAAAGCTGACCATAACCAATTATGGTTTCGGTTTCACCTGTCCGCTTAATGGCGTAACAGACCACGGAATTTTCGCCGTTGTTCCCGCGGGAGTCCCTGTGGAAGGAGTCGTACAGCGTTTCTATCCCAAGGCACACATAGAATTCATGGTATTTGCCACCGGTTCGGGAAGCTGGGACAGGGAAGGCGAAATACGTTCCGGCAAGGACCAGCCCATGAGCACGCTCGTTTCTTCCATCAACAACGAGGTGCCGTACAATGGGACACCCACCGGCGAGGCAATGTGGGAGGCGTACGACTTCTATGTTCAGAGCAACGATCATAACTATGCGAGCAACACAGCGGCCCTCGGTAAAGCGAACGGTTTGAAAGATCCCTATTATGACGGCTCCGGTACGGGTTCGACACCCATATGGTGTCGCAAGGGGTTCGTACTTCTTATCTCCGACGGGGCATGGAACGGGAGTGTCGATCCCATGAGGGTGGCGCGTACCATGCGTGTGACCGATCTGAGACCGGAACTGGCGGGTGCCCAGAATGTAACGACGTATACGGTCTATGCCTTCGGAGCTGACGCGGATGGGAAGAGGGCGATGAAGGCCACGGCCATGTTCGGCGGGTTTGACTATTCTAGCACCGACACATTTCCCTATCCCTATACGAACTGGCCGGCGACGAACAGTCTTTCCATCAATTTCCCCTTTACTGAATGTGATAGCCCCACTCGCTGGGATGCGAAATGCATCGAGTGGGATAAGAACAAGGTCAACCTGCCTTACAATTATTTCGAAGCCGATGACGGCAACGAACTGGCGAGTAAACTGGAGGCGGCCCTGACGGATATGCTTCGCCGGGCGTCTTCGGGTACAGCCGCATCGGTCCTCGCGTCAGCGGAGGGCAGCGGAGCAAACATCCTTCAGGCCTTTTTCTTCCCCAAACGGATGTTTGACGACGCGGAAATAGACTGGACGGGCGAGATGCAGAACCTCTGGTATTATATCGATCCCCAGATAGGCAACAGCACGATCCGTGAGGACACCGCAAAAAACAACATTCTAGATATCTTCAGCGACGACATCATTGAGTACGAATTTGATGTCGGCCTTGGCAAAACAGTTGTGAGAAGATATCAGCCCAATTCCGCTGCCCAGAAAGGCGGGGAAGATATCCCTTCGCCCGTTGAGCTTGACGAGACGAAAAATCTCTGGGAGGCGGGGATCCTTTTGTGGTCCAGAGACTTGGCGACCTCACCGCGAACTATCTATACCACCGTTGACGGAACAAACCTCATTAACTTTGATGCGGCACAAGCAGCCTCGAACGGTACACTGCAGACCTACCTCCAGGCACCGGGCGACCCGGCACTGGCGCAGAATATCGTCAATTATATTCACGGGTACGATATCACGGGTTACCGCAACAGAACGGTAACGACCACGTTTGGCGGCAGTACCGGTACACATGTATGGAAATTGGGCGATATTGTCTCGTCCACTCCCCGTCTTAAGGCATCGTTCCCTCTGAATTCCTATCATCTGTACGCGCCGGAGGGTTATAACGATAGAACATACTACCAGTACGTCAACGATGTGGATGCAGCCGGGAACCCAACCGGTATTTACAGACAGCGGGGGATGGCTTTTGTGGGCGCTAATGACGGGATGCTTCACGCCTTCGAGCTGGGCAGGCTCTCGTTCACAGGTTTGACGAGCACGCAGGCCGCCCGCCTGGAAACAGTGGACGCTACTCTTGGCACGGAACGTTGGGCTTATGTACCGAAAGGAGCCTTGCCGTATCTGCGATACCTGGCGAATACCGATTACTGTCATGTCTTCTATGTCAATCAGCCCGTCGTGATTGCCGATGCCAGCGTCAATGCTGGAGGTTCGCTCAGCCAGGATCCCAACTACACCAAGACAAGAGCAAGCTGGAGGACCATCCTTATCGGCGGAATGGGCATCGGCGGCGCATGCAGGGATACAACCAGCAGCTGTACGACCTGCGTGAAAACGCCCGCTTCAGGTGTCGGGTTTTCCTCCTATTTCGCATTCGACATAACGGACCCCTTAAATCCCGTTCTGCTCTGGGAATTTTCCCGGGACGATCTTGGTTTTTCCACTACCGGTCCCGCAATCGTGAGGGTCGGTGATCCCGCCAAGAATGGAAAATGGTTCGCGGTGTTCTCAAATGGTTCGACGGGGCCGATAAATACGACCTATCATCAGTTCATGGGTTCCTCGGATCAAAATCTCAAGTTTTTCGTACTCGATTTATTGAGCGGACCCAAGACATCGGTGACGGTCATTGACACGGGAATCGCCAACGCATTTGGGGCTACCTTGTCGAGCTCGTCTTTCGACGTGGACAGGGGGAACCCAACTGCGTCGGGAGCAACTCCATATTCCGACGATGTCATTTACATGGGATATACAATGAAAGACGCGACGACATGGACGAAAGGCGGTGTTGTGCGCCTGCTGACCGGTAACAGTACAAACCCGAGCAGTTGGACGGTAAGTAAGGTCATCGATAACATAGGCCCGATCACAACAAGTCTCACCAAGATACAGGACCGAAAAAACGGCAAGCTCTGGCTCTTTTTTGGAACCGGCAGGTATTTCTATCGCATTGATGACGGGGCCACGATTGACGATCCAGACAGCCAGCAGGCGTTCTACGGAGTTATAGAACCCTGTTATATGGCAGGGACCAATACTCTGAATGCTTCCTGCACGACAAGCGTGGCCGCGGGGGATTTGCAGAACCAGACGGGCTCCTCATCGAACCTTTCTCCCACCGCGCTCGGTTGGTACATCAATTTTCCCACGCCTGATGCAGGTTACAAAGCTCACCGCGTTCTGGCCCAGCCCGTGGCCTCGTACAATGGCGTTGTTTATTTTCTGACCAGCTCACCGTCAACGGATGTTTGCTCGCTGGGAGGATACACATATTTATGGGCGGTTTGGTATAACAATGGAGGCGCGCCGCCGCCGGGAGCTTTATCAGGCATGGTCGTAACACAGCTTTCGACAGGCCAGATTGCCACGCCGATCCTGAAGAAGTCCGACGGTTCATCGGCATTGACGCAGGCGGGAGGCAAGGCCATGGCTGTCGGGCAGGGTGTAAACATCGGAGGAGGCTTCTCACTTCTCGGTCCGCCGAAGCCCATACGAAAGATATTACATATGAAGGAAAGATGAAAAATTATAAAGGTTTTTCACTTATTGAACTTCTTATCGTTATCGCAATGGTTGGGATAATGGCGGCGATAGCGGTTCCGAATATGTCCGAGTTTGTAAGGAAGAACAGGATACAGAACCAGACGAGAAGGATTTACAGCGACCTGATGAATATGAGGATGATGGCGGCAAATACGAACAGGACCCATTTTATGGAATTCGGACTTGCCGGAAATCAGTACCAGGTGGTCGAAGATACCAATGGAAACAATACCAAGAATACGGGTGCGGGCGATACGATAAGGCTTGCCAGGACGGCGGTTGTTCCCTTTACCTACTCCAATAGCATCCCGGCTAACGAGGCGATTGTTACAAATATTCCCGGCGGTATGGCAATATTCGACTCCCGGGGTATTGCCACACGACAGGGGGCGATATGCGTATCGTCAACAAGCGTCCAACCCTCGACGAACTGCATAGTTGTGTCGGCGACCCACGTGAGAATGGGGATGTATAAGCCTGTAAACGGAGAGGCGTGCAATGCGACGAATTGCAGGTAAGAACACGAAAGGATTCACGCTTATCGAGCTTCTGGTCGCCATGCTCGTGCTTTCCATAGGACTCATGGCGATGCTGGACGGATTGGCCAACTATATGAGGATAAATATCGAAAACCAGATGCGCAATGAGGCCATGCGGATAGCGGAGGCAAGTCTGGAAACCTTGCGCAATGCGACGTTTGACCAGGTGAAGAACCATACCGTCGTGATTGCTTCTCCGGAACAAAGGAGGATTCGAAACTTTAACATCAATTATACGGTGGTATGGACTCAAACCAGGATTTCCGACAGCAGTTATGCGATCCAGGTGAGCGTTACCTGGAACCATCGAAACATAGCTCACCAACATGACGCTGCTTCCATTATCAGTACGGATGTGTGAGGCTAAGGTGCCAATGATGCGAGATCAAAAAGGATTCAGCTTGCTGGAGATACTCATTGCGATCGTGATCATGGGGATCATCATGGCCATGAACGGCCAGCTGCTCCAGGAGCTTATCAGGGGTCAAAGACAGCAGGCGGCGGTAGTCACCAACCAGTATGAAACCTCTCTCGGGCTGGAACTGCTCCGGAGCGACGTGTCCAACGCCGGATTCGGGTTGGCGGACGAATTCCAGAGCGCCCCCGGGACGTATACGGAGGCCACCAGCGACCCGGCCCAGCAGTTCAACAGTGCACCGAGTGTCCCCAGGGCCTTGTCGCACAATAATAATGTAGGGGCATTCACGAATTACCTGCCGAACTCCGATTACCTTGTAATAAGATCTCCCTCCGTTGGCATGAACACCGCCGCCGGCAAATGGACCAACATCACGGGCGCTACGGTGCATATATGGAACGATGTAAACCTTGATATGGTAAACGGTCAGGATTATATGATCGTCATAAAGCCGCGCTCGGCCCTGGGCGGAAGAGCGCAACTTATCGTTTCTTCAGGCGCCTATACGCTTCAGTACGTGACGTCGGCACTGGATCCCGCTTTCCAGCCGTCGTCCGGCACCGGAGAGCGATACCTCGCCTTTGGCATTGATGATGCGACAGCTCCCGTGAGACCCTTTAACAGGGCCGATTATTATGTTAAACGGCCTTCAACAGCAAATCCCGGTTGTGCTCCGGGAACAGGGACGCTCTACAAATACGTGGTACCCCACGCTGCGTCTGCGGTGCCGGCCGAAGATAATGAGTGGCCGTTGATAGAATGCGTCGCCAATATGCAGGTCGTTTTCAGACTTGACACGAACCTGGATGGTATCCCTGAGGATCCGCCGGTAAACGACATATCAGGCCTCGATGCCCTTTCAATAAAGGAACAGGTCAAGGAAGTCCGGATCTACATACTTGCCCATGAGGGCATGATGGACCGTGTGTTTCGGTATGGGGGTGCAAACCCTGTTACCGTAGGTCCCACGACGGCGCTCGGAACAAGTGTCGATCTTACCGGTTTCGGCGCGGATTGGAACCATTATCGTTGGAAAATATATACGCTCGTGATCAAGCCCAGGAGTTTTTATTGAGAGAAGGGGATACAATGAGGCCTCAACAGGATATTGGAAAGCGTTCGATGAACCGGGGCGTCGCACTTGTATCGGCGTTGATCGTTGTTTCCGTGGCTGCGGGGATCTTTGTGGCTATCATGTACTATGCCATGACGGGAAGCGAAATTTCAAACCTGCAGAGAAAGTATCAAAGCTCGAAAGAAGCCTCTCTTGGGGCCATCGATATTTTGACGAAAGATGTTCTGCCCCGGGTGATATCAGGAACGAATCTTTCCGCTGCGGTGACCGGCATGGTGCTCCCCAGCGTTCTTCCCGCCATCCAGGCAGATGCGACCAAAGACGCATGTTTTCGGGCCAAGCTGACGGGTGTCACGTCCACATGGCCTGGAGGGACCTGTGACAGCGGTCCCGATGCCACCCTGAACAGCGATATAGTATTTAATCTCAAAAGTACGTCAACCTCTACGAGGCCCTTCGTCGTGAGCCTTAAGATTGTTGATACCGTCACCGGCAATTCGGACAAGACCGGCACTGTGCTGGAGCTGGCGAGCGGTGTCGTGGATGACGCATCCGCTATTATCAAGGTCCAGCACTTTCCCTATTTATATACCATCGTGACGGATGCAAGACCGCAAAACAGTACAACGGAACGTGCCAATATAGAAGTGCTTTATGCCTACTAGATCGCCAAGAAGACCCATCAAACCAACTCCGTCGTCCATAACCAAAAGCGGCAGCAAGAAAGTTCTCGTTATTCTGATCCTTGTCGTTCTGACTATTTTGATAGCTCTGTATTTTGCACTGAGCCGGGGCCCTTCGAAGCCAACGGGAGAATCAGCGGGCAACGCGACAGGTGACAGGGGACAGGTGGCGCCGGGGGAAGTATCAGGCGTCGCAACGAGCCCGGAGTTCGCCATGTCAAGGGCAAAGCTGCAGCTTGAATCATCGGGAAGCAAGGACATCGTCAGGGTTATAATCGATAAGGCCGCCGGGAACGGGGGTGGTGAGATGATATACAAATTCGACTGGACCCTGAACGGGCAGCCCGCGGGCGACGGAAGCGACAGTCTCGGTGGATTTAAGCGCGGCGACAGGGTAGCGGTAAAGATCACGCCCTATCAAGGCGAGAAATCGGGTTCATCAAGGGTCCTTGACTTCATCGTCAACAATACGCCGCCGAGATTTACTGAAAGCCAGGGCATGCAATTTGATGGTAAAACCTTTTCTTACCAGGTGAAAGCAACGGATCAGGATGGTGATGCACTTTCATACACTCTCGAGGAAGCTCCCGAAGGGATGGCGATAGATTCTCAAACGGGGGCCATAAGATGGCAATTGAAAGAGAGTGATTATGGGGCGCGTACGATCAAAGTTAAAGTCAACGACGGTAAGGGGGGAACAGCGACTGAAAGTATCAAGTTGGACCTTCCAAGACCTTCCGAGGAAAAGAAGTCGGGGGATAATCAAAAATAACTATTCAAGCATTTTCTCGTGCACTTAATATGATTCATTGAATTCATTGGCCATTATGAAAAAATTATTCAGCCGGATTTGCTGTGTTAAACATTTAATTGCGCCATAATATCATAATGTTAGAAGTAAAACGTGAGTAACTATGATTAATATGAAGTCTAACGTTGAATAAAATGTTGGCAAAAAACTGTTGACAAAAAAATGCACTTTTGTTAATTTTTCAACATGATAGGGGTTGAAAGACTGTGTTTGGTCCCCTGAAATAATGATAATGAACGCCGAATGTTTTGTCCGATACATAGTTTCGGAATGCGTTGAGGATGAGATTTAAGGCTGTCGAAGTTTATATATCAAAAGAAATTGCAAGCCCGTAAACCGGGCAGATGAACCGGCTATAAGGTGACTATGGCAAACCCATTCGAAGCATTCGGACCTCTTTTCCTTATTATGCCTCTCGTGTTGTATCTGTTTGGCAGTTACGTGCTTTACAAGATCGGACAGAAGTTTGGAATCGGTTCCTTCTGGGAATACCTTATTCCGTTTTACAATATGATACTCATGTGCAGATGCGGCGGTGTGTCAGCATGGAATGTTCTGGGTATGCTGATTTTTCCCATCAATATTTATTCGACGATCAACATATGGGGAAGCATCGCAGAAAAGCTGGGGAAAAGTTATTGGCTCTATGGAATTACAACGCTGCTTGTCGGTATACCCGTCCTGATTCTTGCCTTCGATTCATCGTTGCCGCAGGAAAGGGTCTTTGTCCATGATACGTTCCCCGGCGCGGAGCCGCTCCCTGAAGGGCCGTTTGCGCAAAGCGGCGACAATCCGGGCAGCCCCGGCGCGGAAGCGGGAGCGGTCAAGGAAGAGCCGGAACTTGTCCAGGACGAAGAGGAACCGGCGAGGCTGGTTGGCGATGTAAAGCAGAAGAAGTACAAATCAAGGAGAAGTATCTTTGCTTCGCTGAAAGAATCCGGAATGTTCAGTAGTTTCGTCATCAAGCAGATCGACGAGCTTGTCGGCATCGATATTGGCACCACCTCCATCAAATTGTGCACGTTGCGAAGTACAAAGGGTACCTTTTCAATTCAGAATATCGTCAAGAAGACTTACGAACAGGAACTCATCAGCGATGGCCATATCGTTGATATCGATTTTCTTTCCCGGGAATTGCAGAACCTGTTCAAGGAAAACAACATCAAATCGAAGAATGCGGCCTGCGCTCTTTCGAGCTACTCGGTGATCTCGAAGAAGATCTCAGTTCCTTTTATGGATGACGAAGCGCTCGACAATATGATCGGTGTCGAGGTCGAAAACGCAATTCCTTTTCCTATGAAGGACATTTATTACAGTTATTATGTTATCGGGGTGGACCCGGAAAAGCAGAACATGATGAACGTGAAAATAGTGGCAGTCAAAAGGGAGATCGTTGATGCCTATATTGCCACTTTCAATATGGCAGGTCTTAACCTTCAGATACTGGATGTAGATATGTTCGGGATCTCGAACGTGGTGGAACAGATTTATTCACCCAAGGAGCATTCAGTCCTTATTGTGGACATAGGTGCGTCTGTCACCAACATCGCGATTCTAAACGGAGAAAACATCGAGTTTACCCGCGAGATCCTGATGGGCGGGAAATATCTTACCAGCCAGATACAAAGATCTATCAAGATCAAGTATAAGGATGCCGAGGAGAGGAAAATCGCTGCGGACTCGGATGTGACCTATCTTTTTGAGGACTTCATCTTCAATATTTCATCGGAAATAAACAAGACCGTCCGGTTCTACCTTGCGACAAAACCGAAGGAGAATATAGGGAAGATCTACGTAACGGGTGGTTCGTCGCTCTTGCCGGGAATCAAGGAAAAGATCGTTGACGAAACAGGCATTCCTGTGGAGGTCATTAATCCTTTTCTTATGATCGATGGCGGCGCGTCGCAAACGGCTATGTACGAGGAACTCAAAGAACTGATGGTGGTTCCCATATATTTGTCAACCCGGGTAACGGATCTTATGGCGTGATATGATAAAGGTTAATCTCTTACCCTACAAGAAGACGAGAACGAGCACACTGAAGATCAATATCGTTACGTTCATCCTGATGTTGATCATCGGCAATATATTATTCTGGTCCTTTTATGTTTACAACCAGCGCGAGATTAATGACTATGAAAGAAACATCCAGGCCACCAGAACTGAACTGGCAAGGTTGCAGCCTTTCTACCAGGAATATCAGAGAATACAGCAGGCCAAGAAGGAAATCGAGCGCAGGATAAAGGTCGTGAACCAGTTGAAGGCAGGAAGAGCGCTTGCCGCACGATCGCTTTTCGACCTGTCGACGACGATGAAGGAAGGGGTGTGGCTGAAGAGTTTCAAGAAGAAAGACGACAAATTTGAGATAGAAGGAAGGTCGCTGGTTAACGAATCGATATCCGACTTCATGGAAACGCTCGGACGCTTTCCTTACATGAAGAATATCGAGTTGAAGAGCATTCAGGATGTGACGGAAGAAGGCCTTGTGATCAAGAAGTTCATCGTCCAGGGGAATATGTCCTTATGAGAGTCGGATTCGAACCAAAAAGCATCGGGAAAAAAATAGAGAAAATACCACAGAAGTACATTCTCATCGTCATGGTTATCCTTGTCCTCGCTGTGCTGGCCGGCCTTTATTATTTTATAATGGTACCTCAGATGGAAACGAAAGCGAGACTGGCGAGGGAATACAGCGACTTGCAGGCGCAGTTGGGAAGATTGAAAAGCATCCAGTTAAATATCGCCAAACATCGCAAGGAATATGAGCAGATGCAGGAACTTCTCCAGGAGGTCATGAGGCAACTGCCGGAATCGAGGGATGTACCGAATCTCTTGAGAAGCGTGACCGGCGTCAGCGAAGAAACAAGACTGAAGGTCAAGCAATTCGAACCGAAGCAGATCAAGCATAAGGATTTCTACTCGGAACTGCCTTTTGATATCAAGTTCCAGGGAAGGTTCAGCAATCTTGCATCTTTCCTCGACGGAGTGAGGCGGCTTGAACGTATTATCAGCGTCACCGATTTTTCAATAGATGCGAAGGGACCTCCGAACAATGTTGTTCTCGAAGGGTCCTGTAACGCCAATGCGTATGTATATCTCAGGGAGCCGGTCAAAAAACCGGCACCCGCAAAAGGAGCGCCGAAGGCAAATGCGCCTCAGACAAAGTAGCCTGATATTTTGTATCTGCTTTATGCTGGGCCTATCCACTGTTTACGCCCAGACAAAGGCGCCGCCCGCCGCTAAGCAAGGGCGGGAACCGGCCGAAAAGAAGCTTAATGTGGAAGACTTCACCTATAACCCAGACGGCGCGAGAAATCCCTTTGAGCCCATCCTGCTTTTGAAGGCAAAGGCATCAAGAAGTATGAGTATCAAGGGATCGAAGGATAAGGGACAGCAGCCCGAGAAGGTCGGCTATGAACTGGAGGAATTGCGACTTGTAGGCGTAATCAAAAGTGGCACGGGAACGATGATAGCCATGATGGAGGACACGCAGGGCAAGGGCATCTTTTTCCGGAAGGGCGACTACCTGAACAAGAATATGTGGGTACAGGATGTTTCCGCCAGCAGCGTGGTGCTGGGTTACAAGACGAGAGGGGAGACAAGGAAGATCACGGTTGACATCCCCGCGAAAAATTGAAGGGTGAAATATGAGTAGAAAAATGGTGGTATTATTTTTTCTGTTACTTCTAATGATACCCTTATTATGCTTCAGTCAGTCGGGGAAGAGGGCGTCCTCGGTTTCGAAGGTGTCTTTTGACTTTATGGACGCCGACGTACGAAATGTTGTAAGGATCCTGGCGGAAGTTTCGGGGAAGAACATAATTATTTCCGATGCAGTTAAAGGCAAGATAACTATGAAGCTCGACAACGTCTTCTGGGATGAGGCCCTCGACCTGGTGGTTGAAACGGGCGGACTGAGAAAGATTGAAGCCGACAATGTTATCAGGGTAGTCACTATCAAGGAGTTCGAGGATGAGATAAAGCGGAAAATAGGCGAACGGGAATCCTTCCGGAAAGACCGTCTCGAGAGACAGAAGATGGGCGAGGAATTTGTAACCGAGACCGTTTACCTCAGTTACGTGAGCCCTGCGGACATGGACAAAATGCTAAAGGGTGGGGAAGGCACCGGCGCGCCGGGATCCCAGAAAAAAGGTTTTGTATCCGAGTTCGGCACGATCACCCAGGTTAGCTGGAACAACGCGCTCATCATAAAAGATACGAAGGAAAACGTCGCCAATATGGTCCGCATTGTCCGGGAACATGATACGAAGCCGAATCAGATACAGATTGACTGCAAGATCGTGCAGGCAACAACAAATTTCTCACGGGAACTTGGAATACAGTGGGGGGCTCGTTCAGATCAGACATCGAGTCTCCTTGGGAACAAAGAGGTAATGATTTCGGGCGGCCGGAGTTTTTCATCCGCGACGGAGGGTGGAACGGGAACGCTGGTTTCAACGACAAACCTTCTGGGATTTCGTTCCGGCGGCTACATCATCCCCTATAATGTCAATCTCCCCGCAGCCGTGGGCGCCGGGAGCGGCGGCACACTCGGGTTCTATATAGGCAGCGCCACTGACGCTTTTCAGCTTGATGTTCAGTTGTCGGCGCTCGAAGATGAGGGAAGGGGCAGGATCCTGTCGAACCCGAAGGTCATCACGTCCGACAACAAAAAGGCGATTATCCAGCAGGGAAAGTCGATTCCCTACAAGACATACTCGCAGTCAGGTACACAAACGCAGTTTGCGGAGGCTGTCCTTGGCCTTGAAGTCACCCCTTCGGTGACAAAAGACGGATTTATAAAGCTGGAAATACTCGCGAAGAAAGACCAGGCTGACTTTGTGAATACCTCTGAAGGAGTTCCGACCATAGACAAGAAGCAGGCATCGACCCTGCTTTATGTGAAGGACGGGGAGACGGCCGTAATCGGGGGCATATACGAACGGGAAGAGGGCTCGAGCGAAAACGGTATTCCGGGGTTGAAGAATATTCCCTTGTTGGGATGGCTGTTCAAGAAACAGACCAAACTGGACGACAGGACGGAACTGCTGATCTTTATAACGCCGAGGATAATTAAGAACGTCTATAAGAACGAGGGGTAAATGAAAGCGATATTAGCAGTCATTATATGCTTATCGGTTTTTATATCGGCCAACTGCATTGCTGCAGCCGACGCAAACGATATAGTTACGGGACAGATCACGGAGAGTCTCGAGAAGAAGTTCAAGATGCTTATAGGCGATAAGGCATTTACGAACCTGGGAAGTAAATCCGGGGTCATAAAAGGCGATATCCTCACCGTTTTCCATCAGTCGGACACAAAGTTGGCTGATCCTATTGGCCAATGCGCGGTCGTCGAGATCTACGACTCAAAGAGCGTTTGCGAGATCATCAAGATGACACGGGAAATCGGGATGGATACGGTCACTATCAAGAAAATGACATATGATGACGCCCTGCTTTTTCCCTCGGTCTTTGCATTGCTGACGAAAGTCGTTGAACCGTACTCACCGGAAAAACAGGTTGTAGTGTACATCCACGATTTTTTCGACGACAAGCACAACGTGACACGCTTCTCGGAAAAAATAAAAAAGGAAGTGAGCAAGGTCTTTCTTCAGAAGAAAAGGATCAAATCGGCCGGACAGGCGATCAGCCCGGCATTGTTTGCTTATCTTCCGGGTGAGTACAACGAGTATAACAAAACGATTGAGGATTACCTGAAAAGGGATAAAATAGACGTCATCATAGCCGGGACATACAAGGTGAACGGCGACAAGATCCAGTTGTCCTATTACAAGATCGATAAGAACTGGGAAGACATAGTGCTTGACACAGCCATCGCGGGTCAACCCTATGCCACGCTTGTATCGCAAGTAACCGTGCCATACAAGGAAAGGAAGAAGGAGGAGACGATCGCCTGTGATATTATATTCAAACCGGTATATCACAGGACGTCCAGCCGGGACGAGCGCAATGACATAATCGCGTACGAAACCAGGGACAATCCAATCCTTGAATATACCCTCAGACGGGCGGAATTCAATATCGTAGCTCCCGTGGATCTCGTGGTGCGCATTGACGGTAACGAGATACGTTTTGATAAATCGTACGAGTACCGGGTACCCCTGACCACGGGTAACCATGAAATATCTGCGACTTTTAAAAAGGGTTTCTATTACAATGACACCTTTCTTGTCGCGCTGTCCGAGCCGAACATTGTAAAGAAAACGGTGGTACTCTCGATCGACAAGCCCGAAGACATCGTCGTAGAGATCGAAGCCAATCCCCTCCCCAGACGCGAGAACCTTGTTTTCAAGATGTACCGGAAGGTCACCCGAAGCACGGCTATCGTGAAGCCTGTGCTCAGGAAGGAAACCCTCAAACCGGTAGAGACCTTCAAGGATTAAGGTCACCTTCGCAGGTCCGTAAGGTCGAATGGAAAGTCTGGTTAAATTTCTTTCACGCGTAGGTCCATTTCCCCGCAGACATGCAGAGTCATTGATTCATGATGGCAGGGTGAAGGTCAATAATGCCGTGGCTACCTCACCATCGCTGCAGTTAGGTTCGCAGGACCAGGTTTCTGTCGATGGCGAGGTCCTGAAGGCTGAGGCGATCAAGGTCTACATAGCCCTTAATAAGCCCGATGGCTATATATCTGACCTGAAGGACGTCAAAGGGAGAAAACTCGCAAGGGAATTGATTAAGCATGATCTGAGGCTGTTTCCTGTGGGAAGGTTGGATTACCGTTCGGAAGGCCTGATGATTTTTACCAATGACGGCGATCTTGCCAACTATGTAATGCACCCGCGCTACAACGTCACGAAGGAATACCTGGTCAAGTTCAGAGGCGTGCTGGACAGGGAAGCGGTGAGCAAGATGAAAAAAGGCATTCTTATAGAGGGCGAACTCTATCAGTCGGAATCAGTCCGGCTGGTGAAAAAGTCCCCGGCGAATGCCTGGTACAGCATCATAGTCAATGAAGGAAAAAACAGAATGATCAGGAAGATGGGACAGGCCCTGGGGCACCCCGTCCTGAAACTCGTACGGGTGCGGATCGGCAAGCTATTGCTCGGTGATCTCAATCCCGGCGAATACCGCCACGTCGAAAAGAACGAAATAATCTGAATCGGATCACGCCGCAGTCTTTTTATTTCCACTGTAATTTCAAGAAGGCCCTTAGAAGAAATAGGGCGCTGCGATTAATTGGCGGAGAGGGTGGGATTCGAACCCACGGTACGCTTATTAGACGTACAGCCGATTTCGAGTCGGCCCCGTTATGGCCACTTCGGTACCTCTCCGTATGGTGAAAAACTGCTTCAATAAAGAAGCACTCTCTTTCTGCAGGATTCCGCCCGACACCTTCACCTTGTGATTGAGGGGGAGGGCGTTTATGTCAATGACAGACCCGAAGGCTCCCCGCTTCTCATCGTAGCATCCGAAGACAAGTCTGTCTATACGGGCTTCGATGATTGTTCCCGCACACATGATGCAGGGTTCCATCGTAACAAAGAGGGTGCAGCCGGTCAGACGATAATTGCCGCGCTTCACGGCAGCGCTTCTGAGGGCGAGCATTTCCGCGTGCGCACCGGGGTCCGTGAGCGCCCGCGTCCTGTTGTGGGCCTGTGCGATTATCCCACCGTTTTCGTCAGTGACCAATGCCCCTACCGGAACTTCGTCTTCCGCCCGGGCGGCGCGGGCCTCCGTCAGGCACATCTCCATGTATTCTTCGTCGAGCATCACTCAAGTATACCGATAACGGGCCTTGAAATCAATATAGAGGCGGGTAATGGGTAATAGGTCATAGGTTATGGGAAGAAACCCGCAGTGCCTATTACCTATTACCCATTACCTATTACCCATCTTCTTTACAAAGATTATCCATCCTGTTATGATGAATATCGAAATTACCTGACCCATAAAGAGTGACGATACGATGGTGGACAATGATCATTCTAGGCATTGATCCGGGGCTTGCCAGTACCGGTTTTGGAGCGCTGCAATGCGGCGGGCGGGTGCCTGTCCTTGTCAAGTGCGGCTCCATAAAGACCTCTTCTCATGATACGATGGCGAACAGGCTGATGCAGATCCATGAAGATGTGAACACTGTAATCGATCAGGTACAGCCCGACCTCTTTGCCCTCGAGGATGTTTTTTCCCTCGTTCGCTACCCCAGGGCCGGAATACTCCTGGGGAGTGTCCTTGGGGTTCTCTACGTGACGGCGCGGCGGAGAGGCCTTCCCGTTCAGGAGATTGCCCCGAAGGAGATCAAAAATTCCCTTGTAGGTTTCGGTAATGCAGGCAAGAAGCAGGTCAAGGACGCCGTGGCGAGCACGTTGAAAATAGGCGACATTTCCTCTTTCCACGCATCTGATGCCCTGGCCGTGGCACTGGCGGTCTATTATCGCAGGGACTACCGGAGGGTGGTATGATCGCTTATCTTGAAGGGACCTTAAAAGGTATCTACGATGAACGTCTCACACTGCTCGTAGGTGGTATCGGCTATGATGTTCTGATCCCCGCCTTCGTGATGAGCGAGATACGAAGGCTGAAAAAGCAGGACGAGGAGTTGAACCTTTACATCTCCTTTCATCAGACCGAAAGACAGCCCAAGCCCGTCCTTGTCGGCTTCCGACATGAACTGGACAGGGAGTTTTTCGAACTTTTCATCACCGTTGAGGACATCGGTCCCATGGCCGCGATAAAGGCGCTCACAAAGCCCATACGGGAGATAGCGCGTCATATTGAGGAGAAGGATGTAAAGTCCCTACGCAGGTTGAAGGGAATAGGGGAAAGAAAGGCCGACAAGATAGTGGCCACTCTCAAGGGCCGCGTCGCGAAATATGCCCTGATGCCGGAAACGGCGGTTGCCGCTCCGGTCGCGGAAGACTTCGTAAAAGAAGTGGAACAGGTGCTTGTCGCCCAGTTGGGTCATAAGCTGATCGAGGCAAGGAGGATGATAGAGGATGCGATGAAAAGAAATCCCCGCATCTCGTCGTCGGAAGAGCTTTTTGAAGAAGTGTACAGAGGACAGAAGCAATGATACAGGAAGAAAACTCGGATCTTTCCGAGCTCTATAAGAAGGAAGAAAGTGCGGCAGACGAGACTATCATCACCCTCCGGCCGAACCGTCTTTCTGAATATGTCGGTCAGGATACCATTGTTGAGACCCTCCAGATTGCCATCGAAGCCGCTCTGAAGAGAGGCGAACCGTTGGAGCACATCCTCTTTAACGGGCCGCCGGGGCTTGGAAAGACGACACTGGCGCACATCATCGCCAATGAAATGGGTACACGAGTCGTTACATCTTCAGGTCCGGCACTGGAAAAGGGCGGCGATCTGATGGGGCTTTTGACGCACCTCGAGCGCGGAGATGTCTTTTTCATAGATGAGATCCATCGCATTCCCAAGATTGTCGAAGAGTTTCTCTATCCTGCCATGGAGGATTTCGCCGTCGATTTTATTTTCGACAAGGGCATCCACGCACGAACGCACCGGTATCGTCTCGAACAGTTTACCCTTATCGGTGCGACGACCCGCTCGGGGCTCCTCTCGTCGCCTTTAAGAGAGCGTTTCGGTATCGTGAGGGACCTCGATTTCTATACGGATGAAGACCTGGTGAAGATCATAAAACGCTCTGCCTCCATACTGAGCATCACCGTTGATGACGCCGGGGCGCAGGAAACTGCAAAACGCGCGCGTGGAACTCCGCGGGTTGCCAACAGGCTCCTCAAAAGAGTTCGGGATTACGCCGAGGTAAGGGCCGCCGGGGTTATCACCAGGGGCGTCGCCATAGATGCACTCAACCTTGAGGGCATCGACGATCACGGGTTGAGCGAAACCGACCGGAAACTCCTGAAAACCATTATCCTGAACTACAAAGGAGGCCCCGTGGGCATCGAGGCCCTGGCGGCAACGCTGCAGCTCGAATCCGACGTCCTCATTGAAGTAGTGGAACCTTTTCTTTTGAAATCCGGGTTTATCATCCGCACCTCCCAGGGCAGGAAAGCCTCGGATAAGGCCTTTTCCCATCTCGACATGCCTTTGCCCGGCAAGGTCCCAATGGGCGGGCTTTTTGATTCCCGGCCGGTAAAAAAGGGTAAGTAATCTCACCATTCCATCGAATTTCTTGAACGGGCGAATTTCCCGATTAGGCTTGATTTTAGGGAGAGAGTATATTAGAAAAATATGTTTACACAACGAAAAGCTCAGGAGACAATCATGGCCAATGTGGGAGTTGTTGGTGTTCAATGGGGAGACGAGGGTAAAGGAAAGATCATCGATTATCTCAGCAACTTTGCTGACATCATAGTCCGTTTCCAGGGCGGGGCCAACGCCGGCCACACTATTGTAATCGGTGACAGAAAGGTCATCCTGCACCTCATACCATCGGGAATCCTCCGCGAAAACACCTATTGTGTGATCGGCAACGGTGTGGTCATGGATCCGGAAGTTCTGGAAAAGGAATTGGCTGAATTGAAGGAGCTCGGCTATCTCAAGGATGAAAAGCGCCTCATGATAAGCGGCTGTACCCACGTGATCATGCCCTATCACAAGAAGCTCGATGCGCTGAAGGAGTCGAGGACTACAAAGAAAATAGGAACCACGGGCAGAGGTATAGGCCCCGCCTACGAAGACAGGGCGAGCAGGATGGGCATCCGCGTTATCGACGTTATCAGCAGGAAAGTCTTTCGCGAAAAACTGAAAGCCAACCTCGAAATAAAGAACTTTCTCATTCGCCGCTATTACAAGGACGAACCCCTGATGATCAGGGACATCCTGAAAAAATTCGAACCGTACAGGAAGATCCTGAAAAAGCATGTCGCTGACTCGACTTCGTTCCTTCACAAAGCAATAGCCAAAAAGAAACGGATACTCTTTGAAGGGGCCCAGGGTACCTTTCTAGACGTCGATCATGGAACCTATCCCTACGTAACCTCATCAAACACCATCGCCGGGAACATCTCAGCAGGTGCCGGGGTGCCTCCCAGCGCCGTCAATTATATCCTGGGCATCTGCAAGGCCTACACGACACGGGTCGGAGAAGGTCCCTTCGCGACGGAGCTTACAGGTCCCGAGGGCGAGCTCATGAGAAAAATAGGTGATGAATACGGGGCGACGACGGGCAGACCGAGGAGGTGCGGATGGTTTGACGCGGTGCTCGTAAAGAGGTCCGCCAAACTTAACGGCCTGAACGGTTTGTCCCTGATGAAGCTCGATGTCCTCGATTCTTTTAAAAAGATCAAGATCTGCACCCGGTACAAGATCGGCAAACGTCTTTACGACGAGCCGCCAATGGCCCTCGAGGATTTCTATCGCATTGAGCCCCAGTACGAGGAAATGGACGGCTGGAACACCCCCCTGAAGGACGTCCGGAAATATGACGATCTGCCGGAAAACGCAAAAAAATATATCAGGCGTATTGAAGAGCTCGTCGGCGTTCCCGCCGCTATAATATCTACGGGTCCCGATAGGGACAGCACGATCATTCTCACGAATCCCTTCGGGTGATCTGGCAGGAGTGTCAGAATTCCGACGTCAAAACTGGCCTTAATGGATCCTCGCGGGCGGAGTTTTAGCTAACCCATCAAAATATAAGATGTGGCATAGTTGTTGCAATCTACCTGAGGACTATGGCTACCAATCTCGATATCACTCAAAGGGCATCCATGCTTCAGTATCTGCAAAACGGCCGGAAAAAAGCGGATAATTTCATCGTCAATCCCGGCGCCGGTTTTGAGGACGTGTTGCTCCGTACGCTGGCAAACTCAAGGGCTGCCGAGTTCAGCTCCACACGGACGAGCACAGGTATCGACCCTCTCGGCGAGGTTCATGATGAAGAAACCAAATTTCGCACCTGTCTTGACTTTGTCCTGGAAAAGGAAGGAAGCCGGCTTGTCAAAGAGGACGGTGAAAGAGGCACCTCCCGTTACGGTATACTTCAATCGACTGCACGGGCCCTGGGTTACAAGGGCAGTGTCAAAAACATCACCAGGGAGCAGGTCGAAGGTATCTACCGGAAGATCTGGGACAAATCAGGAGCATCTTCCCTGCCGTATCCGTTGTGCGTCGTTCATTTTGACACCTACGTCAACAGTCCCGCGGCTGCCCAGAAGTTCCTCCGGAGGTCTCAGGGAGACATCGACAACTATCTGGGGATGCGCGAACAGCGTTATGTGAAGCTTGCCGCCGCGAAGCCCCAGGTATATGCGAAATATCTGAAGGGATGGAAGAACAGGATAAACAGCCTGAGGACAGCTGTGGCGCAATTTGAGAAGGACACCATGTATGCCCGGAGGAATCTCACGACCGATACCAGGGGATAGGATGATGGTAGGGATCTCATCCCTGAAGCGATGACGCCTCATCCCGATCGACTAATATCAATGTCTGACCGCTAAAATCTGTTGACTTTGGCTGTTTTTTCGGTTTTAATAAGAAGCCTTAAATCTAACGGAACAAATGGAGGGAGGGAAGAATGGATGCCAGCAGTTATTATCAGAGAAGGTGAATCCTTCGAGAGTGCCCTCAAGAGATTTAAAAAGCAGTGCGAGAAAACCGGGATTCTCTCCGAAATCAAAAAAAGAGAACATTACGAAAAGCCCAGCGTAAAAAGAAAGAAGAAAATACTCGCTGCGAAGAAGAGAGCTCTAAAAAAACTCAAGAGAACCATGGATAAAGGTCTTTATTAGAAATAAATGGACTATAAATCCAAAATTGAAGAGGGTTTGAAAGAGGCTTTAAAGAAGAGGGACACCATACGGTTGTCCGTTTTCAGGATGCTCCTTGCTGCGATAAAAAACAAGGAAGTCGAGAAGATCAGACCTTTGTCGGATGAGGAGTTTTTTGGCCTTGTCAGGACATCGATTAAACAGCATAACGATTCCATCGAGAGCTTCAAAAAAGGCCAGCGTTTTGAGCTGGCCGAAAAAGAAGAGAAAGAACTTGAAATCCTGAAGGAATTCCAACCGGCCCAATTGTCGGAAGAGGAGGTTCTCAAGGAAATAGAGGAAGCGGTGGCGGCTGTCGGTGCGACCAGCCGGAAAGAAATGGGGAAGGTCATAAAGTTCCTCATGGACAAATTTCCGGGGAGGATTGACGGTAAAGTGCTGAGTACAATGGTGCTTCAGAGACTATCGTCTTGAAGACGGTAGTCGAAAGCCCCTATGATCGATAAGACTTTATCCTATCTTGATTACCTCAAGCTTCGGGACGTTGTTTTCCAGTATTCATCCACGCCCTTTTCAGAGGGTGATCTGCGTCAACTCAAGCCCCTCGATGACATCGAAGAGATAAAGAGGCGCCATGGCCGGATCGAGGCCGTCATGGATGTCATCAAGTGGGATGGCAGGATCCCTTTTTCCGATGTTCCTGACATCACCGGGGTGCTCCAGAGGATCTCCATCAGGGATTCCGTCCTTGAGCCGTCGGAATTTCTTTCGCTGATGAACTTTCTGAGGGCCGGTGAAGACGTGGCCGGTTTTCTCGGCAGGGTATTCAAAAAAAGCGAATATATCGACGAACTGGCGAGCGGGATCGACAGGCTCTCCGTCCTTTACAAACGCATAGCACGTTCCATCAATGCCGAAGGGTACCTGGAAGACAGTGCTTCCTACGATCTGTCCCGCATCAGAGCCGACCTGTTCATGAACAGGGAAAAGATAAAGAAACAGCTTGAAAGGATAATGGGCCGTGAGGCGATGCGCCCCATCATCCAGGATGATTACATATCCCTGAGAAACAACAGGTACGTCATACCCCTGAAGCCGAACTTCAACGAGGCGATCCAGGGGATCGTGCACGACTATTCCCATTCACTCAAAACATCTTTCGTGGAACCCGTTGAATGTGTGGAGTTTAATAACAACATCAACGTCCTCGTCAATGAGGAGAAAGAGGAAGAAAAGAAGATTCTCTACGAGCTTACGGAGTTTGCCCGGGGTTTCAGGGGGGCCCTGGAACAAAACAAACACTATCTTGGCGAACTCGATTTCTTCCATGCCATGGCCCTTTTTTGTCATGAGTTCAAATGCGTGAGGCCCGAGATTACGACGAAGGGCGGCCTGGAGATCAAAAAGGCCGTCAATCCCTTCATAACCATCTCAAGGAAGAACGAAGCGGTCCCCATCGACATCGTCATGAGGGAGAACGAAAAGGTTATGATCATAAGCGGTCCCAATGCGGGGGGAAAGACCGCCGCCTTGAAGACCATCGGCCTTTTGTCGCTTATGGCGAAGACCGGCCTTTTCATCCCGGCCGCCGGGAAGCCCGTCATCCCCTTTTACTCCAACATATTTGCCCTCATCGGAGATGAGCAGGACATCTCGATGGAACTCAGCAGTTTCACTGCCCACATGTACGCGATCAAGGATCTCTATCTCAGCGCACGCGGGGATGAACTGGTTCTCATTGATGAGATCGGAGGCAATACGGAACCTCAGGAGGCGTCGGCCCTGGCCATGGGAGTTATTGACGCGTTCGTCGAGAAGGGCTGCCATGTCGTCGTCACGACGCATCTCAATCTCATCAAGGCCTATGGGTATATGAAAGATTTTGCATTTAATGTTGCGACCTCCTTTGACACTCAGAGCATGAAACCTCTTTACCACCTCATCTATGGAACCGCCGGCTACTCGAATGCGATCAATGTGGCCAGAAAGATCGACGTGCCGCAGGTGATCATCGAAAAGAGCTATTCTTATTTCAATGAGCAGGAATTTATGCTCAATGACCTGATAACGAGCCTCGAGGAAGAAAAGGCAAAGGCCCGCGAAGAGCGCCTTCACCTGGAAAAAATGAAAGAGGAGGCACGGGAGCGGCTGAAGATTATCAGGGAAAGGAGGGAGGAATACCTCAGAAAATGGGAAGACAAATGCCGGGAAAAACTTCTCGAACTGGATGTGGAGATCGATGACATCAAAAAAGAGGTTGCAAAAAAGGAAAGAAGGTCTATAACAAAGAGTAAGGAGAAAGTACGTTCCCTGAAGGAAAGGTTGGGGGGACCCGCGAAGGAGGTCAGGGAGGACATCCGAATAGGCGACTACGTTCTGGTGAAGACGCTGGGGAGTAAAGGGTACGTCGTCGATGTCGACAGAGAGGGAAGTGTCTTCGAAGTTGCTATCGGAAACGTAAGAACGAAACTGAAAAGGATGTTCCTCGTCAAGGCGGTTGAGGACCCGAAGCGGGTATCGAAAGACAAGCCCGAAATCAGCGTAGAAAAAATAGAACAACGGGAATTGAACCTCGTCGGTATGCGGGTCGAAGAGGCGTTAAAGATCGTCGACACGTTTCTTGACCGGGCCGTGGTTGAGGGTGTGTCGCAGATCAGGATAGTTCACGGCATCGGTACGGGCAGGCTTATGCAGGCCGTCAGAGGCCGCCTTGGGGATACCCCCTATGTTCGTGAGTATCACCCCGACGAGCGCAACGCCGGTGTCACCATCGTGGAGTTTGCATGAAAGCGTCCCTTGACGAGCTTTTGCAGAGAGTGAACATTATCGATGTCATATCTCAGCACGTTAAGTTGAGAAAGGCCGGCAAGGACTACATGGGGCTTTGTCCGTTCCACAAGGAAAAGACGCCTTCCTTCACTGTAAGCGTGGAAAAGCAGATCTTTTATTGCTTCGGCTGCAGGGAAGGCGGGAATGCGGTGAGCTTCATAATGAAATATGAAAACCTTACCTTTGTCGAGGCCCTTGAACATCTTGGCCGTCAATACGGGATCGAGGTGGAACGAAAGGGCGACAGAAAAAAGGCAGGCCACTACGATGCCCTGGGGAAACTGTGCGAGTTTTATCAGAAGAGTCTTCGGCGCACGAGTTTTGCCCGCGACTATCTCGAGAAGAGAGGGATCTCCGCCGAGATAATCGAGGAGTTCAAGCTTGGCTATAGCGAACGTTCACGGGGGGCATTGAAGGCCCTTCTCAAGTCCACCGACATACCCGGCGATGTCTTTTTGAGTACGGGTATCGTAAGGATGAAAGACACTGAGTTCTACGACATGTTCTGGGGGAGGGTCGTTATCCCCATCATCGATGTCAACAAGAGGGTTATCGGTTTTGGCGGCAGGACCCTTGAGAAGGATGGCATGCCGAAGTATGTGAACTCTCCCGAGTCTTCCGTATTTTCGAAGCGAAGTTCGTTGTTCGGTATCGACAGGACAAAAAAGTACATTACCGATCTGGATGAAGTCTATATCGTTGAAGGTTATTTCGATTTGATTGCCCTTTACGGGGCAGGCCTCAGGAACGCCGTCTCCACCCTCGGGACCTCGGTTACAGAGGGGCAGATAGCGAAACTGAGGAATTATACCGAGAACATCACACTCATGCTTGACGGGGACGAAGCGGGAATCAAGAGCGCTCTGAGACTGATCGGGCTCTTCGCAGAGATGGAGGTTAACGGCAACATGGTTGTCCTGCCCGAAGGGCATGATCCCGACAGTTTTGTTCGCGAAAAGGGTGCCGACGCGATCGTGGAGATTGCGAAGAAACGGAAGCCCATTCTCGATTTCTATTTCGACTACTATGCCGAAAAAGAAAAGATGACGACGGTTCGGGGAAAGCAGGTTTTCATCAGACAGGTGATGCCCCATATCGATGCCATCCGCGACAGGGTCAAAAAGAGACTCTACATTAAGCGCCTGTCTGAGTTGACCGGGGTCGAGGAAGAACATTTCCCCGGCAGCAGGACGTATGAGGTGAATAACGGGGCAGTCAGGGCAGACAGCACGAAAAGCGTTATCGAAAAGAAGGTTATCAATGTTTGCATCACACGCCCCGATCTTCTTCAATTCTTTGAAGGAAAGGAGGTACTGCATTACATTAAGGATGCTGATGTGAGAGAGGTCATGACAAGAATGGTTTCTTGTTTTGAACAGGAAAGAAATCTTGACGTACGGAATTTTATCGAGACTCTCGATAAAGAGGATCTGAAGGGGCTCGTCCTCGATGCAGCCTTTGACGACGGCCATCTGGATCCCGACGAGCCTGAAAAGGTGCTTCTCGACTATTTCAAGCACATTGAACGTCAGTTTTTCAGAGAGAAATCCAAGAGACTGACCGAGAAGCTTGCCGAGGCGGAAAGGAAGGGGGACGCAGCGGCGATCACAGAACTCCTGGAACAAAAGAGACAGGTATTGACGCATATAAAAAATAATTTTTTATAGAGAGGTGGCCATGCCTGAAAAAGTAAGGAGATTTTATCCTTATGAGGGGAATCTTGAAAACAGGGAACTGTACACTTTCATATCTCAAGGCGAAAAACCCAGCAACATCCTTGATGATATCGATCTATTCGAGATCGAACACCAGGAAACCATAGGCGGCGTCGAAAGTGCCGAGGCTGAGGAGGTTCTGGAAGGGGATCTTGAAGAGGTTTACGACGACGATCTGATCAACCCCATCCGGCACTACATCAAGGAGATGGGCAGCATGGCTCTGCTTACGCGGGAGGGTGAGAAAGAGATCGCGCGTCTGATGGAAGAGGCAAAAGAAGAGATAAAGCAGGTTCTCATGTCTTTTCCCGGTACCGTCAAAGAGCTCCTCAATGCCCTTATGGCGCTCAAAACATCGAAGGCCGCCGTGAAAGACATTACTGTTGAGGCCGATGACGAAGACGAGGGTGATATTGAGCTCGAATATCAGAGAGAAAGAGTGATAGCACTCCTTGAGAGACTCAAAGAGGAGCATTCCAGGCTCAAAGAAAACTCGAACAACAAAAAAGACGGCCACAGCAAGGAGATGCAGAAGATCATAACGGAGATCAATCTCAGCAAAAAGATCACGGAAAAGATCATCATGCGCATGAAGCGTTATGTGGATCGTGTGGAAAAAATCGATCTGGAGATTGCGAGGTTCAAGCGGTCCAAAGAGAAGGGGAATAAACGGCACCTCCAGGCGCTTATGAGCAGAAAGATGAGGATCGAGGACGAGATCGGCATTCCGTCAAAGCTTCTGAAACAGTGCCTCAAGCGCATAGAGACGGCTGAAAGAAACTTTTCCGGAGCAAAGAACGAATTGGTCAAGGCCAACCTCAGGCTCGTGGTGAGCATCGCAAAGAGATACATTAACAGAGGGTTGTCGTTGCTCGACCTCATTCAGGAAGGCAATATCGGCCTCATGAAAGCAGTGGATCGTTTCGAGTACAAGCGGGGTTACAAGTTCAGCACCTATGCCACCTGGTGGATACGCCAGTCTATTACACGCGCCATCGCCGACCAGGCACGGACGATACGGATTCCCGTCCACATGATCGAGACCATCAACAAGATCATACGAGTGTCCCGCGGCCTCGTGCAGGAGCTTGGCAGGGAGCCATATCCCGATGAGATAGCGGACAGAATAGGGTTTTCGTCTGAGAAGGTCAGGAGGGTCCTGAGAATCACGAAAGAGCCCATCTCTCTGGAAACGCCCATCAATGACGATGAGGATACCCATCTCGCCGATTTTATCGAGGACAAGAATATACTTACCCCGCAGGATTCAGCCATATATGACGATCTGGTAACAAACCTCAACTCCATTCTCTCAACACTTTCACCCCGTGAGGAAAGGGTCGTGAGAATGCGTTTCGGACTCGGGGAGAGGCAGGACCATACCCTTGAAGAGGTGGGACAGGTCTTTGAGGTTACGCGTGAAAGGATCAGGCAGATCGAGGCGAAGGCCTTGAAGAAACTCAGGCACCCGATGCGGGCAAAGCTGCTGCGGTCCTTCGTGGATCTGTAAGCCCGGGGCTGACGGTTGACCGGATAAAGATGAAGGGTGAGGCTCATCGATCGGTCGGGACGATCGATGAGTTACGGTCGGTTTTGCTGTCTTCTTTCGGCAAGGCGGCCCGAGAGGTCGTTTTGAGTGCTGGAACGCGGCTGCGGGCTGTCTACCGCCTCATGGTCATTGCCAGTTTTTCCTTGACAAAAGGGCACCGTTAAAATAATTTATGCAAAATTTTCCCAGTGTTCTGGTGATGAATTCAGACAACAACAAGGGGATTTTCCTATTGATTATCGTATAAATGATATAAGCCCCGCTTAACTCCCGGCCGTTTCATATTTTTCTGGTTATCGACATAAATTCAGGTCCAAAGGAGGCATGCGAAGTGAAGGTTCTGGTATTCATAAAAGAGGTGGCTGATACGGAAGCCCGGATTATCATAAGCTCCGATCAGAAAGATCTTGAAATTGAAAATAAATACACCGTCAACTTCTTCGATGAATTTGCAGTCGAAGAAGCCATACGAATCAAAGAGTCATTGAAAGATGTCGAGATCACGGTTTGTACCTTTGCGCCTCCGAGGGCGGTCGAGGCTTTAAGGACAACAATAGCCATGGGTGCTGACAGGGCGTTCCTTATCGACAGCAGAAACCATGAAAGCGACGATCCCCTCATCGTTTCCCGTATCCTTGCAGGTTTTGCCAGGAAAGAAGGGTTCGATTTGATTCTTTGCGGCCGTCAGGCGATGGATGATGAAAGCGCCAATGTAGGGCCCATGATCGCCGAGTTTCTCAATATACCGCATGTCAATCAGGTCACAAGACTGCAGGTTTCCGGCACCGGCACGGCCGAGGTCCAAAGCGAGATAGAGGGCGGCAGAAAGGTGTCCGAGATTCTGTTGCCGGCGCTTCTTACAACCCAGAAAGGTCTCAACGAACCGCGGGTGCCGCTCATTACTGGAGTGATGAAGGCGATGAAGACCGAGATAGCCGTTCTTGACCCTGCGGCAATCGAAATCCCCTTCGGCTCGATAGATAGGGAGACATCAAAGATCGCGGTTCTTTCCTATGAATTACCTGCCAAACGGCCTTCTGTCAGCATAATTGAGGGCACATCGCCTGAAGAAAAAGTGACAGGTCTCGTCAGGGCGCTCAAGGAAGAGGCGAAGGTGCTGTAAACAGGAGGTATGCACATGACCAGAGATGTTTTTGTTTTTGTTGAATGCAAGGATTCGGTGCCCAGAAAGGCATCGCTCGAATTGTTGTCGGTGGGAAGGCGGGTGGCCTCACAATTCTCATCCGGCCTTTTCGCCGTAGTGGTGGGGTCCGGTATCAAGGACGCGGCGGAGATGGTAAGCGGGTATGCCGACACGACGCTCCTTGTCGATAACGAAGCACTGGGGGACTATGGCTGGGACACCTATGGGTCGGTCCTCGAAGGGGTACTGAAAAAATACGAACCCATGTTTCTCCTCGGTACGTCATCGATGACCGGCAAGGACCTTTTTCCGAGAATTGCCGTTCGTCTGCAGGCCGCCATGATCTCCGATGCAGTGGGGCTGGATCTCGAAGGGGAAGGAATAAAGATCAAGAAGCCCCTCTTTGGCGGCAAGGTGATATCATGGCTTGCCCCTAAGGCTGACTCGATGGTCATTGTCACCTTCAGACCCAATTCCTTTATTGTCGGGAATGCAGGTGAAAAGGGCCGGATTGTCCAGGAGCAGTTTACCGCGGAGACTAACCCGGGGATAAAACCAATATCGTTTGAAAAGAGCGGTTCAAAAAAAGTGGACCTTCAGGAAGCGGATTTCATTATCTGCGGAGGAAGAGGAATGAAAGCCGCCGAGCATTTTTCGATGCTCGACGAGATAGCAGACCTTATGGGCGGTCGTACGGGTGCGTCGAGAACGGTGGTGGACAGCAAATGGCGCGAGTATGACGACCAGATCGGCAAGAGCGGGAAGACCGTCTCCCCGAAGCTGTATATAGGCTGCGGTCTCTCCGGCGCCCTTCACCACATTATGGGCATGGATACATCGAGGGTCATCGTTGCCATTAATAAAGACCCGAACGCCCCGATATTTCAGTATGCCGATTACGGCATCGTGGACGATCTTTTTGCGGTCCTTCCGGCTTTGAAGGACGAATTGAAAAAGACGCGGGAAGATACGTAGGGAATGGACAAAATCGATGTAGTGATCGTCGGTGCCGGCCTCGCCGGTCTATCCTGCGCCTACGTGCTTGCCAGTCATGGCGTGCAGGTGGTTGTCGTGGAGCGGGGCGATTTTCCCGGCAGCAAGAATGTGACGGGCGGCAGACTCTACCTGCTGCCGGTTAAGAATATGGTATCGGACATGCTTGACGGCGCCCCCTTCGAACGCAAGGTTGTTCGGGAGCGCTGGAGCCTTCTCGGGAGCGGACGATCCCTCAGCCTCGACCACACCGCGGAAAGATTCAGGCAAGAAGATCACAGCTATACGGTGCTCAGGGCGCGTCTTGACAGGTGGCTCTCCGAGCGTCTCATGGCCCGGGGTGTTTTTGTCATCCCCAAATACCGCGTCGATGATCTTTTGTGGGAAGGCGGCGCCGTGGCCGGAATAAAGGCCGGGCCGGAGGAGATTCCTGCCCATGTTGTCGTTGCCTGCGATGGCGTCCTGTCTTTCATATCGCAAAAGGCCGGCTTGCGGCCTGCCATGGCGCCGAAAAGTTTTGCCGTGGGCATGAAAGAGGTCCTCGAGCTGTCCGAAGAGAAGATTAACGACCGCTTCAATGTTGAAGCCGGGGAAGGCGCAGCCCATCTCTTTGTGGGCGATGTGACGAAAGGCATGTTCGGAGGCGGTTTTCTCTACACGAACAAGGACACCATATCCATCGGTGTCGTGGCAGGCGTCAATGCCATGATGCAACGGAGCCCGGAGGTCGACGCCCCGATGCTCCTCGAGATGTTCAAGGAACGCTATGAGATGAGGAGGATCCTCGAGGGTTCGAAGGTTGTCGAGTATTCGGCCCACGTCATACCGGAGGCGGGGTACGATGGTGTCGGAAAGCTTTGCGGGAATGGTATTCTCCTTGCCGGCGATGCAGCCGGTTTTGCCCTCAATATGGGTGTCACGGTGCGAGGGATGGAATTTGCCATAGCCTCAGGAATGATCGCCGCAGAAACCATAGTCAAGGCAAGAGAATCGGGGGACTTTTCGGAATCGGCCCTTTCCGGCTACGCCCGGCGGCTTAAGGAAACCTTTGTCATGAAGGACCTGGAGGCTGCGAAAAACATGCCGGGTTATCTCGAAAACGAGTCATTCTTTTCCTATTACCCCGAAACTTTTCCCGGTCTCCTGGAAAAGATGATGTGGTTCGATGAAAACCCGAAAGGGCCTCTGGGAAAGACACTCTGGGACGGGCTGAAATCATCGGGCATGCTGAGTATGAAGCGACTCCTTGAGTTGTATCGTATCAGGAAGATATGAGGTGACCCGGAACATGAAGATCGACGAAAAGCTTGCCATAGACGCCTTCAAGACGGATAAGGAAAGTCATATTATCATAAACCACGACATCTGCAGGGCGCGGTGCACGAAACGATATTGTCTGACGGTTTGCCCCGGGCACCTCTATACCTTCAATGAAGAGGAAAATGCGATCGTCGTGGAGTATGCGGGCTGTCTGGAATGCGGCACCTGCATGATAGCCTGTGCGGAAGGCGCCATCGAATGGACGTACCCGAAAGGCGACTTCGGGGTGCAATACCGGTATGGGTGAATCCGTCCATAAAGATCTTAGCCCTTACACCCGTTTTCCCACGGTCCATCCCCTCTAACCTGCCACCACGCTTATACTGTCTAATTATTTTCTTGACATTGGCATCCTACTGTATAAATATGTAAATTATTATGAAAGGCTTGCTATAATACGGGGGAAAAGAGGTATGGCGGAGTCAAACGGCCGCAAATGGATAGACAGTAAAGAGCTTCTGCTCAAATCGGACATATCGCGGGCAACCCTTAACAACTATATAAAGCTGGGGATTATCCCGAGGCCGGTAGTCAGGAACCCGAAAAACCTGAAAGGCACCAAACTCGGTTATTTTCCTGAAGCTGTCTTAGACACTATCAGCGAGATCAAGAGGCTCAAAGAGGAAGGTAAGCCGATGGAAGCGATCGCCAGGGAGGTCGGGCCGTTAGAGAGACCGGCGTATGAAGGGCCTGAACGCCGTGACGTGGCAAGACCCCATGCAGGCGAAAAGGTTTCCAGGACATCCGTTCAATTGCCCGATGGAGGACTGCGCCTTACACTGGACGAACTCACGACGCCGGCGTATCTTTTAAATTACCAGTTCGAGATCGAATGGATCAATGAGGCGGCAGAGCGGAATATATTCGGAAAACCTATCAGAACAATGCGGGATGTTGAGCTAAGGAACGTCTTCCGGCTTTTTTTGAGCTGGGAGTTTAATCATTTCGTGAAGAATTGGGAGAACTTCCTCGATTACCACATGGGTTTTTATAAAGTAAAGACGGAAAGGGAACAGCTTTGCCAGCTGTATACAGGAATGTCCGGGAGGGAAACGGAATATCTGGAGGCGGCTTACGATCGCGCAGAAAAGATGCCCCGCGAAAAGATGTACCGGCATCGCGTGGATATCGAAGGGGCTGACGGATCCAGGGAAAAGTATATCGTATATACCACTTTTTTCCGCGAAGGAATGTTCTTCCTATACGAAAAAGCCGGGAAAGCCCAGGCAGGCATTTCGGAATTTCTGTCTAATCGGCAGACCGTTGTAAGAGATCTGCTGCAGCAGCGTCTGCCGACACTCGTCTCTTTCAGTGTTCTCGTTGCCGATCTGCAGAATTCAGTGCGCATCTGCGCGGAGCTGCCTCCTGAAGAATATTTCGAGCTTATAAACAGCATGTGGAGAATCCTGGAGGAATCCTTCAGGCGTTTCAATGGGATATACGGCAAGAGAATAGGGGACGGAGTGGTCTATTATTTCCTGAAGAAGCAGGATCCTGAATATCTCATGAACTCGATCAATTGCGCTCTTGCCATCAGGGAAAAGATGGCGGATTTTTCAAATCAATGGAAGAGCCGCAAAAGATGGCTAAACGATCTCCACCTGAACATGGGCATAAACGAGGGACAGGAATATTTTAGCACTACGACGCCGTCGTCAACGAACATTGAGTTTACCGCTCTTGGCGACACGATCAACTATGCATCCAGACTGTCAAATCTTTCACGATTCGGCATGATCCTGACTACAAAGAACGTCATGAACCACCTGAATGACGATGACAGGAAGGCCATCCGTTACGGCATTACAAAAAGGTCGGAAGATCGGGACGTGTTTGTCGAGAACGTTTTTTCCCGTGTCGATGATCTTCTCAGGGGTAACGACACATGGCGCCAACGTTTTGCCGACATTGCTACCCTGCCGGTGGCGGAAATCCGAGACAGAAAAATAGCGATCCCAAAATAACAGGCCCTTTCATAATCTTTCAGGTCACGCGGACATTACGAAACCTGTTTGCCCCCGTCATGAGCAGTTTGGGGCGGGGTCCTATTTCTTCTCACCTTCTTTTCTGCTATTTTAATTGAGGGTCTGCCATGGAGATCATCACCGCCAGAAATCTGACGAAAGACTATAACGGTTTCAGAGCCGTCGACGGGGTCAACTTTTCCATCGTCTCCGGCGAGTGTTTCGGCTTCCTCGGGCCAAACGGCGCCGGCAAAACAACGATAATGCGTATCCTTTATTGTTTTCTTCCTCCAACAGAAGGAGAGGTCACGGTTCTCGGCTATGATGTCCGGAGGCATCAGAGCTTGATCAAATCATGTATCGGCGTTATGCCCCAGGATGACAGTCTCGATCCGGACCTTTCGGTCATCCAGAACCTTGTCGTATACGGAAGATACTTTGATATGCCCAGAAAAAAGACAGTGCCTCTTGCAAAGGAGCTTCTGGCTTCCGTGGGTCTCATGGAGAAGATGAATGCGAATATAAAGAGCCTGTCGGGCGGTATGAAAAGAAGCCTCCTTCTCGTCAGGTCTATCGTGAACGATCCCGAGCTTATTATTCTTGACGAACCGACAACGGGCCTTGATCCGCACAGCAGACAGATGGTCTGGAAGAGACTTGGTGATCTGCAGGCGCACGGCAAGACACTGCTTTTGACCACCCATTATATGGAGGAAGCCGAGAGGCTTTGCGATCGTGTCGCGATCATGGACAGGGGGAAGATTATTGTCATTGCGTCTCCCCGGGACCTCATGAATGAATATGGAGGAAATCTCGAGGCAGTCTATTTGAGGCTTACCGGGAGGAAACTTGAAAGTTAAGCGGGCCTTCCGGGTGTGGCAGAGACATTTCACCGTCTATACAAAGCTTTATTTATCGAGCATCGCCCTGAATTTTGTCGAACCCGTTCTCTACCTCGTAGCACTCGGTTTTGGCCTTGGGGGATATATCCATGAGGTCCAGGGAAAACCCTACATCAACTTCATAGCGCCTGGCATTATAGCCTCGTCATCGATGTTCGCAACGGTCTATGAATGTACCTACTCGACCTATGTCCGGATATTCTTCCAGAAGACATTCGACGCAATTCTGGCGACGCCCGTCAACATCGACGACCTCATAGCGGGGGAAATGATGTGGGGAGCGACGAAAAGCATCCTCTACGGTGTGATCATTATCGGGACGATAAGCGCCTTCCATCTCGTCGATTCCGCCCTGATCGTCTTTGTCATACCCGTTCTTTTCCTGAGCGGGCTCATCTTTGCGGAGATCTCCCTGATGTGCGTGGCACTCGTTCCCGGTGTCGACTCCCTGAATTATTTCTATACCCTGTTCATGTCCCCGATGTTCCTCTTCTCGGGGATCTTCTTTCCCCTCGACGGCCTGCCGTCCTTCGTCGGCAAAATTGCCTGGTTTACCCCTCTTTTCCATCTCACGAATATTTGCAGGGCCCTTGCCGAAGGCTCACCGGGGAAGGCGCTCGAGGGTGTAATGTGGATAATAGTCGTCGTTATTATCCTCGCCCCGTTTCCCTTCAAATTTATGCGTCGCAGAATAATCAGGTAATTGCCGCTATCGTTCGGCCGATGGGTGGTCGAGAAGCCTGAGGATGATCCTGTCGATAACGGAGTCGACAGCCCGGACATCCGCATCATAGTTGTTCGACAAGATCGAAAAGGCCAATATCTCGTTGTTCTTCGTCGTCACGAACCCCGACAGGCTCCTGACGTGTGTCATGGAACCCGTCTTTGCACGGATTCTTCCCTCTGCAGCGGAACCCGTGAGCCTGTTGCCGAGGGTGCCGTCCATGCTCATGACGGGAAGCGACTCGATGTAACAGGATGCATACGGGCCCTGAGCCATGGCCTTCAGCAGATCGACTATGGCGCCGGGGGTGACGAGGTTGTGACGGGACAAACCGGAGCCATCGGCCATGGCGACCCCGGCGATGTCGATGCCGGCATTGCTGAGGGTAGTGAGTGCCGCATTCGGGGAGTCGTCACCCGTTACCTTCCCTGTCGCGAAGAGAAGCAATTCGGCGTAGAGATTGTTGCTGAGTTTATTGACTACCTTTATGATTTCAGAAAGTTTGGGAGAACGATAGACAGCTGCAGTCTTGAACGTCTTTCTCCTTCGGACCTCCCGTATATCGATGGTTCTGGGACAGTTGCGGGCGCAGACTATTTCTCCTTTCATGGCGATCCCGTTTGCCGCGAGAGTCTCTTTAAAGACAAACCCGCCGAAATAAGCGGGATGGTTGACGGCGACGTAGCGGGTTATCGTATCATCCTGGGTCCCGACAGAGCCGGTTATGAGAAGAGTCCTCGGTGTTGTGTACTCGAAACCGACCATGCCCTGATCTGATCCCTGTCGCTGTGTCAGGCGGTTGTGCAGCCGTACGTAGCCGGTAACGGGTTCCATGGCAAGCCGAATCCCTTCCCGGCCTCGGCCCGGGGTTATATCGAGCTGGATACAATTGTTATTAAAGGTGAAGGCATCCTTCCGGGCCGAAAAACAGTTCGTGGCATCGCCTATTTCCCAGCCCGTGGGATAGGGTTGCCCCGTGAAGGCGGAATTGTCGATGATGAGATTGCCGCGAATCTCCCTAACCCCCATTTCCTTCAATCTGGTTGTCCATTGCCGGAAGACATGGAGGGGATCACCCCCGTTGAAATAACCCGATATCGTGGGGTCACCCGATCCCTCTATGATAAGATCGCCGTGAAGTATCCCGGAACGCAGGGAACCGGCCGTGAGGACCCGTGTTTCATAGCGATAATCCGGCGTGAGGGCGATAAGGGCGGCAGCCGAAGTGAAGAGCTTCATATTGGATGCAGGCACGAAGCGTTTGCTGCCGTTCAGTTCGAAAAGCCTGTGCCCCGTGGTCACCGAATCGATTACGACTCCCAGGTGGGCCGAGCCCAGTGCGGGATCGCGAAGGATGTTCTCCATGTCGCCGGCAAGGGCCTGCGCAGGGTCTGCGTCCGACCGGGCCGATTGGGTGCAGGAAAGGACGGCCAGAATGAGAACGCAGAGACACACACAAAGCTGTCCGGCACGAGGGACCCGTGGGATTGTCTGTATATGATCGGGATATCTCGGGACCATTGCGATAGGACACCCTCACCGTTTCAGTAATTGGAGAGCAGACAGCGGTCATTCTGACAGATTCGCGTCCTGATACGTCCGGGAAAGCGTTTTTCCAGGTTGTCGATCCTCTTTAGTTTTGTTACGAAGAGGACCTTCCTCTCGGAACCGATGAGCCGGAAAAACTCCTCCTCCTCCATGAATATCTTTCTGGCGTCCTCATATTTCGATCCCATGGCAAGCTCTCCCTTGTAGGAGGCGATCATAACGGGTTTTCCCAGGTAAAAGGGAAGTGTCAGATCGAGCGCGGAATAGTTGACGATGATATCCGGCGGGGGATCCGCCTCACGCGCCGCCGCCGCCAGTTTCTTGACCGTATTGACCCTGTCGATCACGCCCGACTGGGCCATGATGGCGATGACGGTGGAAAGGGAGAAGAGAAAAAGCAGCACGAAAAGGGCGCCGGGAAGCCTGAACCTTCTGAAAAAGAGAAGCACAAGGCAGACTGACGCCGTGAAGGATATCCACAATGAAAAGTGTCTGAGGTCCCCTGTTATCCCGGGGGCGTCCATGGAGACGTCCGCAATATAGGCCATGAAGGAAGGGCTGAAATAGACGAGACAGGAAAGAGCCAGGATTGTCATAAAGAGACCGCAGGCGATGATCTCCCAGGGTTTCCTGAAAGGGGATCCGGCCCTGTCATGGAAGAGCGCCCCTACCACCACTGAGACAGTCGGGAAAAGAGGAAGGATATAGGGGGGAAGCTTCGATCCGGAGAGGCTGAAGAAGGCAAAGACAATGGCCGACCACAAGAGGAACAGCCGGCAATCAGGTCTCTTCCAGGTTAAAAGTACGGCCCGCGGGATGAAGAACGACCAGGGAAGCATCCCTCCCAGGAGGACGGGTATGAAATAATAGACAGGTCCGCCGCGCTTATGCTTCGTCGAGATGAAACGGAGGAAATGCTGATCGACGAAGAAAAAATCAAAGAACTCCTTTTCTCTCAGTGAGATGATAATGAACCAGGGCGCGGCGATCAAAAGGTACAGAAGAAGACCGCGGACCGGCTTCATCTGTCTCACAAAAGAGATGTTGCGTTCCGTAAGCAAAAAGAGGAAGATCGTGGCACATAACAGGACGGGTGCGACAGGGCCCTTCGTCAGCGTTGCCAGCGCCATGGCCGTATAGAACCCATAGAGGAATGTACCTTTCCGCTCCCGGTAGTGCCCGTAAAAGCACAGGAGGGACAGGAACAGCCAGAAGGTGAGGATCATGTCCGTCGTGACTATTCGGGCCATGGCAAAAAAACCCAGGGATGACACCAGAACGAGAGAGGCCAGGAAAGCGGCTTTTTCATCGACCCAGCGCCGCAGGAAGAAGAAGAGACTGAAGACACACAGGACGGCCGCGAGGGCGTTGGGAAACCTGAAGGACCATTCGCTTATCCCGAACAGTTTATACGACGCAGCGACGGACCAGTAGAGAAAGGGAGGTTTTTCAAAATAGCGGACGTCATTGAGACGCGGAACGATGAAATCACCGCTTTGTACCATCTCCCGCGGTATTTCAGCGTACCTGCCTTCATCAGGTTCCTTGAGGGAGTAATTACCGAGGCCATAGAAAACAAAGGCGTAGGAGAGAATGAGAAGAATTATCGTATACCTGGCGAGGGTCTTACCGGGTTTCATCGGCTGCTGTCCGTCATATTTTTTTCGTAGCTGAAGATGACCATGTCCGTATCGCCGATGCGGTCCTGAGATTGGACCGCCGCACCCGGGACGGCCTGTGTGACCTCGGCGGCGTCACGGCGTCGGGTCAGGAGATAAAATTTTTTCTGGCCGTCGGCAAACTTCCTGAGCCCTGCAACGTCGTGCTCCTCGACGTGGACCGCAAATCTACCGACGTAGTATACATAAACTCCACGCATACTGCCATAATAGACCCAGGGTATATCTTCGCCCGCGAGGCTTCTTATCTTCTCACTGACAGGTTTCGGGGATTTGTACCGGTTCCACTTTTCGAAGATGGAAATGTTACCCATCATGAAGGCAAGCCCCACAAAGACGGCGATGGAAGCGAAGGCGGCCCGGGGGGCATTGAAACGGACGAAGAGAATAGTGAGAATCCCGATGGCGATGGCAAGGCATCCGAGGATGATCCTTTCAGGCAGAAATTCGCCATAGAGGGACGTCCTGTACGCAAGAAGCGCTATCCCCAGAGCGAGGAATACCGAGCCCGTGACGCAGACGACTATTTTGTTATAGAGACTCTTTCCATCCGTTATTGAACACGATACTATCACAGCAAGGGCAGGAAGAGCAGGAAGCATATATTTGCTGATCTTGCCCGAGGAAAGGGACAGAAAGAAAAAGAACCAGACAAACCAGAGGCAAAAGTACCGCGTTCCGCGGTCCGTTCCCCAGTTCTTTACCGCCGTATACAGACCCAGGGGCAGAAAAAGGCTCCAGGGAAAGAAATCAAGAGGAAGGGTCGTGAAATAATAATAAAAAGGCCTCTTGTGGCTCCAGGCATCAAAGAACCTGAGGAAGTTCTGGCGAAGGATGTTCTCGTACAAATAAGGAAATCCTTCCCTGAGATACACGGCAAAATACCATGGGAGAACGATGACCAGAAAAAGAAGGACTCCAATACAGGTATGCCTCGTGAAAAATACTGACAGCCTTTTTTCGGAGGCGCAATAGAGGACGGCTACAGGTGCTGCAAGTGCCAGCGCGAGAGGGCCTTTGGTCATAAAGGCAAGGGCAAGGGCCACAAAGAAGAGGTAATACCACACCTTCTTGCCGCTCTCCATGAAACGGAAGAAAACGAGCAGTGCAGCCACCAGGGCGGCCGAAAAGACCATGTCGACCTGGAGGTAGCGTGCCTGCCAGTAAAAAAGCGGTGCGAGGGCGAGTATGACGACGCTGTACAAGGCCGTTCGGATACCGAAGAAGGACCGGGTTACAAGGAAGAGTGCGATGATCGTAAGAATGGCTGCAAAGCCTGACGCCAGGCGCATGGACGTCTCTTCCGGAAGCCATCGAAAGGCCTTCACACAGGCGAAGACGACATAATAAAAAAGAGGAGGTTTTTCACCGTAGGCCGAATTGTTGAGATGGGGGACGACAAAATTGTTATCCAGTTCTTTGACGATTTCAGCGAAGTCTCCCTCGTCCGGGGCCCAGAAATCCCGGCCGCCGATGTTGGTAAGAAAGAGCCCGCAGCACGCGACAAGGATGAGGATGACAGCGATCTTTGTGTTCTTCTGCTCCATTGACCGATCTGTTTTTGTCTATTGTCCAGGAAACCGGGGATGGAGAACTCTTCGGAGGGCACACAACCGGTTTAACGGGTTTGACCCATATCCTCCCTGACCCCGAACTCCGGGTCCTGCTGTTTGAAAAAAAAGGGTAGACTATAAGCCGGGTTTTGTTTTCCAGCCCGAAGGCGGAAACGGTGATCATTTCTCTAAGGATCCGGGTCACCCCGGACCTCAAGCGGCCTACCCGGGTACTGGACGGGCCATCCATGCCGCCGTGGCGGCACCCTCTTTGGCCTTGCATCGGATGGGGTTTACAAAGCTCCCGCGTCGCCGCGGGACTGGTGGGCTCTTACCCCGCCATTTCACCCTTACCCCGATTAAAGGGCGGTATATTTTCTGTTGCACTTTCCCTGGGGTTACCCCCGGTTCCCGTTAGGAACCATCCTGCCCTTCGATGCCCGGACTTTCCTCCCCGCCTCAAAGCGGAGCGACCACCCGTCTACCCTTTTAATATGGCATCCTTCGCGAGCTTGTCTGCTTCCCTGTTCTGTTCCCGCGGTATATATTGTATCGTAAAATGTTCGAAATTGCTTATGATTTGTTTGACACGTTTCACGTATTCCAGAAGGGTTGAATTCTTGATCTTATATACTCCCGTAACCTGATTTGCCACAAGTTGAGAATCCGTATATACGGTCACGTTTCTGACTGACTGCTCCTGAGCGCTCCTCAAGGCGTAAAGAAGGGCCTCGTACTCGGCCATATTGTTTGTCATTTCCCCCAAAAAGACCGCTCTGGTGAATATCACGCTCCCTTCGCCGTCCCTGGCGACGATGCCGGCGCCGGACTTTCCCGGGTTGCCGGAGGAAGCCCCGTCAACATGAACATACCAGTGCATTAATCGTTTTCTCTAAAGTAGAGAATACGGTTGCAGCTCGGACATTGGATGAGCTGCTTATTTTTGGTGACCTCAATGAAAAGCTGGGGAGGGATGTTCATGTTGCAGCCAAGGCACACCCCGTGTTTCACGTTGGTAACGGCAACGCCGCCGCGTTTTTCACGAAGAATACCGTAGATGGTCCGCAGGTTTTCGCTTACGACGGAAAGGAGGTTGTCTCTTTCCGTAGTAAGCTTTGCTATTACTTCGCCCATCGATCGGGTTTCTTTTTCGATCTCCGCTCTCTCGATTTCGGATTCTTTCTCGAGTTTCTTGAGCTGTACCGTAGAACCTTCAAAGTCCTTCTTAAGGTCTTCGACTTTGTCCATGAGGACGAGCACGTCCTCCTCGGTGCGATCGTTCGCTTCCTTGGCGGATTCTATTTCCTTGAGGAGAGCCTGATATTCCTTGTTCGTTTTTACATCGTAGAGCCTTACTTCAAGCTTCTTGATCTTGTCTTTCTCGACTTCCAGTTCCTTCTCTTTCTTGCGACGTTCCTTTTCGAGTTCTTCGATGATCTCTTTTTCTTTTTCGATCTTCTCCCGGACCGCACCCAGTTCATCTTCCATCTGTTTGAGCCTTCTCGGTGCCTGAAGGAGTTTTTGTTCCCCTTCCATGATCATCGATTCAATTTTCTGCGCTTCAAAAAGAGTCTCTAATTCCTGCTCCACTTTATTGCCTCCAAAAAGGAGAAGGGGTGTACCCGATGGTACACCCCTTCCATGTCAGTTGACGAATCCTGTTCTATGAGAAATTTTTTCACCATTTGATCATAATTATACTGGGCCCACTTGGGTTCGAACCAAGGACCTACCGGTTATGAGCCGGTGGCTCTTCCAGCTGAGCTATGGGCCCAACTTTTCTAATAAAATAAACGATTTCACCCCGGTTTGTCAATGACTGAATGGGCCTGCGGCCCAGGTAATGGGTAATGAAGACGGGTTATGGGTAATAGGTTATGGGTTATGGGGAGAAACTTGCACCTCCGTCATTCCCCCCTCTCCTCACTCCGTCTTTCCGGCGAAGGTCGGGACCCCATATCTAGAAGATACTATGGATAAGGAGCCATCATACGAGCGGACATCCAACCGTCCCCCTTAAGCACCACATGGCGCTTTATGTACGTATACTTCTTGTTGTAGGCCATGTGCAAAGCCTGAATTCTTTTCCTATCACCTATCACCCATAACCTATAACCATGCTTTTCTACTTTTCCATTCCATTTTCTGCCGCATCTATACTACAATGTCGAAACGGGTATGAAATAACACAGAGGGAGGCGTCTCATGGGAGACGAGAGAGTCACCAAGGAAGAGCTTCTTGAAAAAGCCAGGAAGCCGGCGCTGGATGCGATGAAAATGCATCCCTTTTATAAGGGAAAGATTGAGATAGTCCCCAAGTGTGTCATCAGGGACGTCGATGATTTTGCCATATGGTATACGCCGGGGGTTGCGGAACCCTGCAAGGAGATCAACAAGAATCCTGAAAAGGTATTCGAATATACGAACAAGGGAAACACGGTCGGGATAGTGACGGACGGGACACGGGTTCTTGGGCTTGGCGACATCGGTCCCATGGCCGGATTACCTGTCATGGAAGGCAAGGCCCTTCTCTTCAAGTATCTCGGAGGCGTGGATGCATTTCCCATTTGCCTCGATACGAAAGACCCTGATGAGATCATACGGACGGTAAAGCTGATTGCGCCCGTATTCGGCGGCATTAACCTGGAGGATATCGAAAATCCCAAGTGTTTCTATATCCTGGAAAAATTGAGGGCGGAATCTCCTATTCCCGTCTGGCACGACGACCAGCAGGGAACGGCGGCCGTTACGCTCGCCGGGCTTGTGAATGCCCTCAAGATCGTCGGGAAGCGGATTGAGGATGCAAAGATCACCATGATAGGAATAGGCGCCGCCAATGTCTGCATCGTGCGGATGCTCATAAAGGCGGGAGCCAATCCGAGAAACATTATCGTCGTCGACAGCAAAGGCATTCTCAACAGGAAACGCGACGATATCAAACCTAACTACAAAGAAAAACTCGAACTCGCCGCGACCACCAACGGAGAAAACCGGGAGGGCGATACGGCGGCGGCCCTCAAGGGACAGGATGTTCTCATAGCCCTTTCGAAATCGGGACCCGACGTGATCCAGAAGGATTGGGTCGCCTCCATGGCCGACAATGCCATCGTGTTTGTCTGTGCGAACCCGATACCGGAGATGTGGCCCTGGGACGCGAAAGAGGCCGGAGCCCGTATCGTGGCGACGGGAAGGAGCGATTTTCCCAACCAGGTCAACAATTCCGTGGGATTCCCCGCCATATTCCGGGGTACCCTCGACGTAATGGCGCGGACCATCACCGACGAGATGTGCATCGCCGCGGCCTATGAGCTTGCCCGGTGCGCCGAGGACAGGGGACTGTCGGAAGACCATCTCCTGCCGACAATGAGCGAATGGGAGGTTTTTCCGAGGGAGGCAGTGGCCGTCGCAAAGATGGCCATGAAACAGGGCGTTGCACGCCTCACGATCGATGAAAAGGAACTTTACACTATGGCTGTCACGAAGATCCGCAGGGCCCAGGACGAAGTGGGGCTTCTCATGGAGAAGGGCGTGATACCGCCCTACGCCGATTAAGGAGCCGGGTATGCGCGACATCCATGTGAATGACATCATTTCCGCTGTGGAGCGTCTTTTCATCGATGCCAACATAAATCTTTCCGAGAACATGTACAAGGCCATCGGGGATGCCGTGGAACGGGAGAAATCGCCCGTGGGCAAGGAAGTGCTCAGGGAACTGCTCAAAAATGCCGATACGGCCCGGGAAGAGAAGATGCCCATATGTCAGGATACCGGCCTGGCGGTGACCTTTCTGGAGATCGGACAGGACGTTCATATCGTCGGAGGCGACCTGACGGAAGCGATCTCCGAGGGTGTGCGCCGGGCATACCGGAACGGGTACCTGAGGAAGTCCTGCTGTCATCCATTCAGCAGGAAGAATACCGGCGACAATACGCCTCCCATTATCCATGTAAAAATAGTGCCGGGAGACAGGATGAAGATCACCGTATTGCCTAAAGGCGGCGGAAGCGAAAATTATGGAGAAGTTCGCATGCTGATGCCTGCCCAGGGTAAGGAGGGGGTCAAGGGATTCGTCCTCGACATGGTACGAAAAGGAGGCCCCAATCCATGCCCGCCCATCATCGTTGGTGTCGGCATCGGGAGTAATTTCGAGACGTCCGCCCTCCTGTCCAAGGAGGCCCTCATGGTTCCCGTCGGTACGCGGCACGCGGACAATGAACTTGCCGCGATGGAGATGGAATTATTGGATGAGATCAACAAGACCGGAATAGGGCCGCAGGGCTATGGTGGCACCGTGACGGCGCTTGATGTCCACATAAAGATGGCGCCCTGCCATCTCGCTTCGCTGCCCGTGGCAGTCAATATACAGTGCCACGCGCACCGGATGAGGGAGGCCGTATTATGACATCCGATGGCAACAGGCTGTCAGGCGAAGGGCGCGATATGGGGATAAAAAGGATACAGACTCCCCTTGCCGATGATGTTATACAGTCTTTAAAGGCGGGGGATAAGGTCCTGCTTTCCGGCTTTATCTACACGGCCCGGGATGCGGCACACAAGCGATTTGCCGAGGCGCTTGATGCCGGCGAAGAATTACCTTTCGATATCAGGGGCCAGGTCATATACTATTGCGGTCCGGCACCGGCACCGCCCGGCAAGGTGATCGGATCATGCGGGCCGACGACCAGTTCCCGGATGGATGTTTATGCGCCGCGGTTGATCGGCCTGGGTCTGAAAGGAATGATCGGGAAGGGGAAACGTTCAGACGCCGTTAAAAAGGCGCTCCAGGAACATCGGGCGGTCTATTTCGGAGCGACGGGAGGGGCCGGTGCACTCATAGCACGCACCGTTGTCGCGTCGCAGGTGATCGCCTATGAGGACCTTGGACCGGAAGGTGTAGTGCGGCTTGAGGTAAGGGACATGCCGCTTTTTGTAATTAACGACATGTATGGCAACGATCTGTATCAGGATGGTATGGAACGCTACAAAGGGTAACGTCCCGTATTTTTGACATTTTAAGGCAAATATACTAAAAGTAAAATAATATAAGGAGATGCAATGCCAGAGATTCGTGTTGCCATTGCCGGTGTGGGGAACTGTGCAAGCTCATTGGTTCAGGGTATCTTCTACTATGCCCGAAAAGGGGAAGATTGCATCGGGCTTATGCACAATGAGATTTGCGGCTACAAGCCCGGCGATATCAGGGTCGTGGCGGCCTTCGACATTGACCGGCGCAAGGTGGGCAGACCCCTCGAAGAGGCCATCTTCGCATTACCGAATTGCACGAAGACGATTGAAGCGAATATCCCGCCAACCGGGGTTACGGTCCTCATGGGACATGTTCTCGACGGCGTGGCGCCTCACATGAAGCAGTATCCGCCGGACCGTTCCTTTGTCGTTGCAGATGAGCCCCCTGTTGATGTGGGAGCCGTGCTGAAGGACGGGAATGTGGACATTCTCCTCAACTACCTTCCCGTGGGTTCCGAACAGGCCGCGAGATACTATGCCGAATGCTGCCTTGAAAACGGCGTCAGCCTCGTCAATTGCATCCCTGTCTTTATCGCCTCCGATGAAGCCTGGGCCGGGCGGTTCGAGGAGAAAGGGATACCCGTCATCGGCGATGACGTGAAATCGCAGATAGGGGCCACCATCATCCACAGGACCCTTGCAAAGCTCTTCAATGATCGCGGCGTCAAACTTGACTACACGTACCAGTTGAATACGGGCGGCAACACCGATTTTCTCAATATGCTCAACCGGGAGAGACTTAAATCGAAGAAGATTTCAAAGACCGAGGCCGTCCAATCGACACTGGACGTCCCCATTCCGCCGGACAACATCCATATCGGCCCCTCCGATTACGTCCCCTGGCAGAAAGACAACAAGGTTTGTTTCATGAGGCTGGAAGGAAGGATATTCGGAGACATACCGATCAATTGCGAACTGAGGCTTTCCGTCGAGGATTCGCCGAACAGCGGCGGGTGCATCATAGACGCCCTGAGATGCTGCAAGGTGGCTCGCGACAGGGGCATAGGCGGAGTATTGGAGTCGATCTCGGCCTACACGATGAAGCATCCCATAAGGCAGTTCCCCGACGAGACGGCGAGGGAGATGGTCGAAGAATTTATCAAGGGCGTCAGGCTCCGGTAGGGGGCTCGCAGTGATAAGTTCGAAGATCGGTCACAGGCTTGATCGCCAAATCCTGCTAATCTACAGGTTCATTTTCAGGCAAAAAATTATATCGCCGGACATCATCAGTTCGACGGGCACGTTATTCGGCTTTCTGGCCGCCTTCCTTGTATTCATGGAGTTCCCGCGGGCCGGCGCCTGTTCACTCGCCTTCGCCGGTTTGCTTGACATTCTGGACGGCGCAATCGCCCGGGGTACGGGCAGGGTGACACGCTTCGGCGGTTTCTTCGATTCCGTTCTTGACAGGTACACCGACCTGTCCGTCATGGGGGGAATCCTTTTTGTCTACGTCCGGCACGGCAATACCGACTATGCCATAGCAACTTTTATCGCGGTGATAGGCACCGCCCTTATACCATATGCCCGCGCCAGAGCTGAGGCCGCATCCCTCTCATGCAAGACGGGCCTTCTCGAAAGACCGGAGAGGTTGGTTCTCCTTATCATCGGCCTTGTCTTCCCCGTGCTGCTGGGCTACATCATCATGGTCCTTGCGGTGCTGACTCACGTGACCGTGATCCAGCGAATCCTGCATGTAAGGAAACAGGCAGGATAAAGGCGGAATCTGAAACTCCGATCTATCCCTTCTCTTCGTTGACCATGTTATAGATCTCTTCTTCGAGGATCTTCCTTGCCATCTCGCGGGGGATGTCGGACTTGACGACGGTTCCTTTTTTGAACAGCATGGCGCTGTTCGCACCGAAGGCGAGGCCGATGTCGGCCTCTCTGGCCTCACCGGGGCCGTTCACTTCACAGCCCATTATGGCTACATCCAGGTAGGAATCGAACTGATTGATGTCCTTTTCGAACTCCTCGACGATCTCGGCGAGGTTTACCCTGGTCCTGCCGCAGGTGGGACAGGAGATGATGTTGATTCCCCGTTTCCTCAGCCCCAGATCGCGCAGTATGTGGTAGCCGGCGATGACTTCATAGACGGGGTTCCCGGTCAGGGAGACCCTGATCGTATCTCCTATTCCCTCATTAAGGAGAATACCTATCCCTATTGCGGATTTTATGGCACCGGAAAAGACGGGGCCCGCCTCGGTTATGCCCACGTGGAGGGGATAGTCGGATTTCTTCGAAAACTTCTTGTATGCATCGATGGTTTCCCGTATGTCCGAGGCCTTGAGGGAAACCTTGAGCTGGGTCCACCCTACGTCCTCAAAGAGATTGATGTGATAAAGGGCGCTTTCGACCATGGCATCTGCACTGGGCCTCATGTGGGTCTTGAGGACCCTTTTCTCAATTGAACCGATGTTCATGCCCAGTCGTACCGGTGTTTGTGTCTTCATGGCCATGACAGCGACTTCCCGTACCTTGCGCAGGTTATTGATCGTGCCGGGATTGATCCTGATCCCGTCTATGCCGAGTTCCATAGCCTTCAAGGCTATCTTATGATTGAAATGAATGTCGCCTATAATGGGCACGTCTACTTCTTTCTTAAGAAAAGGGATGATTTTGCAGGTCTCCTCCTGGGGCAGGGCGATCCTGACAAGTTCGCAGCCTGCCCTTTTCAGTTCCCTCGTTTGTTCAAGGGTCTGGCTGAAATTCTCCGGGTTCGTTTTGAGCATGGATTGTACGACGATGGGGCTGCCGCCGCCGATGGGGACTCCACCGACCTTTATCTGTCTTGTCTTCTTTCGTTTCATCTTGTTTGTCCTTGAATGGGGTAGCCGAATATTGCTTATAATATCCCCGACCGGTCGTGATGTCAATCGTTGGCACGGAGAAAAAAATGCCCCTGCGTCGTCGAACTATGATATAGTTGAAGTCCTGTATGAATAATGGGAAGAAAAAAGGCATTCTGTTAATAATCATCGGGATCTGCATCCCGCTCTTCGCTTTGCCGTTTGTGTCGGGTTTCGACATGAACAAAGGATTTATGGACAATTTCTATGGAGCCGGCATCAGAATTACGAAGGGTACCGGGGCCGTGCCGAAAAAGGCCGTCGCCGAAAAGCCGGCCGGGGACACACAGAAGAATCCACTCTCTCTCGACAGGATGAGGATCGAGGTGATACCCTTCAGGCTTTTCCTGGTCCCCACGTTCATTCTGATCTATATAGGGATTGCCATGATCGACAGGGCGAGATCGAAAACGGGCCAGACTCCCGGATCGTAGATTCGCTTAAGCTGTGGACGCTCCCTTTACGGGTCAGGCCGCGCATTGAAAAACTCCATCTCTTCGACGTTTAAAGCCCTTGCGAGCCGCACGATAGATCATCCGGCTTTTTCTGCATGAACACGCGGCTCGTTAACTATTTCACTTGACTATCGGCAAGTGGTGAGATAATGTCTTAAAGCAATTTCAGCACCGTTATTTTTCAAACAAAAATCATGCAACCAGGAGGACGGGTTAATTATGGACAAATGGACCTTTGGCTTTACAATGGTTGTGGTCGGTATGGGCGGTACGATATGCACCCTAATTGTTTTTAGTCTTATTATGTCCGGACTTAAGAAAGTGTTTCCGTACAGAAAAGAAGAAGATAAAAAATAAAGGGAGGATTGGGGCATGTTTGCTGATTCTGTAATGAGCGGTTTAAACGGACTTACGGCTGGTTTCGCAAACCTGCACTGGTCGCATCCTGTGATGATGATCATCGGCGGGTTGTTACTTTATCTTGGGATCAAGAAAGACTGTGAGCCTTTACTCCTTGTTCCCATCGGGTTCGGATGTATTCTCATCAATATACCCCTTGCGGGTCTTATGGATAAAGAGGGCTTCCTCCGCATAATCTACGATGCCGGGGTTATCACGGAGCTCTTTCCGCTTTTCATTTTCGTTGGAATAGGTGCGATGACGGACTTCGGCCCTGTTCTGGAGAACCCCTACACGTTCCTTCTGGGCGCAGCCGGCCAGTTCGGCATATTCATCACGTTGCTCCTCGCGCTGGCGCTGGGTTTTCCTTATAAAGATGCCGTCACCATCGGTATTATCGGTGCCTGTGACGGACCTACAGTCATATACGTGGCGTCGCAATATGCTCAACATCTATTAGGGCCGGTGACAGTGGCGGCCTACTCATATATGGCGCTTGTTCCCGTCCTTCAACCGCCTATCATGAGAATGATGACAACCACCAAGGAACGCACGACCGTTATGAAGACCCATCAGAAGACCGTCTCCAAGACGACCAAGATGCTCTTCCCCATCGTGATAACCATCATCGGCGGGCTTATAGCCCCCAAGGGCCTCCCTCTTCTGGCAACGATCATGCTCGGCAACCTCATGAAAGAGTCGGGAGTTGTGGGGAGATTGACAAGCGCCGCAGAGAACGAGATAGCAAACATCGTCACGCTGCTGCTCGGTATCTCAATCGGTGCAACGATGGCCGGTCCCGTGTTTATGCAGCCCAAGACGCTCATCATCCTTATCCTCGGCCTGCTTGCAATATGCCTTGACACGGTCTTCGGCATACTGTTTGGAAAGGTTCTTTACCTTGTAACCGGTGGAAAGGTAAACCCCCTTATCGGCGCGGCCGGTATCTCCGCTTTTCCCATGTCTGCCCGCGTTGTTCAGAAGGAAGGTCTGAAGTATAACAAGAGAAACTACCTCCTTATGCATGCCATGGGGGCGAATGCCGGCGGGCAGGTCGGGTCTGTCATGGCCGCGGCCGTCATGCTCTCCGTTCTCAATGGTATGGGCATCATCTAAATAACGAAGGCGCAAAAGCTTAAACAGGATAACAGCGGGCCGGGCAGTCGTAACTGTCCGGCCCCTTTTTTGTACTCATCTTCACCCCCGGCGGATGAAAAGACTACTCTTCCGGGATATGCTAAAGATCGAGGCTTTTTTCCCGTCAATAGTGCTTGCTTCGAACAAGTGACTTGTTATATAGTAGCTCAGTGTCCGTAACAATCAAATAACGTGCAGACCTTGGGCTATCGGGGTACTAAGGGGCATACCCACCCTTAGTTTGCTTGATGATGCACACGAAAAAGGGGGTTCAAGGCTTATGGATTTTGTACAGACAGCATCACTCGTGATCTTTCTCGCAAGCATCATTCTCGTTATCACCGGCTGGATCGACAGCGTCCTCGCGGCGCTCCTCGGGATCCTGTTCATGATCTTCTTCGGGATCATGAATGACCTCGATGCCTTCAAGATCGTTGACTGGAACGTCATTATAATCCTGCTGAGCATCTGGATCATTTCGGGGTACTTCGGAAAATCGGGGGTACCCGACTTTCTCTCTGCCGCCATCCTTAAACTGTCCAAGGGGAACGTGGCCCTCTTCGTGACCGCAATCGGGGCCCTGGCCGGGTTTGTCTCGATGCTGATCGACAACGTGGTCGTCGTCCTCATGTTCGCGCCCGTTATCTTCCATGCATGCAGGAGGTTTAACTTCAAGGCCTTCGGTCCGGTGCTCTTCCTGGCCCTCTGCGCGAACTTCATGGGTACGGCCATGCTTCTCGGCGACCTGCCGCCCCAGATGCTCCATAGCGTGTCTGGTATCGAATTCAGCGGATTCATCTGGTACCTGGGCAGACCGTCATCGTTCTTCATCCTTCTCATTTCTTATGCGGTGGTCTGCTGGGTGTTCTACCTGATGTTCAAAAGGACGTACAAGGGGGTCGTTATGGATGTGGCCTCCATGGACGAACGTCCCCTGGACCACATCAAGGACAAGCCATTCGCCATCACGGTCTGTGCCGTTTTCGCGCTGACCATCCTGGCAATGGCCTTTCGCCCCATTTTCGGCTATCATCTCGGTTTTATCGCCATGTGGGGGGCAATCGCGCTCATACTTATCTTCGAGATCTTCAAGGACCGGTTCACGCTGGAGATCCCCAGCCTGGAACACGTCCTGTCCGAGCTTGACTGGCGGGCCGTCTTCTTCTACGTCGCTCTTTTCGCCCTCGTCGGCGGTCTCGAACACTCGGGGGTCATCAAGCTGGTATCGAATCTTATCACGCCTCTCATTAAAGAGAGTCTCGTGGTGGGGAGTACGCTCCTTTTCTGGGTGACCGCACCCATCGTCGGCATCGTGGAGCACGACGCGTACATCCTGACCATGCTTTATGTCATCCGTGATCTCGCGAAGGATACGGGCATGAATCCCTGGCCCCTTTACTGGATGCTTCTCTGGGCGGGCACCCTTGGCAGCAACCTGACCATCGCGGGGGCGCCGGCGCTTTTCGTGGCGAAGAACCTTGCGGAGAAGGAGGATCAGGTGAAGATATCACTGAAATCTTTCCTGGGAATGACGGTCCCATACGTAATTATATCGCTCATTTGCTGCTATATTCCGGCCATGCTTATATGGGTTTTCCCATTCGCGAAGTAGGGGGGGTGTTGTCATGGCAATATTGACTATATCACGGCAGTTCGGAGGGGGGGCGAGGGCAATCGCCCTTGAGATAGCCGAGGAACTCGGTTACGAATATATAGACCGCGCCACCATGTTCAAGGACATTTCGTCCCAGGGGCCACGGTGGGGGACCTATGCAAAAGATTTCGACGAGCACTATCCCAACGTGTGGGAGCGCAATGACTGGTCCTTCAAGGCCTTTGTCGCCCTTATTCAGAGCATGATCTATGAATATGCGAAAAAGGACAAGGTCATCATAGCCGGCACCGGCGCCACTTTCCTTTTAAAGGGTGTTCCTCACGTTCTCAGGGTCCGTATAGAAAGCAGCATGGAGGATCGCATAAACAGGGTCCAGGGTGACCAGGTGATCAATGAGAACACGGCACGCTGGATCATCGAAAAGGTGGATGCCGACATGTCCCGATCCATGTATATCATTTACGGCAAGAAATGGGATGATGCAGAGGAGTTTGACAGCGTGTTCAACACCTCGACACAGACTCAGCAAGAGATCGTAGATGAGATCAAAAAAGGACTTGCTCAGAAGGAAGCTTTGAAAACCGGGGAGGCATTGAACATCCTCACATTAAGGGCCCTTGCGGCAAAGGTGAAGGCCGCGATCCTGACCGATCCCGCCTTTACCGTTTCCTACCTCGATGTAGTACCTAAAGAGGAGGGGATGCCCCGGTATGGGCTCATCATAAGGGGCTTCGTGCACGAGACGGACGACTCGCAGAGCATCAAGGAAAAGGTGAAGACGATTGCGGGCGACCTTCCCCTTGAATTTGACATACAGTACCAGATGCTGCCGAGATTCGGTCACTTTGATTTCAAGTAGCTTCAGCCTGGCATGAACTGCCGCTCCCCGGTGGGAATGATACCCCGGGGAGTTTTTTTTGTCAGATGTCCTGCGATGATTCCCGGGCGAGCCGCTGGGATTTTATCTTCATGAGGGAACTCGTGGTGGAGCGCTCCATCTCCTCGAGTTTTGACGTAATGAACCGGATGGTCTCGTTAAGACGGGGGATGAAGGAATACTCAAGGGCGTTCACGCGCCTGCGTGTCTTTTCGACTTCCTTGCTCAACCGGCGCACCTTGTCCTCCGTTTCAGCCATGGAAAGCAACATGGGAAGGAATTCACGCAATTTGACGATGGCCATGTCAAGTTCCGCGGAGGTGTGCACGAGGGAGTAACGCCCGGTTGCTTCACCGTAAGTGATCTCAAGCTTCTGTATGCCGACACCCATGAGCCTTAAGGGGCGGACAATGAGCTCGAGGTCCTGTTGCACGGATTCCAGGGCGTTTTCGGTGATGGCTCTCGAGGACGTGATCTCGGCGAGGACGAAGAGCTTCATGACGTAGGGCAACTCGTCATCGACAATCTGACGGAGCCTGCGATATTCCAGGGCGATGTTCATGAATTCCTTAATGAGGCCGTCGAGCTTGTCTTTGAGGAGCTTGTGGCCCCGGCGAGCGACGACAAGGCGTCTTCGAAGTTTCAGGAGTTCCATTCGTGTCGGGTTTACGGCAAGTCTCACGGCTATCCTCCGGGATCACGAAGACTTCGGGTAATAGCGTTCGATGAACTCGTCACGGACGCGCTTCAAGAGATTGGGCGGCAGCATGCCGAGCAGTTCCCAACCTATGCGGAGACTCTCCTCTATTGTGCGGTTCTCGTATTCGCCCTGGCGGACAAAGCGGTCCTCGAAGGCATCGGAGAATTTCACGAAAAGGACGTCTTCCTCGGTGAGTGCCGATTCGCCGAGGATTACGGCGAGCTCTCTCGCGTTCTTGCCCTGGGCGTAAGCGGCGTATAGCTGGTTCATGACGTCGGAGTGGTCCTCTCTCGTTTTTCCGACCCCGATTCCCTTGTCCTTGAGGCGTGACAATGAGGGGAGGACATCGACGGGAGGATAGATACCCTGGGTATGGAGCGGGCGGAGGATGATTATCTGGCCTTCGGTGATGTATCCTGTCAGGTCGGGAATGGGATGGGTCTTGTCGTCCTCGGGCATGGTAAGGACCGGTATCTGAGTAATGGAGCCGTTTTTCCCCTTGATGCGGCCGGCGCGTTCGTAGATCGTGGAAAGGTCGGTGTAAAGGTAGCCCGGATAACCCCGCCTTCCCGGAACCTCTTTACGGGCGGCGGAAATCTCGCGCAATGCCTCGCAGTAGTTCGTAATGTCCGTAAGGATCACGAGGACATGCATATCCTTTTCAAAAGCAAGGAACTCGGCGGTTGTAAGGGCCATGCGCGGGAGTGTGAGCCTTTCGATGGGCGGATCGTCGGCAAGGTTTATGAAGAGAACGGAACGCTCGATGGCCCCCGTCTTCCGGAAATCGGCAATGAAGAACTCCGCTTCCTCAAAGGTAATCCCCATTGCGGCGAAGACGACGGCAAATTTCTCACCCGTCTTGAGGACGGTTGCCTGCCTGGCTATCTGGGCTGCGATCCGTGAATGGGGAAGGCCGGATCCGGAAAAAAGAGGAAGCTTCTGACCGCGGACGAGGGTGTTCAGGAGATCGATCGTGGAGATTCCTGTCTGGATGAATTCGTTCGGGTAGTCCCGCGCGTAGGGATTGATCTGGTTTCCGTTGACGTTGAGGTATTTTTCCGGGATGATGGCCGGGCCGTTATCCATCGGCCGCCCGGAACCGTCAAAGACGCGGCCGAGCATGTCGATGGACATACCGAGTTCCATCCCCTTTGCAAGAAATTTCACCCTGGCGTCCTGCGGGGATAGTCCCCGGGTGCCCTCGAAGACCTGGACCATGGCTTTCCTGCCGTGTACTTCCAGAACGCGGCCCCTGCGGATGCTCCCGTCCTCCATCTTGATTTCTGCCAGCTCGCCATACGTCACGCCTTCAACGTCATCGACAAGCATGAGCGGCCCGGAGATCTCTTTTACTGTCCTGTATTCCCGAATGATGTTTCCCATCGTCTCCTACCTTTTAATCGTATTACCAGACCAGCGCACGGATGCTGTTCACGATGTCACTCTCAATGGATCTGAACCGTTCCAGATCATCCTCGGGGATGAGCTTTGCCCGCGTTATCTCGTCAAGCACGTTCAATTTCAAAAGGGCATCGAGCGTCGCCCCGTCGGCGAGCCCGGTTCTTATCTCATCGTAGTAGCGCAGGATCAGGTTGAGGAGCATGAACTGCTTTCTGGGGGACGTGTACGTGTCGCGGTCGTCGAATGCGTTCTGGTGAAGAAAATCCTCCCGGATCATTCTGGCTGCCTGCATGAGGAGCCTGTCTTCAAGGGAGAGGGCATCGACGCCCACCAACCGTACAAGTTCATCGAGCTCGGCTTCCTTCTGAAGGATGGTCATGGCCCGCTTCCTGTTGACGGACCACATCTTGTCTACCGTGTCGTCGGCATCGGAGTCGACTATCTCCTGGTACAGCGAATAGGACGCCAGCCAGTTAATCGCCGGGAAATGCCGGGAAAAAGCCAGTTTATCGTCGAGTCCCCAGTACACCTTGACGACACGCAGGGTGGTTTGCACGACGGGCTCAGAAAGGTCTCCGCCGGGAGGAGAGACGGCGCCGATGATGGAAACAGCACCATGACGGTCACCGGAACCAATGCATATGACCGCGCCGGCCCGCTCGTAGAAACCGGCAATGCGCGAACCCAGGTATGCGGGATACCCTTCCTCGCCGGGCATTTCCTCGAGACGGCCCGAGATTTCGCGCATGGCTTCCGCCCAGCGGCTTGTCGAATCGGCCATCAAAGCCACGGAATAGCCCATGTCCCTGAAATACTCCGCAATCGATATCCCGGTAAAAACGCTGGCTTCACGTGCCGCAACAGGCATGTTGGACGTATTGGCTATGAGGACGGTACGTTCCATGAGAGGTTCCCCGGTTGCCGGATCTTTCAGGTGAGGGAACTCCATGAGAACGTCGGTCATTTCGTTTCCGCGTTCACCGCAGCCGACATACACGACGATCTGTGCGTCGGCCCACTTGGCCAGCTGGTGCTGGACCACCGTCTTACCGCTGCCGAAGGGCCCGGGAACGCAGGCGGTTCCGCCCTTTACGATGGGAAAGAACATGTCTATGATCCGCTGGCCCGTGGTCATTGTCTGGGTGGGAGCTATCTTCCGTTTTGCGGGACGAGGGTCGCGCACCGGCCATCTCTGGACCATGGTGACGCCAAAAGGCCCGTCCGGTCCTTCGATGACGGCCACCTCGGTATCCACATTGCCTCTGACAGGACCGATTTGTGCGACGGTGCCCATACGTCCCGGAGGAACCATGATCTTGTGACTGACAAGGGCGCTTTCCTGGACGGTCCCGAGGATATCCCCTCCCTTTACGGTATCTCCGGTGTGGGCCACGGGTACGAAATCCCATATCTTCGACCTGTCAAGGGCAGGCCGCTGAGTGCCCCTGACAATGTATTCACCGAAATCTCTGGCGAGGACATCGAGGGGTCTCTGGATCCCGTCATAAATGGAACGGATAAGACCGGGTCCCAGCTCGACACTGAGCGGCTCGCCGGTACGAACAACGGGTTGACCGGGGCCGAGCCCCTCGGTCTCTTCATAGGTCTGTATGGAGTATTCATCTCTCTTGATCTCGATGATTTCGCCGAAAAGCCCCAGCTCCCCGACGCGGACCATCTCATACATGCGTGCCCCTGTGAGGCCTTTGGCCACTACCAGCGGTCCCGAGACCTTTATTACCTCTCCCTTCATTCCATCCATGCGCTATCCCTCATTTTCTTCCGTTGTTTCCTCTTTCTTAAAAAGGTCTATACCCATTGAACGTTCGATGGCCTTCCTCATCTCTTTGTAAGCTGTCCGGGGACCGCCCTCATGCATGGGGACGACGGTCAGGATGACGGAGCTCCGGGAACGGAATTCCTCGATCACCCCCGGTGCTTCGGCAGCGATGCTTTCCGTAACAAGAATGAGCCCGACATCGCTTCTTCTTGTGAGCATAAAAAGCTCCTCAGCCAGGTCTTTGGGGTCCGATACCGGAACGACCTCGAATCCGATACCCTTGAAACCGAGGATGAGGTGCTTTTCCCCGACTATGCAGGCCTTAGCCATAGATGTACCTCAGACGCTGGGCAAGAACGTCGTCGTCGAGTCTGTTGATCTTCCCGGTAACGACGAGTTTGAGGTTCTGCATCTCGGCCTCGAGCGCCGCAAGAAAGGCAAAGACACGTTCGGGCCCTGACGTCTCCAGGCGGGCATATGAAGCCATGTGGACGACCAGATTCTCAACCTTCAGTTCAAAGGTCGAGACCTGTTCATCAAAGGGCATCTGAAGCGCCCGGGACAACTGGTTTGCAATCTCGCCCCCCACCATCTCGGGCCATAAGGACGGATCCTGTGCGGCAGCCATCTCCATGATGAGGGGATTTTCGTCGCCCATGGGCAGGAGGTAATCCACGACCTGCTTGAGATCTCTGCCCTGTCTGAGGACCCGCCACATGGAGGAAATGGCATGGCCGAGGACACGATTCCGAACACAGCCGTGGATGAGCGGGCTGTCTATCCCTTCGGCAAGCAGAAGAAGATGGCGCAGATATGCCCCGTCGACGAATATGTCAGACAGGGACTCATCAAGCTCACTGATATCTATCGCGGCACCGGTGATCCGGTCTCTGAAGGCAGGGGGAAGGTCGGCATACTCGCCGCTGAAAACGGAGTCTATCTTTTCCTCCGAAACGGTGCCGGGCGTAAAAGGCGTGCCTTCCATGCCCGAGAGGGCGCTTTTGATATTCAGGTAGTCATTCTTGATGAGGAAAAGGTCTGCAGGTACGGGCGAGGGGCAATCCTCTCTCAAGGATACGGCGATGTCATGGAAGCATTCGTCTGCTACGGCGCTGAAATCCTCCCAGGGGATTCCCGGGTCCAGGTAGTCTTCAATCAGGGTTCCCTGGAAATGCTGGAATATATCCTCTGTGTGGTGCATCTCTATAATGGAAGGAAAGAACTCCCTGGGCAAAAGCTTTTCTTCAAGAGCGCTTATTCTACCCCCGACAAAACCCCATTCGGGACGGTTCTTTATATAGGGTGTCATGTAGTCTGCGGATGCCTTCATATATGTGCGAGGTCCTGTGACATCTGAGGAAGCAGCGACTGCTCTATGTCGCCCAGTATCGTTCCCAAAGTTGCGTCAACCTCAAAATCTTCGCTTATAAAGATGAAGCCTCCCCGATCGTGAAGGGTGCCCTCATCGATCGCAATACGGCTTGTTTCATCACGGCCGCCGTTTATAGCTTCGAGAAGTCCGCGGAAGACCTCTGTGTCGTCGTGATGGATTCTTACACGTCCCCCGCGGCCGGCGCTGATCTTTTCGAGAAAGCCTTTCATCACGCGCCCGTATTCGTCGGGGGGCCATGAAAGCACTTCCCGGCGGGCCCGGTCAAAAATGGCGCGAAGGGTTGCATTTTTGGCTTCGAGAAATTCTTTCGCGGAGGTTCCCTGAAAGTTTGCGAGCCTTCTCGAATACTCTTCTTCAATAAGGCGGGAGCGCGCCTGGAACTGGTACTCGAACTCGCGGCGCAGGTTCTCCTTCTTGAGTTCCAGCCTTTCTTTCGCCTGTTTCTCTGCGGCGGAATTGATATGCTCCGCCTCTGTTCGTGATGCTTTTAATACGGCTTCCTTGATCTTTTCTAAACTCATGGCCCCGTGCGGCTCCTTTATCCGGTTCTACCCTGTTACCTGCTGAAGCACCGAGGGTTGTGTCAGGAAGATAATAAAGAGGATTGTCGCCAGCAGGGCGACCACCGCATAGGTCTCGACGAACGCAGGGAAGAGGATTGCCCGTCCTGCCGATTCGGGACGCCTTGCAACGAGTGCGATGCCTGCCGCGGATGCCTCCCCTTGCTTGATGGCCGAGACAAGCTGCGCGATACCGTCACCAAGACCGATGAAGAACAGCGCAAGGCCCGTGCCGAGTGATATCTTCAGCGGACCGCCGCCTATGAGACCCGTCTGGGTCATAATAAGAATGGCGGCGATGAACCCGTAAAATCCCTGGGTGCCCGGCAAGGCTATCATAATGAGCATCCTTCCGAAGAGCTCGGGTTTTTCGCGCATAACGCCTGCTCCTGCATGGGAGGCAATGGCGATGCCGCAGGCCGAACCGGCTCCCGCCAGTCCGAAGGCGAGTCCCGCCCCCGCGTAGCAAAGACCACGACCAATCTCGATCCATTCTGGGCTCATTGTATTCTTCCTCCAAAGTTTTTGTGGTTAACCATTGTGCGTACCCTCCTTTTTCATTTCACACAGGGGTGAGTCAAATCCGAGTGGCCGGAAGGGACGGGCCCCGGCATCATAGAATCTACCGAAAAACTCCACGAATATGAGACGCATGGAGTGGACAAAGGCGCCAAGGAGGCTGATGACGAAGTTGAAGAGATGGCCTGCAACGACAATGAGAATGAAAAGCAACAGCCCGACGTAGGGAATGTCTTTCATGAGGCCGCCGAGCATATTGAAGGTTGTGCCGACTATCGATGTGGTAAGTCCGAGAGCGAGGAGCCTGCAATAGGAGAGGGTGTCGCCGATAAAGGCTGTAATGCCATAGCTCCCCACGATCCCGTAGAGGCTTACCATCCCGCTAAGGATCCTGGCCACAGGGTTTTTCTGGTCTCGTCCCTGGGTAAGGATGAGCCCCAGCGCCCCCGCCGCGAATAATGCGACACCTGTTTGATAAAGGGGCTGCGGTGTGTTGACAAAGAGCTTGCTTACAAGTATGAGCAGACCGGGAAGCGTGAGAAACCAGAAGAAGCCGTCAAAAAGCGCACTTTTCCAGTCGCCCGTCCTGAGTGAACCGTACATTCTGAGGCCGATCCCGAAAAACTGGTTGAAAACGCCGATGAGGAGGGCGATGAGGAGGGCATGGATCGTTTTGCTTACCGGGTCGAGAACGGCGAAGGTCGACTGTAGGCGCAGAAGGGGGTTATTCTCTCCAAGATATTTGGGTTGGTAGAGATCTCCAAACCATGAGCCCAGCAGAGCCCCGAAAATGACGGTGCTTATGCCTCCCATCAGAAGGATGCGGCCAAAATCGGCCACTCCCTGGTATTGCTTCGTTCTTTTTATAAGATAGAGAGAGGTGGCGATGAGCATCATGCCATATCCGACATCGGAAAAGCAGATGCCGAAGAAGAGGTAGAAGTTGAAGTGGAGGTACGGCGTTGGGTCGAAGCTCCGGTATGGCGGCAGCCCGAACATCTCTACGAGCAACGAGAGCGGGCGCATGGTTTTCGGGAGGGCGAGGCTAACCGGAACGTCCTCATCGGGCGCCGGGTCCTCAAGGACAATCACAGATTCGGGAAACTCTTTCGCGAACGTTGTTTGGAGGCGGTCAACGTCCCGTGTCCGAATGTATCCTGTCAGAAGGTGCACCCATTTCCCGCCCAGCGTTTTTGTCAGTGCGAGGTGTTCATTTTTGTTCGCGGTCCAGAATGCCTTGAGGGTTATCAGTGTGCGGCGCTCCGGTGCGAGGGTCCCCACCTTTGCAATTGTCTCTGCGATCGTGGTGGAAAGCTGTGCAAGGTCCTCCTGAAGCTCTTTCACATGGTCGCCTATCGTTTCTGAAAAGTCCGGAAGATTTATCTCGACGAAGGAAAGCCGGGAGAGGGAGTTCTTCACCTCATCGACATCATCCTTAAGGACGGCAACGAGCACTCTGGCATTTTCCTTGATAGTTTTCGCCATTTTGGGATCAGCAGGGGTAGGGAAAGACCCCGCGTTTTCCAATGCCTCGCTGTCAATGATCTCCCAGGCGATATCCTGCCACGGTGAGACCGGTCTGCCCATATGTTCCAGGTGTTTTCGGGGAAGATAGCCGAAGAGAAGACAGGTCTTGCGGGGCCGGTGGAAATCTTCCATCGTGAACGGAAGATCGACAAAGGGCATGAGTGCGGCAAGACGGTTCTCTATGTCGGTCTTTGCCCGTTCGCTGCGCCTCAGAATCTCATCGAGTTCGCTCGCCTGCCGGGATCGCGCCTCCAGATCGTAATTCTCCGTTGCGTTCCTGAGTTCCTCCCTATCGATTATCTGGGGGACAGGCGTGAGTCCCTGGAAGAACCCTTGTTCTTCGGGAGCGTAGGCCTTGAGGAGGTTGAGGACAGCATCGATCTTGCGCAGCACATCATCAACGTCTTCCGTTGAGGTGCTTTTTATTCGCATGTGGAGGGCTTTGTCTTCGAGCTGTTCGCCGGCGTCGATGACGTCAATGATACCAAGAGCGCTGACGGTACGCATGAGCCGCTTACTGCTGTGTCTGGGGCTTAAGATTGTCAGCTTCTTGATCGGATCAATCGCCATTGTCTACCAGTTGTGAAATCTGTCCAGGATCTTGTTTACCTGGAGGACCGTAAATTCTTCCCCCAATCCATTCAGAGCGCGCAGCCTTTCCGCGTGTTTCTGTGACGCCGCGGCAAGAGACTCTTCGAAGTGTTTTTCTGTTTCCGCCTTAAATCGGGCGAGTCGTGCCTCGATATCGGCGGTCATCCGGTCACGGTACAGGGCGAACTCTTCATCTGCGGATTTGAGGATACTTTTGGAACGGGTATGTGCCTCGTCTACAATGCTGTCAGCCTCTTTTTCCAGCGAAACTATTTTGTCTACAAGCGATACCATACCGTTAGGTCCTTCCTCATTTTGTCTAAAAGGTTATGCCATATCAGCCGACAGGGGGGTGTCTGGCTGGCCAGATGTTAGTGTGGAACTATTGTTACACGGATGGGGTACTGTGTGTCAAGTTTTTTCGGTCTTTCCGTCCCCTGTGAAAAACAGGATGGAAAAGGCTCATTCTCCGAAGACTGGCTACCGGATTCTGTCGACGTCCTTCGATTTGCCGACCACGATAAGGATCGATCTCGCTGTCCTTCATCGCATAGTTGGGAGGCACCATCCTGACCGTATCCGTCAATGTATCTCTGATGACAATGACATTGGCAACGTATACCGGCTCCTTCCGGATATTTGAGTCTTCTCCCGGATGACTTTACATTTCAACCCGGGTAACCACCCCATGGAGTTTGTTCAGCGGAAGGTCGTGAAATTGAATGAAAGGCGGCGTCAGTTTCTTGAGTATGGAAAATATCTTCCACAGGGGCTTGTCAGTTGCAATTTCCTCCAGTCCGTAAAAAATGACCTTTTCGTTAATCCCGGCACTTTGGAGGATTTCTTCAATCTTGACGACCTCCATGTATCCCATCTCAATCTCGAAGGCCTCAAGCCCCTCGGCAATTTGTTCTTTAAAGGAGCTCTTCAATCCGAATGGCTGATCAAGGGTTCTTATCGAAACAATGACGTTCGATTCGTAGATGATGTTGTTTCGGAACATGGTGTGGACAATATATGGCGGTATCATCCGGGAGTCACGGGCGAAGTAAAGGGCTGTTCCGGAGATCTTATTCAGCTCCCGGTATACCTGGTTGTAACTCTCGAGAAAGACGTCCAGAGGCAACGGCCGTATGCGCCGGTAAAGCCTGCGTTGCCCCCCTGTATATATGAGCATGATGATAAGCGGAATCAGGGCGATGACGATCGACCAGTAACCGCCACGGGGCAGCTTGTACATATTGGAAAGCAGAAATACAAAATCGACGATTGTCACGAGGAGTGAGATGATCATCTTGAATCTTTCCCGTCTGAGGTGAAATATGGCCGTCATCATGATCCCGGTAAGGGCCATAGTACCTGTGACAGCCAGGCCGTATGCGGCGGCGAGACGGTGAGACTCACGAAATTCGAACATGATGAAGAGCACGGAAAGGAGGAGGAACCAGTTAACGAAACCGATGTATATCTGTGAGCGCAGCCTGGTAGACGTGTATTCGACCTTGAACATGGGCAACAGCCGCGTGTTAATCCCCTGGTAGACTATGGAAAACATGCCGCTGATCATGGCCTGTGACGCAATGATCGTTGCAATTATACTCAGGATAAGAAACGGTACGTACAGGACGACGGACTGGCTGAGAACCATACCGAACAGGGTGTTCGTCGTACCTCCCGGGTGTTTCAAAATGAAAGAGCCCTGGCCGAGATAGGACAACGCCAGGGCGACAAAGACAAAATACCATGCCCGTATGATGGGCTTTCTTCCGAGATGCCCCATGTCGGCGTACAATGCCTCGCCTCCTGTAGCACAAAGGATCACTTCGGAAAGGACAAAGAAACCGGCAATCCCGTTCTGGTACAGGAATCTGGCGGCGTAATAGGGGTTCACAGCCTTCAAGACTGAGGGGGCCTGTATGATTGACAGGACTCCGGATATGGAAATAGCCAGGAACCACACAAGCATCAGGGGACCGAAGGCGCCGGCAACCTTGTCGGTCCCTTTCCGCTGGAAGGCGAAAAGCACGATTGCTATGATCCCGGCGATGATGATGAGCGTTGTCTGTCTCGTCCCGCTGAACCCGGGAATGAGGAGTATGCCCTCGACGGCGCTGAGTATACTGATGGCCGGCGTGATCACACCATCTCCCGCCAGGAGGGAAATGCCGATAAATGTGATAACGGTAACAAAAACCATGGAGCGTGTCTTCTTCAGAAGACGCACCAGGATGCCCCTGAGGACGAAAGCGCCTCCTTCACCTTTTTCGCCGAGTCCCATGGCCAGCCAGGCGTATTCAATGCTCACGAGGACGGTGAGTGTCCACAGGATCAACGAGAGGACCCCTGTAATGTTTGCTTCGGTGGGTTTGAGGAGTATGAAGATGATGGTGAGGGTGTATATGGGGCTTGTCCCAATGTCGCCGAAGACGAGTCCGAGTGATCGTACGATCTCTCTGACTGCGGAATTCCTGGTGCCTGCGGTGGATGTTGTGGCCTTCATAGTAGCTTTCTTGCTGACTGCGTTCGACAGTTTCCCATTTTAGACTCAAACGTAAGAAAAAAGCAATAAGCCGGTTATCCGGACGCAAGGAGAAATGCGTTGACAGGGGCCGGCACATCTTTTATATTGTGAGTCAAGTTTATACGTAAGTAATTGTATGACCTTCCTGGAAGGTGGCGGGATCATGAAGACGATAAAATCTTTTTTTATTCCTTCAGCCGGTCGTGGTCTTCGTCTTGCCTGGTCCGGGATTCAAACGGTCTGTGGCTTATCCTCCGCGGCGCAATCGCTGACAATTCAAGCAAATGGTTCGGGTCTGGTATCCCCGAAAGATCGGTGGACCGGTATCAGGTTTATAGTGCCTGTCAGGCTGGTGAACCCGGGGATGTTGCCAGGGCGGAAACAGCTGGCGATTTGCCTGTGGAAATTTGATTGACACCTTTTTTGGAATAAGTTCTAATGTAGTCAATCCTGTTTTAGAAGTAAATTAATATAGAATGCACATAAATATCGGTTTTAACAGTGAAGTAAAGCGTTTTTTAAAATGGCGATACTGAGGACATAATAATAAATCACCTTAAGTAAAGGGGAGTCATGGAAAAGATTTGCATAGTCAAAAGGAGAAAGGCAACGGCGCAAACAACACAGGACCCTGTTGTTGAAATTCACACAGCTCCGCCCGTCACCAGCCCCGTCCGCGACCAGGAAGTCGCCGAAATAGAGCAGTTGCCGGAGGTATCAAGCGGTCCCCTGATTGCCTCTCCCGAGAGTTTTAATATACAGGACGGAGATCACCTCATCTTCAAGGAAGTGGCCGGAGAAGAGGAACAGATCTTTTCCATTCAGCTCAGTCCCCAGCAATCCCAGATCGTGCAGTCCATGAACTGTATCAAAGACCTGCTCAGCGGCAAACATCACGGAGTGAAAATGTCCATGGAACAGACGGCCGACGGGAGTACGGCATTCAATTTCCATTTCAAGCCGGTCTACACCACACGTATGCTCAATCCGAATGATGTTTCCACAATGCTCCAGATAAGCAAAAGTATGCTTTACCGCCTCGTGAAGGAAAAAGAGATAAAAAGCTACAAAATTGGAAAACTCAGGCGGTTTCTCCTCGAAGATGTTGTGGACTATTTGAGTGGCAGTTTGCAGATGTAACGAAATGGCACAGAGCCAGCCTGGTTGGTAGGGATCAACAATAAGAGGTTTGTTGCCTGACAGAAGGAGGAAACAACACATGTACACCGATTACTGGGGCCTGAAAAAACCGCCGTTTGACAATGTGCCGGACCCATCGATGTATGTCGATTCTCATCTTTCAGTGGAAAACACCGTCGCCGAGACGCTCTTTGCAATCGAGGAAGGGAACGAATGCCTGACAGTAATCGTGGGTGATGTAGGTCTCGGTAAGACGTTATCTTTGCGGCTGATCCTGGATTCATTGGACCAGACCAAGTATAAGATTGCTTTCGTGACAAATCCCGACATGTCCTTTGTCCAGATCCTGAGGGAGATCATCGGTCAGCTGACGGGCAAGGAATGCGAGATCCGGGGCAAAACGGAACTTCTCGAGGTCTTCAACAAGCTGCTTTTTGAAACAGCCGACGAAGGAAAAAAGGTCCTCGTCTTTATCGATGAGGCAAATGCTATTTCCCCCACGAACCTTGAGAGTCTGCGTCTCCTTACGAATATGCAGGACGATACGAGAAACCTCTTTACGATAGTGCTCGCGGGCCAGATGGAATTGGCCAAGAGACTTGAACATCCCAAGAGGGCGAACCTCTTTCAGCGTATTGGCACGTACAACCGGATAGAAAAAATGGAGAGCGAAGATCTCGTTAGAAATTACGTCGATACGCGGTTGAAAATGGCCGGTGCCGCAAAAAGCATTTTTACCGATGACGCGATCCAGCGACTCTATCAGTATTCGGAAAGAGGTGTACCCCGACTTATCAACAAGATAGCCAAATTGTGTTTGAAGGCAGGGGAAACCAACGAATTTGACGTGATTACCGGCGACGTTGTTCAACAGATCGGACAGCGTTTCCTTAAAATGACAGGGCCCGCGGTACAGAAAAGAAGCCTGAAGGAAAGGCCCGTCAGGAAAGCGAAAGCGGCGGAACCCGTGCCCATGGAGGCCCCGTCTCCCATTGGGACGTTCAAGCCGCAGGAGCCGATGATGGCGCCTCCACCGCCCCTGCAGGAGGAGCCGGTGATGGCAGCTCCTCCTCCGCCGCCGCCACCGCCACCGCCCCTGCAGGAGAGGCCGGTGATGGCAGCTCCTCCTCCGCCACCGCCGCCTCCGCCACCGCCTCCGCCTCCGCAGGAGAGGCCGGTGATGGCAGCTCCTCCGCCGCCGCCACCACCACCGCCACCACCACCACCACCGGCAGCGACGGGCCTGTCCTGGCAGACGCCTGCGCCTCCGACAACTCCTTCGGTTCCGATGGGAGGGGTTGAAGAGGAGATTTTGACAAGGGGATATCAAGAGCCGGTAACTGAAAGGCCCGAGCCGCCTCCACCGGTCATTGAACCTGCTGAGACCTTCGGCCTGGCTGAAATACCCTCTGTCATTGAGGAGATTGTCACTGAGGACGTCGAAGAGGAATCGGAGTCTTTGGAAGCTCAGGAAACAGGGAAAGAGGAAGAATTCGGGGAAGAAACGGAATTCAAGGAAGAAGCGGAGGCCGCAGAAGTGGCCGCGCCTCAGGAAATAAAAGAGGAGATAATCGAGATGGCGCCACCACCACCTCCGCCGCCGCCACCACCCCTGCAGGAGAAGCCAGTGATGGCAGCACCTCCCCCGCCACCCCAGGAAATGACAGCGCCTGCAAGACTTCACATGGAGGAGCCGGTCAAGCACGCAGAAGAGCAGGCCGAGGTAGAACCGGACGCTGCATATATCGCCGGCTGCAAAATCAGGATCGAGATACCTCCTCACATTGCAGAGCAGACGATAAACGCTGGGATGGATCAAAAGAGAAAGGTTGCCGGGGTACTGGCTGCGCAGACGCTTGAGAAGAACCCACAGCTCACGGCTTCACCGACAGTGGATCCCGTCTCCGTGTGGAGCGAGATACTTGGCGTTATCATGAAAAGGTTGGAAGGATGAAGAAACGCGGCTGCAACCGAAAAACGGTTGCAGCCGTTTGAATAACTTTAAGTTCAAAGAGGATAACCCCCCCCAATCAGTGAGCCCCGGACTATAAAGTGGAAGAAACCTGTCTTTTAGTTTGCGGTTGCTCTCTGCTCCCGCGATCTGTGCAGCTGGATCATGCCCAGCAATTGTTTCGCCTCGCGGTGTTTGGAGTCGACGGAAAGAACGTACTGGAGCCTGCCCTTGATCCCGTCCAGCATTGCGGGATCGGGGTTTGACCGGTATTGCAGATACTGAAGCCGTGCGAGATTGTAGTGGGCGTCTTCCTGATAGTTGTTTATGATCAGGGAATTGCTGTACGCAAAGATCGCGTAGTCGATGCTCCCCAGCGTTTCGTATATGTAGCCCAGATAATTCCAGGCAGCCGTATTGTCGCCGTTGAGTTCGATAACACGGGCAAAGGCGTCGAATGCCTTCCGAGGCTCGCCCTGTTGAATGTAGAGGCGGCCGAGGTTGAACAGGGCCTTAAGATGATTGGGATCGATCGCGAGGGCCTGCCTGTACTCCTCTATAGCTTCATCGAACATGTCGTGCCGGTCATACGTGGCGGCGAGAAAGAAATGCGGTTGTGCGGCATTGGGGTCCACCTCGATGGCCTTTTTCCACAGATTGATGGCCCCGTTGTAATCGGCCTGCATCTCTGCAATATTGGCGAGATTGACGAAGGCCTCCATATGCCGCGGGTTGATCTTGAGGGAATGTTCGTACATTTGTTTCGCGCTGCCGAAACGGTCCATCTTTTCATAGGCGTAGCCGAGGTTGATATATGCCTCGATATTCCCGGGTTCAAGTTGGACGACGCGGGCGAAATACTGAAGGGCCTTGTCGTACTGCTCCCGCTTGAGATGGATGAGCCCGAGGTTTACATATGCATCCGTGTAGTCGGGGTCCATTTGGATGCATTTCTTGTAAGCCTTGATGGCCTTGTCGATGGATTGCTCAAGGAGGTGGCAATGGTACGCTTCAAGAAACCATTGCTGAGCAGTCTTTTTGGTCGTTGCCATACAATCTCCCGCCATCACGATACGAGGCAACAAAACAGTAGCAAAAGCTGTGTTGGCGTGTCAAGGGAAAGCGGAAGATAACATCAGACCTTCTTCTTCAGGATCAGCGAACCAACGGCACCGAGGAGAGAGACTCCGGCGGAAAGGAGAAAAGCGTACGTGAAGGTCCCGGTGGCGTCCTTGATGTAGCCTCCTGCCAGCGGCCCCAGGGCTTGTCCTATCCCAAAAAAGAGTGTTATGAAGCCAAGGCCGGCCGGGGCCAGGCGTCCGCCGACGGCATCGCCCGAAGCTGCTGCCATGATCGTAGGAATCGAGAAGGCGGCTATGCCGAAGACCACCGCAGATACGTAAAACCCGGTCGTGTCCTTCCAGAATGCAAAGATGACGTATGAGAGGGCAAGGGTGAGGTAAGCGATCATGGAACCGGCCCTTCTGCCCAGAACATCGGAGATCCAACCGTAGATGACCCCGCAAAATATACTGAAGATCCCGAGAACCGCAAATATTCTTCCCGCCGCGATAGGTGTCACCCCCATTTCCTTCGTAAGGAAGGCGATGAAGAAAGTAAGATAGATAATATAGGAAAAACCGTACATGAAATAGACGATTCCCAGCTTCCAGATCTCGGATTCGACCACGACATCCTTGAATGCTGAGAAGAGGGTCACTTTCGGGCCGTCTCTTCGCTCTTCAATCCCGCCATACAGGGAAAGGCCTTTTTCCGAGGGACTGTTTCTCAGGAATGCATAGCAGACAAAAGCGAGGACGAAGACGGTTATTCCCAGGAAATACCAGGCGTAGCGCCACCCATCTTTCCCAAAGGCGGATATGATGGGAGGCAGGATGATGCCGGCCAGGAAAAGCCCGGTACCGATCCCCGCCGATACAATTCCTGTGGCAAGGCCCCTTTTTTGTGCGATGAACCAGGCAGCGGGCAGGGCCATGATGGGAACGTAGCTTCCCCCGTTGCCGAGTCCCGCGATGAGTCTCATGACAAAGGCGAAAGAGAAAGAATCCGCAAAACCTGTCAGGAAGAGACTTATGCCGATTACAAGGAGGGAGACGAAGACGACGCGCCTTATCCCGAAGCGGGCTGCGAGAAATCCTCCTATGATGGCAAGGCTCAGATATCCAATGAAATTACCCGTCGCGATGGATCCGAGTTGCGTGTAATTGAGCATCAGGCCGTCTTTCATGGGCGGCAGAATAACAGAATAGGACATTCTGCCAAAACCATGTGCGAGAATTGTGACGAGGGTACCGGTGAAAGCGATGATCCACGCGTAATGCAACATTATCCACCTCCGGTCTGAGACTTTCGCTGTTTTCAGCGGCCTGTCGACAACAGATGGTTCCACGGGGATTTCCGAAGAGACCGGTAAGGATGGTTCGCCCCATGATTCTGTCGGTTATTGCCGCCGCTTACTGTTGCAAGGGGTGTTTTTCTGTAGGATAGTGCGTTCATCGGTGATGGAAGACAGTGCTCGGGCAGCCTCTTGCAGGCCCCTTATCGCGATTGTGACCCCCGCTTATAGAATAATGGTACTTTGTCGTCCCGCAAATTGCAAGCTTGATCGGACCCGCTGCGGATTTGCCCGGAATGCCGCCATCGCCGGGTGGAATGCCTTTTTCGGCCGGCGGGCTCGTGCAACGTTTTAAGGCGGATCTCGTCATCTGTTAACGTGTTAATTTCTGTTGCGGAACGGCCGATAAGTATCATAAGGTTTATGTGAGACGTAACCTTGCACATAAGACCGTCGCGCCGCGATCATCTATTGTTCATCGGAGAACAAGATTACGCGAAGACTTGAACCAAAGGGCAGTTTAATAGGCGCAAAAGAAGACTCTCCGGGCAGCAACAGGAGGGTTACCAGACGTGCCTTGACCCTACTCTTCCTCTTGTTTGCATGTTTCATGGCGGTCCCGACGTTTGAGGCTGCCTCGGTTCAGACACACAAAACAGTACTTTTTCTTCACTCCTACCACAGGGCAGACTGGACAGAGAACATAATGGAAGGTTATGCGGCCGGTTTGCAGGGACTTGCCAGTCTTGCCACGTACGTTGAGTACATGGACACGAAAAAGATCGAGACCGCAGAGTATCTGAACAAACTTCGCGATATCTATAAAATGAAGTTCGCGGCCATTCACTTTGATGTGATCCTTGCATCCGATGACAACGCCTTGCAATTTGCCCTCCACCATCAGAGGGGCCTTTTCAAAAACTCCCCGGTAGTGTTTTGCGGGGTCAACCGGTTTGAGGAGCACATGACCGCGGGCCGCGAGAATGTCGTCGGTGTCCTGGAAAGGGATGATCTTGAAGAAACCCTGGCGTTTGCCTTTCGGGCCCGGCCGGGAACGCGGACTGTCTTTGTCATAAACGACAATACCGAAGCAAGCCGCAAGCATATCGAAAACCTGTCCCGTATCATGAAGACCGGCTACCCCCGTACCGCCCTCAAAACAATGGGTCATCTCACATACGCCGAGATCAGGCAGGCGATGTTTTCGCTCCCCTCTGACAGCGTTGTCCTTTTCATTTCCTTGTGGCAGGATGCGGCGGGCAGGCCCATTTCCGTGGAAGAGACGGGCAGGGTTCTTAAAGCCTCCTCAGTTCCTGTTTTCGGCCGTTCGGGGTGGCTTATCGGAAAAGGCCTGGCGGGAGGCAAATGCGTTACCGGTTTCAGTCAGGGGAGGGCGGCGGCCGGTCTTGCGAGACAGATCCTCGAGGGAAGGCCGACTTCGGAGCTGCCTCGCGTGCTTGAGAGCCCTAACCAATTCTTCTTCGATCATCGGGAACTCAAGGAGCACGGGATGGTGTCGGTGTCGCTCCCTCCGGGAAGCATCGTCATAAACAAGCCGCGTTCATTCTTTGAGACAAACAGGCTGGTTATCCTGACCACGACGGGCGTGACATTCGGCCTGCTTGCCTTCATCGTCGTTCTCGCGGTAAGCCTGGTAAGGCTGAAACGCACTTCCCTGCAGCTGCAAGCGCGGGAGATGGAACTTCTCGCATCCCAGGAGACACTATCGGGCATTCTGTCCGCTTCGCCGAGCGGTATAGTCAAGATCAAGGACAGAACGTTTGAATGGGTCAACGATGCCATGTGCAGAATTACCGGCTATGATGAAAAAGATCTTGTGGGACGCGATTCCCGATTCCTCTATCCCGACGATGAAGAATACGAACGGGTGGGGCGTGACATCTACCAGAAAGGACAGGAGGAATCGAGATGGGTCCGGAAAGACGGCATCGTGAGGGAATTGCTCTTTCAGGTCGCAAAGACGACAAGCGACAGCTACATAGCGATTATAACGGACATCACGGAACGGATAGAGACCGCCCGGGCCCTGCGCGAAAGCGAGAAGCTTTATCGCAACATCATCGAGAAGATACAGGATGTGTTTTACCGGTTCGATAAGAACGGCTGTCTGATCATGATCAATCCCGCCGCGGTACGGATGTTTCATTATGATTCGGTCGAAGAAATGCTGGGCCTGCCGATGAGGGCCTTCTGGAACGACCCCCGGGATCTTGAAAAAATGATCGCCGAGCTGAACGATTGCGACCTTGTCAATGATTACGAGGCCCTCCTGAAACGCAAGGACGGCTCGACGTTGTACGTGTCCATCACGACCCATTTCTTCCGCGATGACGCCGGAAACGTTGCGGGCCGCGAGGGGATCCTCAGGGACATCAGCGAACGGAAGGCGGCGGCCGAGGCCCTGCGTGAAAGCGAGGTGCGCTACCGGGCCCTCTTCGAATTCTCACCCGACGCCGTTCTGGTCCTCAAGGATGGCATTTATATCGACTGCAATTCAAAGACACTGGAGCTGCTGAGATGTGTCAAGGGCTATATATTAGGGAAACGACCTTCTGAATTTGCACCTCCCAATCAGCCTGACGGCGCTTCTTCCATCGACAGGGCCAAAGAAAAGACAGACCTTGCCCTGTCCGGCAAGCCCCAGTGTTTTGAATGGCGGAATACCAGACCGGACGGAACGGACTTTGATGTAGAGGTCAACCTGAGTAGTTTTGCCGTGAACGGCGAGGTATATCTCCTCGTGATCGTCAGGGATATCACCGAACGAAAGAAGGCCGAAGCCCAGATCAGGCGCCTTGTGACGGCGATCGAACAGGCAGCGGAAGACATCATCATCACCGATGCCGGGGGCGTCATCGAATATGTCAACCCCGCCTTCGAATCCGTTACGGGATACTCCCGCCAGGAGGTCCTTGGTAAAACGCCGCGGTTCCTCACGAGCGGGCTGCACGACCGGGAGTTTTACAGGAATCTCTGGCAGACGATCGGTGAGGGTAAGGTCTGGAGCGGTACTATCGTCAACAGGAGGAAGGACGGGACATTCATCCATGAAGAGTCCACCGTCAGCCCCCTTGTGGACTCGTCGGGTGTGATTACCGGTTATATTGCACTCAACCGTGATGTCACCAGGCAGGTCCAGCTTGAATCCCAGCTGCACCAGTCGCAGAAGATGGAAGTGGTGGGGCAGCTCGCCGGAGGGATCGCCCACGACTTCAACAACATTCTCAGCGCCATCATGGGATACTCCAACCTTGTCCAGATGAAGATATCCCCCGATGACCCCGTCCGCAAATATGTCGATCAGATCGTGGCCTCCTCCGGGAAGGCGGCAATTCTGACACAGAGCCTTCTTGCCTTCAGCAGAAAGCAGATAATCAACCCCAAGCCTTTGGACATAAATATTGCGATCACGGGTACGAAAAAGCTGCTCTCACGGCTGATTACCGAGGATATCACCCTGAAGACCGATCTGTGCCAGGAACCCCTCGTGGTGATGGCCGACCTTGTTCAGATGGACCAGGTTCTCATGAACCTTGTGGCCAACGCGCGGGACGCCATGCCGATCGGAGGGACGCTCACGATCAGCACGAGAAGAATCGGCGCCGATCCCAATACGAAGACGGGAAGCCGGGAGGCGAAGGCCGGTCATTTGGCCTGTATCAGCGTTTCCGACACAGGTGTGGGCATGGATTCGAGAACGAAGCAGAAAGTTTTCGAACCCTTCTTTACCACCAAGGAGTCGGGGAAGGGGACAGGCCTCGGCCTCGCTATAGTCTATGGAATAATACAGCAGCATAATGGAACTATCCGCGTGACGAGCGAACTGGGCCGGGGAACGACCTTCGAGATACTGGTTCCCATCGTCGAGGCCGTGCCCGAGAAGAAGGAAGAGACAATTGCGGATGACCCCCGGGGTGATGAAAAGATACTCGTCGCGGAAGACAATGGAGAACTCAGAAGCCTCCTGCGAACCATTCTGACACAACAGGGTTACAGGGTTTTCGAGGCGGTGGACGGTCTCGAGGCCGTCGAGCAGCATAAACGCTGCCAGGCGGACCTCGTAATACTCGACGTTGTAATGCCGAAGATGAACGGTAAAGAGGCCTACGACAGGCTGAAGATCATGGACCCCGGCATCAGGGTCCTCTTTATGAGCGGCTACACCGATGACATCATCCACCAGAAGGGAATTCTCGACCGGTCACTGGAATACATCGCCAAGCCAATCATGCCGAGGGACCTTCTGAAAAAAGTCAGGGACCTCCTCGATTCCAGAGCCTGAGTGGCGCCGGCCTACTTCTTTATGCCATCCCAATCCTTCAGGAACTTTTGCAGACCTATATCCGTCAAGGGGTGGTTCATGAGCTGTTTGAGCACGTTGAAGGGTATGGTTGCTATATCGGCGCCGATAAGGGCGGCATCCAGCACGTGCATGGGGTTGCGGATGCTGGCGACAATTACCTCCGTTTCGAATGCGTAGTTGTAGAATATCTTGGAGATGCTATCGATGATCTCTATACCCCTTTGTGCAATGTCATCAAGCCTGCCGATGAAGGGACTCACGTAGGCGGCACCGGCCTTCGCCGCGATGAGCGCCTGGATGGGCTGGAAGATAAGTGTGACGTTCGTCTTGATACCCTCAGCCGTCAGGGTCCTGACGGCCTTTATGCCCTGCTCCGTCATAGGTATCTTAATGACGGCATTCTCTCCCAGTTCCGCGAGTTTCCGTGCCTCTTTGCACATTCCTTCCGACGTGGTCGAGATCACCTCCAGGCTGACGGGCCCGGGAACCGTCCGCAGGATTTCCTGGAGAACCGTCTCAGGATCCTTCTTCTCTTTTGCGAGCAAAGACGGATTTGTGGTGACACCGTCAACAAGTCCCATTTCCATGCCCTTCTTGATCTCGTCAATGTTGGCAGTGTCTATAAAAAATTTCATTATCTAACCTCCGGGTTTTTTTCGATCTACTAAAAACTGTAAAAGTATACACGATTGTGAAGGGAATGACCAGAGAAGCCTGAAGGAGGGTTTGTTTGTTGACATCTCCATTTTTCCCGTGATATAACAAGCCATTATGAAGATCGGGAAGGTCAGGAACTGGTGCTGGTGGCGGAAGCTTCAGGTGTGAGACCGTAATTTCCGGCCAGGGACGGTTTCACACCGTCCGTGGCCGTTGTGTTTGAAAGGCCATGGGTAAGAAAACCATGGCCTTTTTGATTATTAAAAGGAGGAATGGTTTCAGGGTGGAAAAGATTTAGTTGAGAGGTCCTACAGGACTTACAGGACCTATAAAGGTGCAATGGCGTAGCATGAGGAGTAACGGGCGCCGGGTGGAAAGAAAGGGTTGACGTGACGGGCGTTTTCAGGGCAAAGTTTACAGACAAATCACGGCCGGTGTTCCACACAGTCCCGACATGGAGGCTCCAGAGATGGAGCCAGGTTCGTTCAGCTCGCAGGGAGGAATAGATGCTGCTTTCCGATAGAGTCATGCAGGTACGGCCGTCAGGTGTTCGAAAGATCTTCGACCTGGCACAAAAGGTAAAAAACCCCATCAATTTGAGTATCGGGGAGCCCGATTTCGATATCCCCGATGAAATCAAGAATGAGGGTATCGCGTGGATACGAAAGGGCTTCAATAAGTATACCCCCTCCGGAGGGATCCCCGAACTGAGGGAAAAGGTCCTCGCCCACCTCAGGAAGAAGGGGATTATCTGCGAGGATGTCATCATCACGGCAGGTGTGACGGGCGGGCTCCTCCTTGCCCTCATGACGACGCTCAACCCCGGGGAGGAAGTGGTTATCCCCGATCCATACTTTGTCCTCTATGAATACCAGGTGCTCTTCCTTGGCGGCAGACCTGTCTTTTTCGATACCTATCCTGATTTTACGCTGAGGGAGGAAGAACTGCGCCGGGCAATAACGGACCGGACCAGGATCATCCTCATCAACAGCCCCAATAATCCCACGGGGATGGTCAATTCCCGGCAGGAGCTGGAGATGGTGGCGAGGGTAGCGCGGGAAAAAGACCTCCTCATCTTTTCCGACGATATTTACGACCGTTTCATTTACGACGAAGGGACCGGCGACAAGCCCTATCTGGGGCAGCTATATGACAAGACGGTAACCTTTGGAGGTTTCTCCAAGACATGGGGGATGACCGGCTGGCGCCTCGGGTATGTGGCGGGACCCCGCGAGATCATCCAGTGTATGATAACCATGCAGCAATACGCCTTCAGCAGCGTCACCTCCTTTGCGCAAAAGGCGGCCCTGAAGGCCCTCGATTACAGTATGGACCAGACCATCGATCAATACCGCAAAAAACGGGACCTTATTTACAACGGGCTCAAAGACAAGTACAATGTTGTGAAACCGAGAGGGGCATTCTTTATCTTTCCTGAGGTGCCCGGCGGGGATAGCATGGCTTTTGTCGAGCGCGCCCTGGAAAATAACCTCTTCATTATCCCGGGCAGCATTTTTTCGTCACGGGACAGTCATGTGCGCATCTCCTTCGCTGCAACCGAAGAAAGTCTCCTGAAGGGGATCGACGTGCTGAGAAAAATGGTCTAAAGGAGTTCTCACGATGCATGAGAATATCATCACGCTGCTGATGGAAAACGCCGTGCAGCACCTTTACGTAACGAACAGGGCGACAGCGGCGACTGCACACCGCCTGTCGGGCAATTCGTCTTCCTTCCAGTGCGAGGTTTCGACAAACGAAAAGATTGCCTACGAACTTGCCCTGGCGGGCGCCTACGCCGGCAAGAGATGCGCCTGCATCCTTTCCACGGAAGGTCTGTACGAGGCCCTGGATCCCGTCATGAGCTCGGCCTATACAGGTGTGGCCGGGTCGTTTCTGATTGTTGCCGTGCAGGAAAATGACGAGGAGGTGACACCGCTCGGCCTCTTCTCCAAACTGCCCCTCATCGTCACAGGGACCCGGGACGAACTGGCAAGGGCCGTACGGTATGGGTTCGATGCCTCTGAAGAGTACAGGATCCCCATTATCGTGCAGGCCGTCCCGGACAGGTATGACGAAGCCGCGAAGGCTGAAGGCGGCCAGGGCACAAAGTCGCAGGCAAAGGCCGCTTCTTTCATAAAGGAGCCGGGCAGGTGGGCCGCAACACCCAAATTCCGCTTCAGTCTTCACGGCGAACTGAATGAAAAGATAAAAAAGATCTCGGAGGCCTTCGAGACTTACGAGGATAACATTGTCGTGAAGAGGGGTTCAACCGGTCTCGTTACGGACAGGTTTTCCCGTCTCGCCTTTTACGACGAGGACGCCAGTGTGCTCAAGCTGGCGACCATTTTCCCTCTGCCCCGCAAAATGGTCCAGGGATTTATCGACGGCATGGATGAGGTCCTGGTTATCGAGACCTATCCGGCAATAGAACTGCAGATACCCGACAGGACGAATGTGAAAAGCGGTTTGGTCGAAGCCGGTCACGGCAGGCCTCAGTATGATGAGGTCATAGCGGGATTCACCGTGGTGAGGGACCGGCTGGGGCCGGCATCTTCGATCAACATGGCCCACGGTATCAAGAAACTCCACCCGGAAAAGAACATCCTCGCCGTTACCTTCGAGGATCACTTCTTCCATTCAGGGATGCCTGCCTACGTGAACACCCTGTACAACGGTTCTTCCTGTCCCCTCCTTATTATGGTGAGCGAGCGGGAGGAAGAGATCAGAAGGATCCTCGGCAGTTATGGGGTCAAAAGCGTCTTCGCTATCGGGGCGGTCGACGAACTCGCCCGGTTCAGGGACACGACTGAGCCGGTGGCCATTTTCTACAGGGGTATGATATGAAACACGAGATCATATGCGCGGGAATAGGGGGGAGAGGAGTGCTTCTTGCCTCCACGATACTCATTGAAGCGGCCATAACAAGCGGTTTGAAGGCCGTTGCCTCCGATGAATACGGCATGAGCCAGAGAGGCGGCTCGGTTGTCTCTCTTGTAAAGGTGGGGGATTTTGCCAGCCCCTTCATCGGAAGGGAGAACGGCGACATCCTGCTTGCCTTCGAGGAAAGTGAATTTTACAGGACACTCTTTTTTCTCAAGAAGGGTGGCCTGGCGCTTATCAATACCCGGGCGAAAGGGCTCCCCTCGTCGGTTGACGCCTTGCTGAAGAAAAGAGGGATCGTTTGCCGCCTCGTAGATGCCGACGGCATAGCCCGCGACGAAGGGATGTTCCAATCGGCCAACATGGCGCTCCTGGGTTTCTTTGCGTCCTTCGCGATTGCCCCCTTTACGCGAGAGGTGCTGGAAAACACAATCCGGTCTCGTGTGCCGGAAAAATTCCTGGCCAAGAACCTCGCTGTTTTCGCAAAGGGATTTGAAGCCGCGGGCGGGCAGGGCACGGTGAAGATACCGCAGCAAGGTGTGTGAGGCCTTATGGGAGGATCAGTGCAGAGCAGAGAAGAAGTTGTAATAGGAAATCAGGCCATCGCGCGCGGTCTTATCGAGGCCGGGCTTGAGATCGCGGCAGCGTATCCCGGGACCCCGAGCTCCGAGATATTGCCGGGTGTCGTGTACTTCAAGAAAATGGAAGGCCTGAAGATCCATACCGAGTGGTCGACAAATGAGCTTTGCGCGTTCGAGGTAGCCTTCGGAGCGGCGGCATACTCAGGTGCCAGGGCGGCGTGTTTCATGAAGCAGGTGGGTCTTAACGTCGCGTTCCCGGCGCTCCTGAGGTCTCGGGAAAAGACCATCGAAGGAGGACTTGTCATTGTCTCCTGCGACGACCCCGGTCCGCAATCATCCCAGACGGAGCAGGATACCCGCCTTATTGCGACCCTCTTCGGTATCCCGGTCTTTGATCCCGCGTCACCTACCGAGGCGGCGGACGTTGCCTATTACGCCCTCAACTGGTCTTTCGAAAACAAAGCGCCGGTGATCATCCGGTCCACGCACCGGGTGAGCCATGCCCGCGAGTCGATTTCTCTTTACACCCCGGGGGCCAGGAAGGTTTCCCTCAAGGAGGGTCACCTTGCGGGGACGGGGCGAAAACTCGGCATCGTCGCATCGGGTATGAGCTATTCCCTCGTCTATGACGTCATCGAAGAACTTGGTGCCGCCGACGTGGTGTCGCTCTACAAGGTGCTGAAGGTCTATCCTTACAGTGGAGCTCTTTCTGATTTTGTAGGGTCCATGGAGAGGGTTCTGGTGGTGGAGGAGACGGATCGGGTCATCGAGGCGCTCATAGGCGACCACAAAAAAGTTATGGGCAGAAGCGACGGGACCGTGCCGTCATCGGGAGAGATCACCTACGACATCGTCAGGGATATGCTGTCGGGGGCATTAGGCAGGCTCGGGTTGGGGAGAAAGGACCTTTTCGCGCCCGACGGGACCATTGAAGAGGCGCTTTCTGATGTGGCAGTCATCCCGAGACCACCAAAGCTCTGCCCCGGTTGTCCCCACCGCGCTTCTTTCTTTGCAATGCAATATCTATGGCCCGATGCCATCTATCCCGGGGATATCGGGTGTTATACCCTCGGTATTTCCCAGGGCGCCGTCGATACCTGCCTTGATATGGGCGCCGGCGTGACCATGGCGGAGGGTTTCTACGACGCATTCAATCAGGATGGGAAACTTGTTCCGATCCTTGCGTCCGTCGGCGATTCTACCTTTCTGCATGCCTGCCTGGCGCCGCTCTATGACGCTGTGAAAAACCGGAAGAGGTTCATTCTTGTCCTCATGGACAATTCGACAACGGCCATGACGGGAATGCAGCCGACGCCTCAGACGGGTGTTACCGTCGACGGTGTCAAGACCCGCAGCGTGGCCATCGAAGAGATCGTCAGGGGTCTCGGCGTCAAGTATCTGAAGATCGTGGATCCCTACGATGTCCCGCTGGTGATCGGTACGATCAGGGATGCCTTTGATTACCTGAAGGGGGACGAAATGCTTCCCGCGGTCATTATTGCAAGGCGCCAGTGTTTGCTCCTCACAAAGGGGGCGGCAAAGGGGGCGGCATATCCCGCCGATATCGAGAGCGATTGCGTGGGCTGCAAGAGCTGCCTCGCCACCTTCGATTGCCCGGCAATGTCTTTTGACGAAGGCTTGAAAAAGATCAGGATCGATGACAGCATCTGCACGAATTGCGGGATCTGCTATTATGCCTGCCCGGTACAGGTCAAGGGAAAGGCCTTGAGGAAGCTCAAAGGCGCGGTCAAGCAGGGGGCAAAATAACGGGCGTGAGCGAAAGAAGCCCCACCCCCACCGTCCTTTCCATTGTTATCATTACGAAGGATACACGGGAGCTCCTCGAGGGGCTCCTTGGTTCCATCGAAAAGGACGCCTCCCTGAGGTCCTTCGGTACCGAGATCATCATCATCGATAATGCTTCCACCGATGGCACCGGTGATCTCGTCAAAGGGTCGTTCCCCGGGGCCGGATATGTCCGCAACGACCATAACAGGGGATTTGCCGCCTCGGTGAACCAGGCAGCCGCCCTGGCGCGGGGCAGGTATATTCTTCTCCTCAATTCCGATACCCTTCTCATTGAAGGCGAGATTGCAAAGATGATAGCCGGCGCCGGACAGATCGCCGACCTGGCAGTCATGGGGCCGCAGCTTGTCTATGAGGACCTCAGCGTTCAGCGGTCCGTTGCGGCCATTCCCGGATTGGCGGCGGAATTGCTTCCCGGTTCGCACCCTGTAAACCACAGCGGCCCGGATTCGGGCAGGGCGACCTTCAGGGACGTGGAATCGTTGATCGGGGCCGCCATCATGATCCGAAAGGACGCTTTCGATGACCTCAACGGTTTTGATGAACGTTTCTTTTTCTTTCTCGAGGAGACGGACTTCTGTCTTCGGGCCAGGCTGAAGGGCTACAGGGTTGTTTTCTTTCCCGCCGCCCGGATCGTCCATTTTCAGGGCGGAACGGTACGGAAGACCTGGGTCAAGGGACGGATGGAATACAATATCTCATTGAGAAAATTCATAAAAAAACATCACGGGCCGGTTTATGCACTAGCCTTCGATTCCGTCAAATTCCTGAAGGCTTTTATCTTTATCGTTATGGTGCCCTTTCTTCTTTTTGGTTCCAGGTCGAGGCTGCGTTATTCCTACTACCTGAAACTTGCGATATGGTACCTGCGGATGTGCCCCGACAATGCGGGCCTTCGCGCATGATCGACTTGAAGCCGGTAAAACTGGAGGGCGCTGCCAATGCCGATATTAATGGATATCTCCGATAACGAACGTATTACCATCGACACCTTTCAGCCGGGCGATGCAGAGGGGGTAGGCGACCTTTTCCGCAGCGTCTACGGGGAAGATTATCCGGTGAAACTCGTTTATCAGCCGGATGCACTCGTGGAAGCCTTTGAGAAGCACGAGAATATCCCCGCTGTCGCGCGTTCCTCGAAGGGAATTATCGTGGGGTACGTGAGCATTTTCAGGTCCGCCCCGGCAGAGACGGTCTATGAAGCGGGGCAGGGTCTTGTCCATGTCGAATACCGCAAACATGGTATCGCCCGTGCAACGAACCGGTACTTTGCGGAGGTACTGGCACCGGCCTATGGTGCCGCCGCCGTCTTCGGTGAGGCCGTGTGCAACCACCCCCATAGCCAGAAGGCCTGGGCAAAAGAAGGGGCCATCGAGACCGCCCTCGAGGTCGACTTGATGCCCGCTGAAACGTATGCCAGGGAAGGCAGCGCCTCGGGCCGGGTGGCCACCCTGCATATGACGAGAATGTACCTGCCGATGGAGCACAAAGTCTATGCGCCTGACCGGTACGAAGAGGTCATGCGGTTTATCTACAACGGTTTTAGAAGCGGCGCCGTTGTTGAGAGGGAGAGGGATGAGATCGCCGGCAGTGAACCAACATCCATCGAAAACCGTCTTTTCGAATTTGCCGGCGTGGCCCGCGTGACGGTCCGCGAAGCTGGTCACGATTTTCAGGCAGTCTTCGAAGGGCATGAGGCCGACGCATTCGCTAAAGGCATGGTTGTGGTCCAGGTCTGGCTCAAGCTTTCCCGGCCTTCTATCGGCACGCTGGTTGAATACCTCCATGGCAGGGGATACTTCTTTGGCGGCATTCTCCCCCGGTGGTTCGGGGTGGACGGGCTTTTGATGCAAAAGGTCGTGCCCCGCCCCAATTGGGAGGGAATCCACCTGTATTCGGACAGGGCTCTGGCCATCCTTGAGGCTGTGCGGCATGATTGGCAGAGCGTCGTGGCGTAAATCCCTTGAGGTAGTTTTCTGAAGTATGGTATAACAAGTGTCACCGGAGAGATGTCCGAGCGGCTGAAGGAGCACGATTGGAAATCGTGTGTACGTTAACGCGTACCGAGGGTTCAAATCCCTCTCTCTCCGCCAATATGGTTTGATGGCCAGGCCCTGCGCAACGTGGAGGTTGTGAACCCCGTCAGGTCCGGAAGGAAGCAGCGGTAATAGCTGATCCGTGTGCCGCAGGTAGCCTGGCTTTTTTAGTATTATTATGAACCCCCGAAGAGGCGTTCGGATTTGAGCTACACAGTCATCGCAAGACGTTGGAGACCCCAGAGATTCGACGATGTGGTCGGGCAGCCGCACATTATCACAACCCTCAAGAATTCCATAAAAGCAGGCCGGATCGCACACGCTTTTCTCTTTACAGGCCCCCGGGGGGTCGGCAAGACCTCTCTGGCGAGGATTCTTGCCAAGGCAGTCAACTGCGTGCACGGCCCGACCGATGAACCCTGCAATGTCTGTGAAAATTGCGTGGGTATAGCGAGCGGCAATTTTGTCGACGTGATCGAGATAGACGCTGCATCCACACGCGGTATCGACGATATCAAGGAACTGCGCGAAACCGTCCGGTATCTCCCGATGAAGGCGGCATACAAGGTGTATATCCTGGACGAGGCGCATATGCTCACCGACCAGGCGCGCAACGCCTTTTTGAAGACCCTGGAGGAGCCTCCGGGGCACAACATTTTCATCCTCGCCACAACTGAATCCCAGAAGATACCCTACACCATCATGTCCCGCTGTCAGCGCTTCGATTTCCGGCGTATTACGGAGCGCGAGATCACCGGACAGCTGAAGGCCGTCTGCGAAAAAGACGGCATTACCTTTGACGAGACGGCATTTCGCCATATCGCCATCGAAGCGGACGGTTCCATGAGGGACGCGCAGTCCATCCTGGAGCAGATCATCGCCTACAGCGGAAAGCACATTTCCGAAAGCGATGTCATCAGCATCATCGGTGTGGTCGAAAATACTGTCGTATACCGCATCATAAAATCACTCCTGGACAGGAACCTTACCGAAGGGTTTTCGGCCATCGAAGCCACTCTCAGTGAGGGATACGACGTAACACAGGTCTACCGGGGGCTGGTGTCGTATTTAAGGAACATGATGGTCATCAAAGCCTGTGGAGGCCTGCCTGATTTCATATCCATGGGCGAGGACGAATATACGGCAATCGGAGAGCTTCTCAAGGACATCGAATATTATGAGGTCCAGAATATGCTCTATTACATGCTCCGCAGCGAGGACCTCATGCGGGGACTTTTCCCGAGGATCGCGCTCGAGGCTCTCTACATCAATCTGTATAATCTGTCGCAGCTCAGGGACGTGGAGAAGGTTCTCGGAGAACTGGAGCGGGGGAACCCTGCCGAGCCCTTGCGGGAGGCTGCCGGACGACGGATTCGGGAGGAAAGTCCGGTGGTGAGGCCGCGGGTAGTTTCACCACCCGATGACGGGCCCAAAGAGATTGCCCCACCGACCACCGACAGGGGGATGGATGGCCCCCGCCGGCAGGAGGATGTCCATGGCTTTGTGGAATATCTCAAGAAAAAGAAACCTTTTCTCGGGAGCATGTTCGATTCCAGCGAATGCAGCGTGGAAGGGGACAACTTCATCGTCCTCATCGACAAGAAATACGGTAATTTTATAAAAAGCGAATTTGAAGAGATCAGGAAACTGACGAATGAATTCTTCGGCAAGATCATGAACGTCGAATTCAGGGATGCGCTCGACAGAAAAAAGAACATCCTTGAGGATTATCTCAAGGAAGCCGAGTCTCTCTTCAATCTATAAGAGGAGGCAATATGTCCAAGGGGTTCAACCAGATACTGCAGCAGGCAAAGAAGATGCAGGACCGTATGATGAAGCTCCAGGAAGAGATGGGCGACAAAACGGTGGAGGCACAGTCGGGCGGCGGCATGGTAAGCTGCGTCGTCAACGGCAGGCAGGAAGTGCTCTCTCTCAAGATCTCCCCCGAGGTGCTGGAAGAAAAGGACAATGAACTTCTCGAAGACCTCATAGTTGCCGCCGTGAATGAAGGACTGAACCGTTCCCGGGAAATGGTCCAGGAAGAGATGTCCAAGATAACGGGCGGCATGCAGATGCCTTTCGGGATGTGACCTAAGTGTTCTATCCCGAACCGATCGAACGGCTTATCGAAAACTTGACCAGGCTTCCCGGCATCGGCCGGAAGACGGCGACTCGTCTCGCGTTTTTTCTCCTCAACGCCAAAGAGGGATACATCACGGAGCTGTCGAGAAGCCTCGTCGACATCAAGGAAAAGATCCGCCTCTGCAGCGTCTGCTTCAATATCACCGATACCGATCCCTGCGTTATCTGCAGGGACGAGAGGCGGGATAAAACCTCCGTGTGTGTCGTCGAGGAGTCTTCGCATATGATGGTGATAGAATCGTCGAACCCCGGCCATTTTCGTTACCATATCCTTCACGGCGTCATAAACCCCATCGAAGGGGTCGGCCCAGACGACATACGGATCAACGAGCTTCGCGACCGCGTGGTTCGCGAAGGCATCACCGAGGTGATCGTTGCCACGAATCTTAACATTGAAGGCAATACCACCGCCCACTACATTGGGGAGATCCTCAAACCCTACGATGTAAGAATCACCAGAATAGCATCCGGCATCCCCGTAGGCGGCGATATCGTCTACATAGACCCCCTGACCATCAAGAGCTCGCTGGAAAATAGAAAAAAACTATAGAAGACAGGTGATGGGTAATAGGTAATGGGTAATAGGTAAGACCTGTCTTCTTCTTTCGCCTTTCCCATCGCCTGTCACCCATCACCTGTCTTCTCTTGAAATACCTTCCAAATTGTTGTTAACTATTTCGCTGCAGATATTGACAGGAGGATTTTAAGATGAAAAGCGCGAACACCCCTACAGAACACAGAACCCTTCTCCAGTGGGTCGATGACATGGCGCGCATGTGCAAACCTGACAGCGTTTACTGGTGTGACGGTTCCAGGGAAGAGTACGACAGCCTCATGGCAGGTATGGTGGCGAGCGGTTCCGCCATACCGCTAAAGAAGCGCCCCAACAGTTTTCTTTTTCGTTCACAGCCTTCCGACGTGGCGCGTGTGGAAGACCGCACGTATATAAGCACGCGGGAGCGGGATCAGGCAGGCCCTACCAACAACTGGGTCGAGACGGACGAACTCAAGGGCATCATGCGCGGACTCTATGACGGATGCATGAAAGGCAGGACGATGTATGTGATCCCCTTTTCCATGGGTCCCATCAGCTCGCCCATAGCAAAGATCGGCATTGAAATCACGGACAGCCCCTACGTGGTGTGCAACATGCACATCATGACACGGGTAGGGACGAAAGTGCTTGAACAGCTCGGAACGGACGGGGAGTTCATCCCCTGTCTTCATTCTGTCGGCGCACCTCTCGAAAAGGGAGAGAAAGATGTGCCCTGGCCCTGTGCGCCCATGGACAAGAAATATATCAGCCATTTTCCCGATGAGAACCTCATATGGTCTTACGGCTCGGGATACGGCGGGAATGCGCTGCTCGGCAAGAAGTGCCTTGCGCTGCGCATCGCCTCGGCTATGGCACGGCGTGAAGGCTGGATGGCGGAGCACATGCTTATCCTCAGGCTCACGAGCCCCGAGGGCAGGCAGTACCACATAGCGGCCGCTTTTCCATCGGCCTCCGGCAAGACTAATCTTGCCATGATAGAGCCCACGGTAGAGGGTTGGAAGGCCGAGTGCATAGGCGACGACATCGCGTGGATGAAGATCAGGCCCGATGGAAGGCTCCATGCCATCAATCCGGAATCCGGCTTCTTCGGTGTTGCTCCCGGCACATCCTATTCATCAAACCCCGCTGCCATGGATACCATCAAGGAGAACTGCATTTTCACCAACTGCGGCCTGACAGACGACGGAGATATCTGGTGGGAAGGGATGACGAAGGAACCGCCGGCCCACACCATAGACTGGCGCGGGCAGGACTGGACTCCCGACTCGAAAGATCCCTCGGCACACGCCAACGCCCGTTTCACGGCGCCGGCCCGCCAGTGCCCGATCATCAGCCCCGACTGGGAAAAGGCCGAAGGTGTTCCCATAGACATTTTCATATTCGGAGGCCGCCGCGCCTCTACCATACCTCTTGTCCACGAGGCATTCAACTGGGAGCACGGCGTCTTCATGGGGGCGACGGCATCGTCGGAGACGACGGCCGCGAATATCGGCTCCATCGGCGACGTGCGGCGCGATCCCTTTGCGATGAAGCCCTTCTGCGGATATCACATGGGTGACTATTTCACCCATTGGCTCGAGATGGGTAAGAAACTCGGTGACAAAGCCCCCCGGATCTTTTACACGAACTGGTTCAGAAAGACCGAAGACGGCAGATGGCTCTGGCCGGGTTTCGGCGAAAACAGCCGCGTGCTGAAATGGATGTGCGAGCGCGTCGACGGCAAGGCAGGGGCACAGAAAACCGCCATAGGCTATATGCCGGCGGTGGAAGACCTCGATCTCACCGGCCTGAATGATGTACCGGTGGAAGATGTGAAAGAGCTGCTGCGAGTCGATAAGGCCGCCTGGCAAGAGGAGGCAAAGGACATGGAGAAGCATTTCTCCCAGTTCGGCGACCGTCTGCCGAAGGCCCTGGCGGATGAGCTGAAAACACTTGTGGAGAGGCTCAAGGCCTGACGGCGAAGCGTAGTCGGTTTTCCCGAGGTGAAAAGATGGCGACGGCGCGTACCGGGATCTGTATCGGGATTTTGTCCCTGATGTGGCTGGCGGGAATCGCCGCCGCCGCCTGCCTGGAGATATCGGGGGACGATACAGGCAAAGCTCTTGCCCGGCTTCCCATCGAGAACGGGGCCGTCATTCATCTCGACTTCATAAATTCAATCTACCTTGCACCGGTAAAAGAGACCTTCCTGTACGAATCGGGCAAAGGACTTTTTATCATCGGGGTGACCAGTCCCTCTGCAGGCGTCTTCGAATACTACAGGCTTGAACCGGATTCGCCCGGCTCGGCCAGGCTTTACCGACACGTTGGGGCCATCCGTTTGAGAAGCCACGATTATGAAAATCATACCCTGACCGTCGGAGCGGATGTCATTCGCCTGAAAGGGCTTGTGGCGGACGGCGATCCGCTTACCATCACGGTGAAAGACGACGGTGTCTGCAAAACGGGGCAGGGGGAGTGACCGGTTTTCCCCGACGGCGATGTTCAGGGCATGCACTTTCCCCTGTGGGTCATCTTATTCTGCGCAGGCATTCTTTTCCATGATTTCTCTTAGTTTGCCCCAATGAGGTGTAAACAGCTCCCGCGGCATTTCTTTTAACGCCGTAGAAATTTTGGGTCTGAACTCCATAGCCGAAATGACGTCCTTTTCCACATCAAGACCGGGTGCGATTTCGACCAGCGTCAATCCGTCCGCATCCAGGGAGAAGACCGCCCGCTCGGTAACATAGAGGATGGGTTTACCGATCTTCCGGGCGTAAACGCCGCTGAAGGTAACCTGTTCCACCTCTTTGACGAATTTCCGTTTTTTGCCCTCTTCGAGGATAACGAGTTTGCCGTCCTGCACCGCGCATTTGGCCCCAACGGTCATGGTGCCTATAAAAACAACCCTCTTTGCACTGGATGCGATGTTGATAAAGCCGCCGGGTCCGACTACCCGCGGACCGAACTTGCTGACATTAACGTTTCCGTCAGCATCGGTTTCGGCCAAACCCAGGATGCCCGTGGCGAGGCCGCCGCCATCGTAAAAGTCGAACATAAAGGAATGATCGGCGGTGCATTCCGCATTGCGGGTTGCGGGGAAATCAGGGCCGCTCGTCGGGATGCCGCCAAAGTTGCCCACCTCGGTAGTAAGGGTCACCATTTCGAGGACGCCTTCCTCGACGGCCACGTTGGCTACGCCCTCCGGCATGCCAATTCCAAGGTTGAGGGTAGAATCAGGCGACATTTCCATGGCCGCCCGGCGAAGGATAACCTTGCGCTCGTCCAGGGGCAGAGGGGGGATCGCGGCAAGGGGCGCGACGGTCTCGCCGCACAGGGAAGGATCAAAGAATGTGGCCGCCGTCTGAAGATGATTTTCCGGTTTTGCGACGACGATGTGGTCGACAAGCACGCCCGGCACCTTCACTCTCCTGCAATTGAGGGTGCCGGCTTTGGCGATGTATCGTACCTGGGCAATGACCATGCCCCCGTTGTTTTTGGCGGCTGTGGCCAGAGACATCGCCTCGAGGTTCAGCGCCTCGTGAGTCATTGTAACATTACCCTTTTCGTCGGCGGCGGTGCCGCGTATGATGGCCACATTGATAGGAAAGGGTTTGTAATAGAGATACTCTTCTCCCTCGAATTCAATGAGTTTCACCAGTTCCTCCGTGGTGATCTCAGATATCCTGCCTCCCTGCAAACGGGGGTCAACAAACGTACCCAGGCCCATCTTGGTGATTACACCTATTTTCTTGCCGGCCATTTGCCGCCATAGATGGGTCATGACTCCCTGGGGCAGGAGATAGGTTTCTATTTTGTTCTCGCTGACCAGTTTTCCCAGACGAGGAGCCTGGCCGATATGACCGGCTATTATCCTTTTGACAAGACCCTCGTGGCCGAAATGGTTCATCCCTTTGGTGTCTCCAAAAGGATAGTCACCGCAGCCTGTGCTGTGGGTGACGGTAAGACCGCGGGGAGATCCTGTTTCAAGGAAGCGTTTCTCGATAGCCATAGCCACTTCTTCGGCAAAACCAAGTAAGCTTGACGTGGTCCAGGCTATCGTTACCCCGTCTTGGATCAACTCCGCTGCGCGCTGGGCGGTAATAATTTTGGATTTCATCTTTATCTCCTTCGATGGATGCGATACATTGAACGTGTTTGATTTTGAGATACATTTTGGATATTTAGCAATGACTTCTGGGGATTTGTCTTATCCTCGGGTTCTTATATCGATGACTGAAACGCGCGAAATTCTAACATATCCGTGTATTGACGGCAACAGAAACCGATTGACTGAGGATCATCACATACGTGATGTCGGTCCGACAATCAGTCCCTCGCCATCGGGGAAATATTACATTGCAGACCTGACCCTGTATGAGGGTGTGACCGCAGGATTAAGAGTCTTGTGTTTTCCATGATCGTTGCGGTAAGATTTTTTGCAGCGCCAGAACGCCGGTTCAAGGAAAGGAATGTTCGATGAAAAAGATGCTATGGTATCCCGTGCTCCTTATGGTTTTTGTTGTTCAGGCATGCATGGTGTGTCCTGAGAATGTGCTATCGGCTCCCCTCACGGGGGAAAAGGAAACGTGTCTGGAAGAGATTCGTATCACGAAGGCTGAGGACCCCTTTCAGGAATGGAACGCAAAGGGGGCGAAGGATTCATCCGTCATCAGGGCTGTCGATCTGAATCAGCGGGATTTCGACATGATTCCGGTGTTGCGCCGATATACGGCAGCGGGAATCATGCTCATGGGTGTTGAGAAGGGCTCGCGCGAACCTGCGGTGTCGAAGAGATACTTTTCTCCGCTGACCAGGGTGGATGCAACAGGCCTCGAACCGGGGCAGAAGAGAGACATTGGAAGGCTTCAACCCGTTTCATTAGGTTCGCCGGCGTTGAGGGACGTCGCTTTCTTCCTCCTTGAATCTCAGATTATCAGGACATACTGGCACGTGGAGTCAGTGATCTGTTTTACGGGAGATTATGAATCGTCCGATATTTACAGCGCGTCTTTCAAAGGGATTCACAAATACTTTACCAACAGCTACAACGAGGAAAAGCTGAGTTTTTCCATAACGGTCAACAAATTAACGGGAACGATGACGCTTGAGGGAAAGTAGAAAGGCTGTAAAGAAGGTTGATTGCGGATATGACGACGGATGCATTCATTACGATAGATCGCGGGAAATGCAAAAAGGACGGGCTTTGCGTCCGTATCTGTCCCAAGGTTTTCACGCAGGGTGACCTCGGGGATGTTCCCGAGGTTTCCCGTCCCGAGTTCTGCAACGATTGCGGGCACTGTCTGCTGATATGCCCCTCGGGAGCGATCACGCACTGGCGCCTTGGCGAAATTGGTCTCCATGAGGTTCGAAGGGACCTCTTGCCGTCATTCGAACAAGTTCAAGAGATGGTGAGGACGAGGCGCTCCATAAGGAATTTTCTCGACAAGCCCGTTGAAAGAGAGCTTATCGAAAAGGTTATCGACTGTGCCCGCTTCGCTCCCAGTGCCAAGAATACCCAGAGCACGGAATATATCGTCATCGACAATCGGGACATGCTGCGGCAGATTGCCGCCATGACAGCGAAGTGGCTCGGCGACTCGGCCAGGAGGCTTAAAAACCCCATCATTCGCAGGATCTTTCTCGTGCGCGGCATGACAACGAAGGAAGAATTCTCGCGCTGGGTCGGCCAGTTCGAGCTTACTGCAGAAAACATGCAAAAAGGGATCGATACAATTCTCTACAACGCCCCCGTTCTTGTCCTTTTCCACGCCGGAAAACGCATACGCTTCGCCGAGGCAAACGCCAACCTCGCCCTTCAAAACGCGACATTTGCAGCGTGCGCCCTTGGTCTGGGAAGTTTTTATACGGGGTATGTCGTTTCAGCATGTACCCATGACAAGGCGATGCCCAAACTGCTTCACCTTCCCGAGGGACATCGAATCTATGCAGGTCTGACCCTGGGCCACACAAAGATCGGTTTTTCCCGGTGGATCGATAGGAATCCGGCGAAGATAAGGTGGAACGGTAACGGGTAATGGGTAATAGGCGATGGGTGATAGGAAATGCAAAAATTCATATCTTTTCCCATAGCCCATAACCTATTACCATTTGCTTTCTTTTCTTCAACATGCGATAAAACCACAAGATGTTGATTGTGCCCGAGCCATTCAACGGGGTATTCATAAATTATCGTAAAGGGTGCAACAGCCATGAAAATTCCTTCAGTAGATGACATAGTCAGTGCGTATAGTCGTTTTGTTCCCCATCAATTCTTTCAGTTACTCGGCAAAGAGAGTGTTACGGAGGTTATTCTCGGCGACGGCCTTGAAAAGAAGATGACCATTCTCTTCTCCGACATGAGGGATTTTACCGCCCTTTCGGAGTCGATGACGCCCCGTGAAAACTTCAGCTTCATAAATTCCTATCTGGAGCGCATGGAGCCGGCGATAAGCAGTTATCACGGAGTAATAGACAAATACATAGGCGATGCCATAATGGTACTGTTTCCGACAGGCGCGGACGATGCGCTCGATGGCGCACTGGGAATGTTGAACTGTCTCGCCGGGTACAACGAAGAGAGGAAGACACAGGGTCATCCGCCGGTTGCCATCGGCATAGGTCTGAATACCGGCCTCATGATGCTGGGTACCATAGGCGGAAGAAACCGCATGGCAAGCACGGTCATCAGCGATGCGGTGAACCTTGCTTCGCGGGTCGAAACCATGACAAAGACATACGGTGTCAATCTCTTTATAACTGAGCATACGTATTACAGCCTGAAAAGCGCCGCGAAATACAGCATAAGGTTTGCGGATCGCGTCAGGGTGAAAGGCAAAGAGCAGCCGCAATCCGTTTACGAAGTATTTGATGCGGACCCGCCCGAGATGCGTGCCGCCAAGTTCAAGACAGTCAGAGTCTTCGAAAGGGGGGTAGCCTATTATTATTTCAAGGAAGTTTCCGATGCCCTTGATCTTTTCAGGCAGTGCCTCGATGAATGTCCCGATGACAGGCTTGCCAGGGTATATGCCGACAGGTGCGAGCAATTTCTGAGCACAGGTATTCACGAAGGAACGGGCGAGGCCGATCTGACGGTTCAGTGGGGCCCGAACATCGAGATCGGACACACAAAAATAGACGAACAACACCGTGAGTTATTTGCCAGAGTGAATGAGTTTACCGACGCCATTAGAAAAGACCGGGATTTCTCCCATGCCGGCCCTATCATAGATTTTCTCGACGAATATGTTCAACTGCATTTTAAAACTGAAGAAAGTATAATGGAAATGAACGGATATCCCTTTATGGATGTTCAGAAGGCGCAGCATCGACTATTCTTTCGGCATCTTACAAGCCTCAAGCGCGAAATGCAGGAGAATACCGACTGGTATTTCCTCCTCTTCAAGATACAGCTGCTCGTCGTCGATTGGCTTGTACATCATACGTGCAAGGCCGACAGGCATTTAGGCAAGTTTCTCAGATTGGAGAAAGCAACCGACAGGTAAAGGGCAATTGACTGCGGGCCTGACCCCTGCGTGAACAAGGAATGTTGTACACTACCTTATGAAATTGAGCGACCTGGGTTTCGATCAATGGTTTGAAACGCACATCAGCGAGTTCCTCCAGGAAGAGGGCGGCATTGCCCGGATAACTGCGGTTGATCGCGGTTCTTACCTGATAAGAAATGAATCGGGCGAAGTCCCGGCCGAACTTGCCGGTAAGCTTTCTTACCGGATCGAAAACCCGGCCGAGCTGCCCTGTGTCGGAGATTGGGTGACCGTGCAATATCACAATGATGACACGGCAGCAATCATCCGCCAGGTTTTTCCGCGAAAGACCTTCCTGCGACGCAAAACAGCCGGTGAGAGCGTGAACTTTCAAATGATTGCAGCCAACATAGACACAGCTTTCATTGTTCAATCATGCCATTTTGACTTCAATCCTCACCGCATGGACCGGTACCTGGTAATGGCAGCGGACGGACATGTCGAGCCGATTATCATTCTCACCAAGACGGACTTGATAACGCAGGATGAATTGGAGCAAAAACTTGCGATCATCAGGTCAACCGCCACCAGGGCCAGGGTGTTTGCCCTCAGCAATGTCAGCGGTATCGGTTTTGACGTGTTTCAACAAGCGTTGTTTCCGGGAAAGACCTATTGCCTGCTTGGTTCATCGGGTGTTGGAAAGACGACGCTCATAAACCGCCTGATAGGTCAGGACGCCTTTGACACAAAAACTGTCAGCGGCACGGGAGAAGGCACCCACACGACCTCTCGTCGCCAGCTCATTGTTCTCGATCAAGGTGCGATGTTGATCGATACCCCTGGTATGCGAGAGCTGGGCCTTGTTGGTGCGGATGAAGGGGTCGCCACAGGTTTTGAAGACCTTTTCGTCCTTTCCGCAAATTGTCGCTATACGAATTGCAGCCACGAACACGAGTCCGGCTGTGCCGTCCGGGCTGCGGTAGAAAGTGGTGAATTGAGTGAAGATCGATATTCCAGCTACATCAAACTCAAAAAAGAGTCGGAGTACCACGAGATGTCATACCTGGACAAGCGGAAAAAAGACAAGGCGTTCGGGCGGTTTATCAAGACAGCAAAAAAGCAAATGAAGCACTGAAATACAAGCACTGAAAATATTCTCACGTTTATCCCGTAACAAACGGGGCTAGTTCCAACCCTTCGGGATTCCCCTGGAGGCAGAATAGAGGGCATGCGAAGGAAACCTTGGAAGACGAGCGGTCAGAAGCGGAGAAGACGCGGATCAGGCCGAATTTGCCTCCCGAGGCGCGGGAGACAGAAAAGATAACCTCGGATATAATATCCCCTCTCCGTGCGCTATCCTCTTTCCACCGGCAATAGTTACTTTCCTTGAATCTTGTTGACATTTGTTCAACACAATATCAGAGTGGTATTGTATATTGTTGGTGTCCACTATTGGCATCGGGGATAGAGGATAGATGAACCTCATTCAAGATGTATAATCGAGTTATCTGTTCGTTGCGGGCAGAGCAAAGGAGAATGAAATGAAGAAAACGATGATTTTTCTGTTTACTGTGCTGTTCGTTTTGATGGTGTCCATCACTTATGCGGAAGAAAAGCAAATGAGCGATCAAACTAAACTATCTGCCGAGGAACAAATTGAATACTTAAGTGATTCCATCAAAACATATGACGGCATTATAAAGGATATCGATGACGTTATCGGTATCTATCAGAAGCAGAGAACGTCCATTATTGAAGAGCGCGCCAAGCTTGGTATTTATAAAGACATACTGGTATCCTCCAGCCAAAAACAGCTAAAATTAAGAGGCGCCGGGACGGAAATTGCAGGTTATACAGCTGCTGGTGCTTTAGGTGCGGTGAGTCCCGCGGGCGGTGTAGCTTTAGCTGTAGGAACAGGGATTAACGCAGCTCTTGATCACTCCATAAAAGTAGTAGAACAACGTAACCAAAAAATAGAGGAAAAGTTAAAAGAACAGCGAGAATGGAAAGCCTCGCATCCAGGCAAAAGATAGTAATGAAGAAACAGATAGTGTTCATCCGCAAACCCCTGTTTTAGGGGCAACTTTGGGGCCTCTCGCATTTTCACATTCCTGACACGGAACAGACAACCCCACCAATGTTCCTCCTTGGGCCGGCTCATACGGTGTTGGCCCGGGAGGTTATCTTGGTGTGGAAAGTGAAGATGTGAAGGATGTCCCCAAAGGCTCCATGATCTGTCCCCTATGACTTTGTGTCTAGTCGTCATTCCGGCGAAGGCCGGAAGCCAGGAAAAACGTGGGGGTTAAAAAACCTCAGGATCCGTTCTCCGCTGGGATGGCAGTTGGCCAACAGTCTGTCAAGAATTAGAAACAAAAGAATGTTGTTGGTGCAGGGCTCTATTTCCTAATTTTGTCTCGGTCCGCGTGGGGTTATTCAGTGCTTCATCGTCCTGGACGGGAGACAAAAGAAAGACAAGTTGTTATATTAATTGTCAGGCGAAAAGAGTTGTAGGGAGGTGCCCCTGTGGAAGAGTTAGAAATAAATAAAGCCTTTACATTATTGGAATCCGGGCCCGTTGTTCTTGTTACGACGAATGACGGAAAGAAGGACAACATCATGACGATTTCATGGACAATGGTTTTGGATTTCACACCGGTCTTTGCCATAACCACGGGAGAATGGAATTATTCCTTTACGGCTCTTCGGAAAACAAAGGAGTGTGTTATTTCAATACCCACTGTTGATATGCTTGATAAAGTCGTCGGAATAGGAACATGCTCCGGCGCTGATACAGACAAATTTACCAAATACAGACTAACTCCCGTAAAAGGCAAGATAGTAAAAGCACCGTTGATAAAAGAGTGCCTCGCTAATATCGAGTGCAACGTGGTCGACATAATTAAAAAACACAACATTGTCGTTCTCGAAGCCGGCGCGGCATACTTCGACACCTCGCGCAAAGAAAAGCGAACCGTCCACGCCGTCGGCGACGGCACTTTTATTGTAGACGGCCGCAAGCTGGACAGAAGAGAATTAATGGCTTCCAAACTTCCAGGGGGCCTCTAATCTGAATCAGTAGAGTCGAGCTTTGTCATAATCGATAATGTCGTCATTCCGGCGAAGGCCGGAAGCCAGGAAAAACGTGGGATTATAAATACCTTAGGATCAGGCAGGGCTCTATTTTTGCGGACAGAGACGGGTGCGAGACTGTGACCTGGAAGTCCGCAGAGATAAGATAGCAGGATATCATCAACTTGGTGGAGTCAGACGCACCGGTCCCGGCCACTTTCGTGCCCGGTCCACGCGCCCCGAAAGCACACGGGTCCCGTGATCCTTCGCTAATGGCTGCCCGGCAAAGGGACCCCACGCTCCGTGGTTTCGTTAAGGTTCAGATTCGACAGACTTACTGAAACAGCAATTTGCAGACGATAATCCCTTACGTTGCCCCGGAGTTTCTTGCTTTCCTTGGAGCGTCTCTCTCGTCCCTCCGGAGCGGCTGAGCCACCATGCGCATCACATCATGATTGACGAAGGAGAATCCTGCAGGAAAAGACTGAGTCCTAAAACACGACAGTAGCTAACCGCCCCTTCCGGGAAAAGTGGGGAATAACCGTGGCTCTCGGAGTGGGGAATTACCTTGGTGCCTGACAACCTGTGACAAATGTCGCTTCCCGGAGGGGCGTTCGATCAGGACAGTCGTTCTACCTCAGTTATGCTGTCAAAACAACCTTAAGTAACTAAAAACCAAGCAAATACGAAGCCTGCAATTATCTTCGCGATTCTTCTTGACATTACGTTGAAGGGAAGGATATATATTAAATCATACCATATATGGTATAGCGTGCCATATATGGTACGGGTTTCTCAAAAGGGGAGGGGTGTTATGATGAAGCCGCTAGTGAATCGCCGAATCGTTGTGACGGAAATCCAGGGGGTATCCGGATAGTGAAAGAATACGCTAGTTCATTAGAAAGGGGCCTGATGGTGCTCGAATGCTTCACTCCAAAACACGGCAGTTACACGCTGGCCGAATTGACCAAGCAACTCAATGTGCCCAAGTCCAGCCTTCGCAGAGTCGTCATGACGTTGTCAAAGATGAATTACTTGAGGTACGACGAGGAGGCCAAGCGTTATTACCTTGGGGTCGGCGTCCTCTCTCTCGGGTTTGCCGTGCTTGAGAGCATGGATCTCCGTGAGATCGCAAGGCCTTATATGGAGAAGTTTTCCCGTGAATGCAACAAGACAGTCAACATGGCGGTGCTCGATAAGGACGAGATGGTATATGTGGAACGAATCAGGGTTCCGGGCATAAGGTCCTTTAATATTAGCATAGGAAGCAGGGTGCCGCTTTGGAACACGGCGGTGGGACGTGCGGTCCTCGCTTACCTGGAGCCCCCCATTGTAAGACAGATGATGGACAGGGGGAAGGCTTCGGGGGAATACCAGGGGGACGATGATGAGCTGTTCAGGATCTTGACCCAGGTGCGGAGTGATGGCTTCGCGATTGATGACCAGGAACTGATCAGAGGCATTCTTGCCGTCGGCGCACCGATCTTCTCCTCTCGGGGTGTTGATGGTGCGATCAACGTGATCGTTGAACCTGAAGACGTGAGCGCTGAGGAGTTGAAGAGGGTCTATGCGCCCAAGCTTCTTAAACTATGCAGGCAGCTCTCGGAGGCGCTGGGCTACAGAAGCAGACAAGGACCCGAAGTCCTCTGACACGAGGAGTGAACGTGACGAAATATACCGTGGATGTGTTGATGGTGGGCGGCGGAGCGGCTGCGGCGCTTGCAGCTCTCGAGGCAAAAAGAAATGGCGTTTCGGTAGCGTTTGTCACCAAGGAGTCTTCCCTAGTTGGTGGGGCCACGATTATGGCCGCGGGCGGGACGAGTATTGTGGCCACCGAAAACGATAACTCCGAAACATTTCTCGCAGACATTCTGAGATCTGGGGCGGGTCTCAACAACGGGAAGCTCGCGAGGATGGTGGCAGAGCAGTCGGCCCAGTCCCTTTCCGATCTAGAAAATCATAATTACCTCCTCGATCGCAAAGAAGGCAAGGCACTCCGCACAGTGAAACAGGGGGAGGGCCACGCGTGGCCGCGGGGATACCTGGACAGGCGAGAGGCGCTCGGACTTTGTCATGCGCTATCCCGGGCCGTGATGCGAAATGAGATTACGCTTTTTCCCGAGACCATCATCACTAAACTTCTGACCGTGGACAACCGGGCGGTTGGCGCAGTAGCAATGAGCTTAGTAACCGGTGAATTGGCCGTGTTCCAGGCAAAAGCAGTACTCATGGCCACGGGGGGTGTTGGCGCCCTATATGAGGTCACGACGAATTCGAGCGTGCTCACCGGTGACGGCTTTGCCCTTGCCCTTGATGCGGGTGCCGAGCTTGTAGATATGGAAATGGTCCAATTCTTCCCGATTGCCTTTCCCTACCCGGAAGTACGGAGAGGTAAAATCATTGGTATGTGTTCCCACTTCGGATCTGGTATTAAACTGATTAACGGCCTGGGCGAGAGATATATGGGGCGTTACGATCCGGAAAACATGGAAATGGCCACGCGTGACATTGCGGCAAGGGCGAACTTTACCGAGATAAAAGAAGGCAGGGGAACGGCCAAGAGTTCGATACTTGTTGATCCACGGGAACATGATCCGGCGATACTTGTGCGGTTCAGAACTTCTGTTCCTCATATATTTGCTATGTTCAAAGATGTGTTCGGTCAAAAAGTTGCTGATTGGAAGGAGCCCTTCGAAGCAATACCCAGTCAACACTTCTTTATGGGTGGCATCAGGATAGACGAGGCATGCAGGACCAGCGTACCTGGGCTCTTTGCAGTCGGAGAAGTGGCCGGCGGTGTTCATGGAGCAAACCGGTTAAGCGGGGTAGCGTTCACGGAACTTTTTGTGCTGGCACCCCATGCCGGCAAGGCGGTGGCTGCGTGTGCATCCGGCAGGAAGATTGTTCCGGCTGATCAATCAACCATCGACGACGAGGTCGAAAGGTTGCAGTCCCTGATGGAACCCCGACGCGGAACGAGGCCCTTCGAGTTGAAAAAGGCCATCCAGAACATTATGTGGGACAAATTAGGGCCGGTCAGGACCGGTGCGGAAATAGAAACCGCAATAGGGGAACTGGAAGAGATTGGGGCTTCTGAACTGGGAAACATGGCGATCGGTGCCAGTGATCTGACCTATAACCGCGACAGGATGGAAGCAATCGAGGTTGGGTTCATGGTCAGGAGCGCGCTCTTCATCGCCCGCTCTGCCTTTCTCAGAAGGGAAAGCCGGGGGTCCCACTACAGGACCGACTTTCCGGTGCGGAACGACAAGGAGTGGTTGAAAAACATAGTGATCAGGAAGGCACCCGACGGAGGAATCAGTCTGGAAACAGAGAACACCATACAGGCAGGATAAGATGAAGATACGATGTGAAATCTCGAGATCCGGCGGAGAAGGATTGAACAGAAGATATGAAACCTACGTGATGGATGCCGATCCAACTGAAACTGTCTTGGGCATCCTGATAAAGATCAATCACCAGCATGACCCGAGCCTCAGTTTCCGGTTTTCATGCGGGGTTATCAAATGCGGTGAGTGCGCGATCCAGGTCAATGGATCACCTTGCCTTGCGTGCGAAAAGATCGTTGAGACCGAAATGAAAATCGAACCCCTCGACAGCCTCCCCCTCTTCAAGGACCTCGTAATAGATCGAAGAGCCGTGCTGAAGCAGATTCTCGATTATTCACCGAAGCTCGCTGCTATCAAAGAAAGCGCCATTCTCAGGGACCTCAATGGGGACCAGGCAGACAAATTCGTCCGGCTGACGAAATGCTTCGAATGTCTGATCTGCCAGTCAACGTGTCCCATACTGGCAGATGGGGAAACGCACTTTGTCGGCCCCCTGGGGCTTCTCTGGCTCGCCCAGATGGCGTTACACAATAGTAACCGGAGCGCCCTCCAGACCGAGATAGATTCTGCGCTCGGGGCATGCATCAGGTGCGGAGCTTGTTCGGATGCATGCGTATGTGACGAAGATATCCTGGGTCTTGCGATCGGCATTCTGGAAGGAAAATGAGACAGCTCCAAGAATCAAAATGACCTGACCAAAGGAGGTTGCCATCAATGAAGATCAACAGAGTCGAAATAATCCCCATAGACATTCCTTATAAGATTCCCTTTCGGGTCTCTTACGGCGGAATCACTTCCGGTAGCCAGATCATATTGAAGATCGGCACCGATGAAGGTATCGAAGGGGTAGGAAGCAGTATAGGTTTTCCAAAGGTGGGGTTAACCAGGGAAAGCGCAATGGCCAGCATGAGAGCTATTGCCTCCAGTCTTCTGCTGGGGCAGGATCCGCTCAACACCGAGGCAATACTGAGCGGGCTCGATGTAGTACTACCCGGAAACTGGCGGATCAAGGCGCACATCGATTATGCCCTGTACGACCTGAAAGGTAGAATATTAAACGTTCCTGTGTATCAGCTTTTAGGGGGGCTTTCCAGGGAGAAGATTCCCCTTGAATGGATTGTCATGATGGACGACCCCGAGGTGCAGGCCCGTATGGCAGCGAAGTACATTGGGGCCGGATTTCACGGGATAAAGATGCATGTCGGCGGCGATCCTCAACTGGCAGTTAAAAGGTTCAGGGCCGTTCGCGATGCAGTGGGTCCCCACATCCCGGTTTCCATAGACATGGCGAGTGTCGCAGGATCCGCGAGTCATTGGAATGCCCACGATGCATTGCGCCTGATAGAAGCACTTGATGTATATGGCCTCCACTACGCCGAGCAACCGGTGACCACACCCGATATAGACGGCTTTAAAACAATAAAAGACCATACGAATGTACCTCTCGCGGCAGATGCGAGCGCTGATTCAGTCACTGAAGCGCACAACCTGATTAAACGCGGTGCTGCCGACATTTTCCACACCCTCCTGGGAAGAATAGGAGGCATCAGGAAGTCCCTCCACTTCACGAACCTGGTTGATTCGGCAAATCTTGATTATGCAATATGTGTTCTTGGAAACGGGATCGAGCATGCAGCCGGAGCCCATTTTGCGGTTTCCCGGGTCAAGCGGGGGAGAATCCTTGATGAATTGAGCCTCATCCTTTATCTCTATGGGGGCACTGAAACGAAGGACATCACCACGGACGTCACTACGGAGATAAACGGCAGAATCGAGGGAGGCTATCTCTATCCTCCGAAGGGGCCCGGTTTGGGCATAGAACTCAATCAGGAAATGGTGAACCGCTATCATGCGTCCGACACGGGTACCATAGTGGTCGAGCAGTAGACGAGGTCGTCGGTCCGGATTTGGCTGCTGGATGCGAAAGGAGTGAAAAACGATGTTGGATCTGGGTGAAAGAGACCGCCGTTACGAAATAGTCAAGAACAAGATGTCGGCCCTGGGACTGGATGCGCTGATAACCATTAACAGCGCCCAGATAAACGAAAAGGGATTTGTAAGATATCTGACTAACTACAGAAGCATTCTCTACAACTGCGTTGCCATATTTCCGCTGAACGGCGAGGCCCGGTTGCTTGTGCCGAGCCCGGTGCAGAAATATTGGGCCAATCTCCTCGGGTGGATATCCAGGACGGAAGATCAGGCGCCCGACCTCGAAGAGAGTCTTTCCAGAAACATCAGGGAAATGGGACTTTCAAAGGCGCGACTGGGTCTGATCAATACGAGGATAATGCCCGCCCGGACGTATCTGGCCCTTCTGAAGGACTTCCCTGAAGCCACCTTCGTTGATGCAACCACCATCATTGAAGAAACAAGAATGGTCAAGAGTGCGGACGAGCAGGAGCTGGTGCGGGAAGCGGCCAGGCTCGCCAGGCTCTCCTTCGACGTGCTTGCCAAGGTCCTCCATCCCGGCATTTCCGAGCGTCAAATAATCGCGGAGGTGGACCACAGGCTGCTGCAGGAAGGGGCAGAAGACATATTCCACCTTTTTTCATCGCGGTCGGGCAACCTGTTCCCCTATGCCACAACCGGCCGACGTATCGAAAAGGGCGATACAGTCATCCTCAATACAGAACTTTCGGGTCCCGGAGGCTACTGGGTTCAGATGGTACGGACGGTATTTGTCGGCACACCAAAACCCGAGGTTCAACGGATGTACGAGATCATGATCGGCATCACCGAGGCGCTTCCCGCCGAACTAAAGGCGGGGAGAAGGGTAGGAGATGTTGCGGCATGGGTTAGGCGGCAGATTGTCGAAGCCGGATTCGAAACAGGGGTCAATTTTGGACATTGTCTCGGCCTTGATGTTGTTGAGCGCCCCATTGTCCAAACCAACGAGGAAACAGCGCTCAAAGAGGGCATGGTAATAACAGTTCATCCTCAGTTTGTGTCAAAAGACAAAGGGGCGACCGTGTGGCTGGGCGAGACCTATCTGATCACTGACGGAGACGCCGAGATACTGACAAGGATGAATCCGCCATAGGTCAAGGTCTTTGAGCAATGCAGTAAAGAAGAGATTTCTTTGGGAAACACGGTGCCATAAAAACATTCATCAAGGAGGTAATAGCAGTCATGAAGATTACAGGCATTGAAATGATTCCGCTGACCATGGCGTTCAAGGGCATTATCAAGGAATCCTTCGGAACCGTTGGGTTGCGGGAGGATAATGTTGTCATCACGATCTATACGGACGAAGGCATCACCGGCCTTGGAGAGGGTTGTACCTTGGGCCCCTTCTACTGCGGAGAGAGCCAGGAGACAGTGATGGGAATAATAGGCCATCATTTGTTCCCCAAGGTGTTGGAAGGGAAGGACCCTTTCAATGTTGATCCGATCCACTTTGAAATGGACAAGGTGGTTTACAACAACACGGTGGCGAAGGCCGCGGTGGATTTTGCCCTCTATGACATCATGGGCAAGGCGCTCAATGTGCCGGTTTACAATCTGCTGGGCGGACGATTTACGGATGAGATTCCCATAAGGGGAAGCGTGGGTATCGATACTCCCGAGAATATGGCAGGTCTGGCAAAATCGATAATCGACAAGGGGTTCGGTGGTATCAAGATGAAGGTCGGACTCGATCCCCTTGAAGATATTGAGAGGGTAAAGGCGATCCGCGCCGCGATAGGGAAGAAGGCGCTTATCGACATCGATGTGAACGGAGCCTATACGCCGAAACAAGCCATTTTTGTCCTCAACAGGGTTGCTGACTGTATGCCGTGCATTGTCGAACAGCCGGTGAACAGAGACGATCTGAAAGGGATGGCGCTGGTTAAGAAGAGCGTTGATATACCGATCGGCGCCTGCGAATCCGCCCTGACCCTGCCTCAGGTGATGAGGGTGATACAGCTGGAGGCGGCAGACTTTTTCAACTACAAGATGAGCCGATCCGGAGGGTTCTTCCCGGCAAAACAGGCAGTTCGAATGATTGAAGCAGCGGGTCTCTTTGTGGTCGCTTCCGAGCAGCTCGGGTCCGGTGTGGAAGTATCGGCTCAGGCTCATTTCGGAGTCTCTACGCCGACCTTGAGCTGGCCTGCCGGTTACGCAGCCGGTCTGATGGGTATGGCCGGACGGTTCGATACGGTCGGATTCGACGGGGACATTACGGACAATACGCCTGTGGTGAAGAATGGCCATCTTCAGGCGCCTCAAGGTCCCGGCCTCGGGGTCAATCTTGTCGAAGACAAATGGAGGCGGTATCTGACGCCTGGAAAGGAGATCGTTAGACTGGGCAGGACTTCGTGAAGATATTTGGTGCGGTTTTGAGGAAGACGAACAAAATATAGTTTTAACAGGGAGGGATATATGGAGAAGAAGGGAGCGTTAACACTTCTATTTTGCGTCCTATCGGTGCTTGGTCTCATGCTTTATAGCGGACAGGCCTGTGCCGCAGATTATCCAACCAAACCGATCAACATCTGGGTAAGCTATGCTCCAGGCGGAAGTCTCGATACAGTAACAAGAACGATCTGCCCAATTGCAGCAAAGATACTGGGACAACCGATAATCGTAGAGAACAAGGCGGGAGGAGGCGGAACGGTCGCTCTGGCCCTGCTCGCAAATGCCAAACCAGACGGATATACTCTCGCCTCGGCAACGGACAGCGCTATCGTGAGGCAGCCCCAGTTTCAAAAAGTCACCTATAAGCCGTTGAAGAGCTTTACCCCCCTTATTGCCTATGCCGCAGTCCAGAACGGCATAGTGGTTAGGAAAGATGCGCCGTGGAATTCGCTTAAGGAGTTGATCGCCTACGCCAAGGCCAATCCGGGTAAGGTGAAGTACGGAACTGGCGGGGTCGGCACAGGAATGCATCATGCCGTTGTAGTTCTCGAACGTCAGGGAAATATTAAGATGATTCATGTGCCTTACAAGGGGAATGCCGATGCGCTGACCGCCCTTATGGGCGGCCATCTCGATTTTGCTTCAGCAGGTCCCGAGCTTTATCCCTTCGTGCGTTCGGGTTCTCTGAAGCTGTTGGCGATGACGGAGAACAAGAGGCATCCCTCCTACCCAAATGTCCCTACGATGACGGAACTTGGTTATGAATTCTCCAATGATGCTTTTTTCACCATCGTGGCGCCTGCGGGACTGCCCGCAGACATAGCAAAGAAGGTAGAAGACGCTTTTCAGAAGGCTGCCGAAAGCAAAGAGGTTAAAGCCGTACTTGGCACATTGGAGCTTCGGCCTGTCCTTTTTGTGGGTAAGGCATACGCGGACAGGCTCAATAGTTACTGGAATAGAATGGAGAAGAGCCTGAAGGAAACGGGTCTGATAAAAGAACCTGCAACCAGCCCGTACTGAGCAGTGCCGGCCAAATGGTCATGAAAGGCATGGGCCTCTTTAGCGCAGACATACATTACTTTCAACTCATGAAAGAGGCTCATGCCGAGGCGCGTTTCCATCAGAATTCTGCGTGGAGGGAGCATGAACAGACATGATGTAGCAAGTGGTTTCTTCTTGCTAGCGATTGCGATGTTTGCTCTGATGAAAGCCGTGGAGCTTGGTGTGGGGACGTTTCTGGCTCCGGGTCCGGGTTTCGTATTCTTTTGGTCCGGTGCGGTCCTCGGAGTGCTTTCCATCATCCTCGCACTCGGGGGAATGATCGGCAGGAAGAAACCGACGAAGCTTGTTGAATCTTTCAAAGGACTGAAGTGGCATCAATCGCTGGCCGCAACCGTAGCTCTTTTTCTGTACGCCGCCTTCTTGGACTATCTTGGTTTTCTCCTCGCCACTTTCCTGATACTGCTGCTCCTTGTCGGCCTCGGCCGGCCCAAACCATGGGTCGCCGTGGGCTGGTCTCTGTTAACGGTTCTCGTGACGTATCTGGTCTTTCATAAAGGCTTACAGATACAATTCCCCGCAGGGCTACTTCCCTTTTAGAGCTGTGCGGAAGGAGATGGAAATTGGAGATTCTGCAGAACCTTGTTTATGGCCTTTCAATTGCCCTTCAGCCAGATAACCTGCTTTTTGCCCTTATCGGGACCGTCTTGGGTACCTTGATCGGGGTTCTTCCCGGAATCGGTCCTGTCGGCGCCATATCTATCCTGCTGCCGATCACCTTCAAAGTGCCGGCAACGGGAGCGATCATCATGTTGGCCGGCATCTATTACGGCGCAATGTACGGCGGTTCCACGACCTCTATTCTTGTGAACATCCCGGGCGAAGCCGGCTCCGTTACGACCTGCCTCGACGGATACAAGATGGCGCTTAAAGGAAGGGCGGGAGCCGCACTCGGCATGGCTGCTTTCGGTTCCTTTATTGCCGGGACGGTAGGTATCATCGGCCTCATGCTCTTTGCGAGCCCGCTGTCAAAAGTGGCCCTCAAGTTCGGACCCCATGAGTATTTTGCACTGATCTTTCTGGGGCTGACTTTCGTGACCTACCTATCACATGGCTCGCTGATCAAATCGATCATGGTGTGTTGTTTAGGTCTCATGTTGAGCAATGTGGGCCTTGATCCCATCACTGCATCTCCCAGAGTAACCTTCGGTTTTATGCAACTTTTTGATGGCATCAACATTGCGCCTCTTGCCATGGGCCTCTTCGGAGTAGGGGAAGTGCTGGCCAATCTTGAAGTGAGTGAAAAGGTCGAGATCGTGAAGACAAAACTCAGAGATATGTTCCCTTCAAGACTTGATTGGTTTGAATCGAGATGGGCCCTGGTAAGGGGTACCGTCATCGGATTCTTCTTGGGCCTCCTGCCCGGGGGCGGGCCGGTTCTGGCATCCTTTCTCTCGTATGGCATCGAAAAGCGCTGTGCGAAGGAACCCCACAGATTCGGCGAGGGTGCCATTGAGGGGATCGCTGGACCTGAATCTGCCAATAATGCCGCTGCCTCTTCGTCTTTCGTCCCTCTTTTGACTCTGGGGATACCACCCAACGTTGTTCTGGCGATCCTTTTCGGTGCCTTCCTCATTCATGGCATTACTCCCGGCCCGTTTTTGCTGAAGGACCACGCCGACGTATTTTGGGGTGTTGTCTGCAGCATGTACGTTGGAAATATCATGCTGTTGGTGCTCAATCTTCCACTCATACCTATGTGGGTCCAGGTGCTGAAGGTACCGCCCAGGTATCTTTATCCATTAATCCTCCTGTTTTGTTTGATTGGCGCGTACACCATCAACAACTCGGTCTTCGATATTTTTGTCATGGGTATTTTTGGCGTGCTCGGCTATCTTTTCAGGAAGTTTGGGTATGAGCCTGCTCCCCTGGTGCTTGCCTTTGTTCTAGGCCCCCTGCTCGATTTGAACCTGCGACAGGCGTTGATCGTTTCCGAAGGTAGCTTCTTGAGCTTCTTCACAAGACCTATTTCGGCTGTCACCTTGGGAATTGCAGTCCTCATGCTTATGAGTGCGCTTTTCCCCGTAGTGCAGAAACGGCTTCAGACCTATAAGGAAAGCACGGAGGATCAGTAATGGAGAAACGGAGGGAGATGCGAGAGATGTGGGTGTGGTGACCCTTCTGTTGTTCTAGAGACTTACAATTCCGGCGGTGATAGCGCCTCCCTCGTCATCTCTACGTCCTGGCGGCCCAGGAGCTGCTGGAGGCATTTCAGGCGCTTGCCTGCGTTGAAGAGCTCGCTAGCGAAGGTATGGCAGAGATAGTGGATCGTGCAGCCCCTTTGTTCGAACCCTGCCTTATTCAGATACGCGAAGAAGAGTATCTTGGCGGCGCTGTAGCACAGGCCGCTGCTGCACCGGGTGTAGAAGATGCGTTCCTTGCCTGTATCTCTCTGCGCGAGGCATTGGTTGAGGACAAAGAGCACATCGTCGCTTAAGTAGACCACCCGGCACATGCCGTTCTTCTCTCCCTCGAAGAGGTGGACCTTCCGGCCCCCGATGGGGCAGTACCGAGCGTTCCCTGAAGACGGACACGCACCCCGTTGTAATCGGCGTCCTCGGTGATCTCATGAGCGGTAACCGTATGTGCGTAGAAGGACATGCCGTCATCTTCAACATCCATGCTGCTGGCATCCTTCATTACGGCGACGATTGTTTCGAGGCCGTTGTCTATTCTTCCGAGAAGGTCAATGTCAAGGGTGCTGCGTGAGGATGGGCCGCTCCACACCGGGAACATCAGGGCCCCCTTGAGGATGAACCTGTCTGCGTAGGGACTAACTGAGAGACGATATATAAACCGTTCTATGGCAAAGTGCTGTAACACTTCGTTGAAGGGACGGGAAGATTCCTTCGCTTTGTTGAGAAGTCGCTGATGCACGGATGCGGAGACGTTCCTGATCTTTTTGGACATTAAAGGAGCGCCTCGAGATAAGGACGGATGATCCTGGTAACCCTGCAAATGTCTGCATAACGCATGAGGTCATCAATCCTGGTGTTCTTGCGTTCACGATAAAAACGAACCGCCTCCATAACCGTGTCGAGCCCAATCTTATTGCGGAATTTGAAGCAGTCGGCCAGTGTTTTCTCAGGGTTGTAAATGCGCACGTTTGCGCCGTCGAGTTCGTGGATTTCCACGCCTTCGGTGAATGCCTTGCCGGTGAATCGATATGTTCTAATGGGCGGATAGTCAAGGCGTGGTTCTTCGGCGCCGCGAGGCAGCGCTATGTGGACCGCATGAGGTATCTGCGTGGTGAGTTCGTGGAACGCCAGCGCCGAGATCAGACAGATCACACCGCCCGGGACACGAGTAGCCACAGTCACCAGGTCCGGATTGCCGAGAGGCGGATTACCCGAGAGCCGATAAACGCCGCGGCTTACCATCTCCAGGGAACCGGAGTTCCGCATGGTATAGAGGGTGTCAGGATGAATACCGGCGTGAATTGCCTGGGTGGTCCGGAGAATGCCACCATGTTCCTTGAAGATGGAAAAAGCCCTGTCAAACCGGGATCCACGGCTATTGGCGTTTTGAGTTGTCATGATAGACTTACCTACACTGAGTAATTTCTGTAGGTAAGTCTATCAACTTGACAAGCGGTGTCAAGAAGAATCTTTCCGTTGGCAGGATTGGGCAAGACGGTAGAATGTGAAAATGCGAAGGGCGTCCCCGTCCCTACCCTTAAGGTTCAGATTCGACAGACTTACTGAAACAGCAATTTGCAGACGATAATCCCTTACGTACCTCGCCGACAGGTCAGCGGAGTTTCTTGCTTTCCTTGGAACGTCCCTCTCGTCCCCTAGACGCCATCATTGTTGACAATATACTCTATAAATAGTAATGTTTCCAAAATCACTGCATGTAGTAAATTAAAGGATGAAATATGGATCATCCACTTCATCGTGCCGTCGCTGAGGAAGTTCGCCAACGACTCGATAGCCGTTTCGAGCTTGTCCGGGATCCGGCATGTGGGGGCAATCAGCAATTGCCACTGTTCGTAGGCCAACGGAAAGCACGTGACACACGTATGTGCTGTGTTGACCTGCTGGTGCTCCAGTCTGGAACGGTACGTGCAATCATTGAGATAGAGGAGTCGGGGTTCCTTCCAACCAAAATATGCGGAAAGTTCCTCCAGGCGGCCATTGCAACCCATTTCATTCATGACTCTCGTTCAGAGGCTGCAATTCCATATGCCGAGGAGGTCCTCTTTCTCCAAGTACTCGATGGTTCGAAGTGCCTTCCACGGGGCACCCAGAAAAACTTCCAGGCTGAACTAATTGAGAAGCAAATACAAGACGTATTGTCACTGCGTGGAATCCGAGGAATCACGAACTACCGGCTCATTTTTGTATCGGGCAAGAACGATCAACAGGGTTTAGCTTCCGTTGGTGAAGCTATAGTTTCGGCCCTGCCCAATCAGCACACCTAGACGGATGCAGCGGAGCCGCGCTGCTGATGTGAAACATTATGCTGTATCTTCTTCTGTAATCCGCAGTTCTTCCTGGCAATCCCATGCTCGATTTGAATCTCATATGGAACTTTTTAGATTGGAAAAGAGTCTTAAGCTACATATAATGTCACTATATCTGGAAGTAAGACTGTAGTAGCCTTTGTTCACCAAAATGAGATGGGATGGGGAGTTCCCATCATCTTTTAAAGGACGAGTGCTAATGAAGAAAATCGTACTCTATTTTTGTGTGCTGCTTTTCCTTTCAACATTGTTGTTACCTTTTTTTCTTTGTGCCCAACAAAGTGGTGAAATAACCGAACTTCTTGGCAAAGGAAGCGCTGCCTACAAGAGTAAGAAGTATGATGAGGCCTTTTCTCTCTTGACGAAAGCTTACGAGATGCTGCGATATTCAGACCACAAACAGCTGAAAGCGATGGTGGAACTAAACATCGGAATTACAAGTTATTCTCTAAGAAAGTTTCATGAAGCTCTTCCCTACCTGGAGAAGGCTTATGCAGCCTTCAAAGAAGCCAATAGCAGAACGAACCAAGCCATAGCCGCAGACGTTATAGGAGCCAGCTATTTTTCAATGGGTCAAACCCAAGAAGGCCTTCGCTACTTTGACACAGAGGCGTCGCTATTGCGAGAATTAGGTAGGAACGCCGAGTTGGCGAAGTTGCTTCTCGCTATGGGAAAAATTCGAGTCACAAGGGACAAAGTACCCGAGGCCTTGTTGAATTATGAAGAAGCGTTAAGAATTTCTAGGGACAAAAACCTAGTTGAAATCGCCGCTTTGTTGATTGACACAGGTCGCTTCCTTGAAAGGATAGGTGTTGGCTACTGCTCACAAGTGAAATTTGCTGAGGGGTTAGCGTCCCTCGAAACAGCAATAAAAATCCACCGGCAAACCAGTACGCCAATTGACATTGCTCGAAGCCTATCAAGGGCCGGGCGCATATATGGGTTCCAATTCATAGGTCAGTATAACAAATCACTTTCCTATCTGCAGGAAGCACTCAGAATCTATCGGGAACTGGGTGATAAGAAAGGTATCGCGGAATGTCACAAAGGGTTAGGTAGTACGTACAACAACATCGGCAAGTACGACAAGGCGCTAGATAATCACCAAGAAGCCTACTCAATAAACACTTCTCTCAATGCTCAAAGGGAGACGCTGGTCTGTTTACAAGGCATCGGGTTCACTTATTACAAAATGGGGCAGTATGACAAGGCGTTGCGTTATTTTGATCAGGTTCTGAAAGCGGGAGAAACACCTTCGATTAATTTCAATATTGGCTTGGTCCATAATTCTCTCGGCGACAATGAAAGGGCGATTACTTTCTTAGAGAAAGCCTTGGGAGGTCGCAAGCAGGACCCCATGTACTTGATGAGCTTGGGCTTAGCATATACATTACAGAAGAATTACAAGGAAGCAGAGAAAGTGCTTCTCCAAGTTGAGGGAATGAGGAGGAAGGCTACGGGTCATATGTGGCAGGGAGTGCCATATTTGATTGAACTCTACATCAAAACCGGCAGATACGATGACGCCCTCTCATATTTAAAGAAAATGCAGCCTAAACTGTATTCCGATGATCCCTATCGTATATTATTTCATACGCAGTATGGTTCTGCCTTAAAAGGGAAAGCCTTGTTGAAAGAAGCTTCAATAGAATTTCTTAAAGCTGCAAGCATATCCGAAGAAATGAGAGGAGGATTGAAAGAAAGAGAAGGTTTCTTCAGCGGTGGGTTTGCCGGCAGCCATATACGTCCCTTTAGATCACTCGTTGCATTGCTCTCCGAAAGAGCCTTAAGGGGAGACAGTACGGATACACAATTCTTACCATACGGGAAAAACTTGGCGTCTGCTGCGTTCTATTTTGCTGAATCAACAAAAGCAAGGGTTCTTCTTGAGGAGATTGCAGCATCGTCCACGCAACAAAATGTGGTTGCTATTCCTGACAGCCTGCGGTTACGGGAAGCGAACATCTTGGATAAACTGTCTGGCATACAAGACCACTGGGAAGACGTCTACAAGACAGGGAACGAGGAAGAATTCCGTATCATCATAGAGAAGAAGAAGGCGGTAAAGAAAGAGCTTGACACCTTGATCAGCGAGATGAGGCTCAAATACCCAAAATATGCTGCCCTGTACTATCCGAAACCTATTCCTCCAGAGGCAGTACCCCTGAAAGATAACGAAATCCTCTTGGAGTACGTTATAAGCGACGATGCAACGTATCTTTTCGAAGTTAGAAAAAGGGGGCTTGAAAAAGTATATAAGATTGAAAAAGGAAAGGAGGAGATTGGAAGAATTGTTAACAAATTCGCCCTTCTTTTACGAAATCCGAGTTCAGCACAGGACCAGTTGGCAAAGCACGCGAAATGGCTTTACGAAATACTACTTGAAAAACCGCTTAAAGGTGTTCCTCCCAACATGAATCTTATTATTGTTCCGGACGGTGTTCTAGGGTTACTGCCCTTTGAAGCTTTCACAATAGAACAATCGACGGACGGGAAAAATACTATTTATGTCGGCGACCGTCACAGGATCACCTATTTTCAATCAGCGTCAATACTTGCCTTAAACCGTATGCTTAATCCGAGCACAGCGCCAAAGAGTCTGTTTGCATTGGGTGATCCGATCTATAGTGTTGACGACGAGAGATACGTTGCATTTAAGAATGGGAAGCCCTTTCTTGGTTCCTCTGAAAATACGAAGAACGAAAAGGCCTCATTCCGGGCGCTTGCTACGCATAAAGACTGGGGGAAGACAACGGGCGATGACAAGAACGAGAAAGAATTGGAATATCCTCCCCTTCCCGAAACAGCGCTTGAGGTCAACGCAATTGCCGGTTTTTTCAGAGTGCCCTTGCAACCCCCCGACATCCTATTGAATCTCGATGCAAATGAAACCAGTCTTCGTAAAATCCCATTGCGAAACTACCGTTACCTTCATTTTGCAACGCATGCAGACCTGGCGGGAAAAGTTCAAGGAATCAATGAACCTTTTCTCCTTCTCGGTCAGGTTGAAAATAATCCTGAAGATAATGGGTTTCTTACACTCACGAAGGTTCTAAATCTAGATCTGGATGCCGATTTGGTAGTGCTCTCTGCATGCCTTACCGGGAGAGGTAAGGCCATGGAAGGCGAAGGCGTGATGAATTTCGCACGTGCTTTTCAACATGCCGGGGCAAGAAGTGTAGTATCGTCTCTTTGGGAGGTGGCCTCATACGAAACCGTCGAATTTATGACCATCTTTTATTCCAATCTCAAAGAGGGGAAGATGAAAACAGAGTCTCTGTCTCTTGCGAGAGATGGACTGAAGAAAAAATATCCACATCCTTATTATTGGGCTCCATTTCTATTATATGGAGAACAGTGAATAACGAAAATAGCAGGATATGTTACATATAGCTTCCTATACTCAATACAGACTCGTGTCTGTGTAGACCGCATGATTTCACTTGGAAAATGACTTTCACAAGAAAACTCACAAACAAGTACATTGGCTTTTCTCTGTATTGTCGCCAGAAATCATTAAATTATGGTCGGTTTAAAATGGAACAAATGTAGAATATTATAGAATGATATTATTCTGTTGGATGCGTTTTCCTAACTGTTATATGATATTAGGTATGTTTTTGAACTAATCTTGTGAGCAAAATACATATTTGGAAATATAAATGGAGGAGCTTATGCAGCAAAGCCAATCTTCTTCAATCAAATCTGATGAGCGTTCGATAGGCTCGATGTTGGCCGATAAACGACTTCTTAGGGTACCGGCATATCAACGAAGTTTCTCTTGGACCAAAGCTCAGATTGATGACCTGTGGGAGGATATTCAAACCATTCTATACGATGGACAAGAACCATATTTCTTGGGTTCGATGGTTTTTATCCAGAAGGCCGACAATTCATTGGAGGTTGTTGACGGACAGCAAAGATTAGCAACACTGTCACTTCTATTGGCGGCCATTCGAGATGGATTTGCAACTGTTGATGATAAAGCGCGAGCCCAGCAGGTAGAGACGCACTATCTTTGTTCGCGTGACTTAAAGACCCTGGAGGCGGCCCCCAAACTCTCTCTCAACGAGACAGATAATGAGCTATATTGCCAGATAATAGATGCGAAGAAGAAGTACGCGGAAATAATAACAATCTCCCGGAACAAAGACGTGGTAGAGAGTAATCGTCTATTAGCGCGCGCTTACGCCATATTTTTCGATCTGGTGAAAAAAGGGTCGACTGATTTCTCCAACACGGCTTATCTTTCAAATCTCGTGGAAGCAATAACGGACGGTATCTCAGGCATTCAGATTATTACAAATAATGAAGATTCGGCATATGTTCTATTCGAAACTTTGAACGACAGAGGTATAGATCTTACTTTGTCAGATATGTTGAAGAATTTTCTCTTTAGCAAAGCGGGGAAACGGATTGAAGAAGCCAAGAACAAATGGACTCAGATTGTGACACTGATAGGTCAAGAGCACATGAAGACCTTCATCAGACACGAATGGATGAGCAAGTACGGACAAACAAGGGAAAAAGAACTATATAAGAAAATTAAGGCAGAAGTTCGCAGTAATCCAAAAGCCATAGAATACATAACGAATCTGCATGAAACCGCAAGAATCTATGATGCCATACGTAACCCTGATCACGAAATTTGGGCTTCATTTGGCCCCAAGTGTCAACAACTCCTAGAGGATATCCTACTGCTGGGACCAATCCAATGTTATCCCCTGATTCTCTCTACGTATTTTTCGAAGCCGAAGGACCTACCGACGGTCTTGAACTGGATTGCCAACCTAACTGTTCGTTATAGTATTATTTGTGCTAAGGGCACTGGAAATCTTGAAACAGCCTACGCAAGAGCCAGTAGCACCATGAGAAAATCAGATTCAAAAATGAAAGACGTAAAGGAATTACTCTTGAACATTTGGCCGGATGACGATGAATTTAAGAGTTCCTTTAAGAAGAAAACGCTCTCTTCACCACACATAATCAAGTACTTACTGGCAAAACTGGAGGTCACCATTTCGAGAGACGATAGCCTTATCCCGAATCCTGAAACCGTTTCGGTTGAACATGTGCTGCCCAAAAAGCCATGTCCTAAATGGCCTTTGAAAATGCGATCTCCGGAGTTTTTGAAAGAGCATTTATCTGAGATCGGCAATTTGACAATCTTAACTGAACCAATGAATCGCGATTGTGAAAGTCGAGAATTCTCATTCAAAAAAAAGATTTACAAGGGTTCAAAATACAAGCTTTCTCGAGACTTGTGTCAGATATCCGATTGGTCTGAAACCGCAATAGAAAAACGTCAATCGGATTTGGCAGACTTGGCCGCCGATGTATGGGTTATTTGATATAAGGGGTAACTTTGGGGATATCCGTCATATCTTCACATTCTCCGATCTGCTTTTCGCATTTTCTAAGTCGTCAAAACCTCTCTTTAACCCATCGAGCGAGGAGCCTCAGCCCCCAGGGCAGCCGTTAGCGGAGGATCACGGGACCCGTTGCACTTTCGGGGCACGCGGACCGGGCACGAAAGTGGCCGGGACCGATGCGTCTGACTATACAAGGTTTGCGATATCCTGCTATCTCATCTCTGCGGATTTCCAGTTAACAATGTCTACCTACCTCTGTCCGCAATGAGCATCGAGTGCGCCGAAAGTGCTTAACGGGTGTGATTCGCAGCGTGGCTGCCCTGGGGGCTGAGGCTCCTCGCGGACCTCCCGTAACAAGAACAAGCAGAAATAGCATTTAGAATGACGGGCAATGAGTCACGGGTGATAGTTTATAGGAATTTGTTTTCCAATTACCAATTACCATTTACCTCCCTCATTCTTCGTACTCAGGCACTTTGGCAAGTTTCTCAGATTGCAGAGCAGTCGACAGGTAAAGAACGGTTCACTAAAACGACATTCTCGCGGCGGCGTTGACGCTGTGGGCGATGTAGTTGTTTTCGCTTATCTGGGCATCGTAGCCGACGTGGAAGGATGCGCCGTTTTTCAGGAACATGGCGATTGTTGCGCCGCAAAAGAGGAAATTCTTGTCGGCGGAAGGGCCCTCTATGGTGAATGGGGAACTGCCCTGGGCAAGGCGGGATATGATGGTCTGGCCGGTCCTTAGGAATTCGTGCCCGTAGGATGCACGGATGCCGGGCATGAGAAGGGTTTTGCCCGTGTCCCATGTGTAGTATATTTTGCCCCCCACGTTTCCGAGGAGTGAATCGGTGTCCTGTCTGTTTACGTTGAGGTTCAGGGCACCGGCACCCGATTCGGTATAGCTGTCGATGTTGAGCTTGATGTACTGGAGAGACAGCGTCGGCACGAATGTCCATCTGTTCAGGCTCAGCTCATAGCCGGTGCCGCCATAAAGGGTCATCTGCCGGCCGCCGGGCTTGGAGGTTGCGGTGCGGTCGAGGCCCGGGAAGACGATGCGACGGGTGTTCTTGTAGTCCGACCATCCGTAGCTGAACTGCCCGTCAACGAAGAAATTCCGGGAATACCAGGTGCCGTAGGCACCCAGGGTGTAACCGTCCATCTTCACCTTGCTTCCGTAATCGTCGATATCCGCGCGGGAGCCGGTGTATCCCAGCAGAAGGCCGGCAGCCAGATTGCGGGTGAACCGGTAGTCCATGCCTGCGGTGACCCCGGCGCTGGTGAATGTGTATCCCATCTGGTCGGGGGTGTCCCTCTGATCGCCGGAAACGGCGTTTCCCTTTATGAAGATGCCCCATTTTTCATCGATTTCGGAGGGCAGCATTCCCCTGAGGTCGGAGCCTGCGGAGGCTAGCAGGATCGGTTTGTCTCTGCCTTCCCGTATGAAGTCGCTGTTCCTGAGCAACGTGCCGTCGAGGCTTGCCCCGCTGACGCCCCGCCTTACATCGCTCAGGCGCTGGGAAATATTTCCTCCCTGGAATATCGACGAACTGATACCCATGCTGAAGAGGGCCTCACTGCCCCGTGGGGCTATCTGGTCATAGGCGCCCGCCACCTGGCCGTAAGTGGGTATGGCGTCGATGGTCCCGAGAACGGTGTCGAGGTCGCCCGCGGCGGAATTGCTGACGCTGTTGAGCATGGCGCCCACAGCCCTCTGGTTTGTGTTGAGGTAGGCCAGGAGGACCTGGTTCATATAGTCGCGCTCAACCACGAGGTAGACCTGGTTGGGGATGTTATATTTTGGTTTGAAGACTACCGTGGGTGTGATGTTGGTAAGCAGACTCGAGAACTCACCTTCTATGCCTGCTGTGGCGGTCAGGAAGGCCCCGAAGACAGTCCCTATTGCAGGCGTTGCGCCGCCCTGCCATGACGTCTGGAGGATGCCGCTCAGGAAGGCCCCTCCGGTGATCGCAAGTACGTCGTTGCTTGTCGGTGAGGCTACCTCGATGAGGAGTCTGGCCTGCGGCTCCTGGTAATAATCGCCTGTTATGCTGAGAGTGCCGATGGAGTTGCCGGGTTTAATGGTGCCGTCCAGATGATAGAAGCCGTAAGGCGCCTCGATCACACCGGTTCCCGAAACAATACCGCCGTCGAGTACGAAGAACCCGTCTTCGGGGTCTTCATCATCAACGGGCCTGGCCATCTTGATGCTTCCATTTACCTTCAGTTCCCCGCTGGAAACCTGGGCCTTCTCGCTTAATTCCATATCCAATCCGGCGGGGTTGATGAAAAGCGTATCGGGATTCAGGATTGTCAGCGATCTGGCCTTTATGTTCTCGGTCTGAACCGTGGTCCCGCCGCTGTTCAGCGCGATGTCTCCCATGAGAAAGGTGACCTTGTAGCTGTTCCAGGTGCCGACGTTGTTGTTTACCACGTCACCCATGGTAATGGTCCATTTACCGCTTGCGTTCGCTTTCCCACCCAGCGGATCTTCGCCCCAGAAGGCGTTGGTGAGGAAGGTCCAGCTAAAATTGGTAACATTCGCCGTATCCTTCTGGCTGGCCTCAAGGTCTTTGGTGGAGTTGAACAGCCGGCTTTTTGTCGTATAAGGGGAGGTGATGTAGGCCGTCAGGTCGCCCCGATTTGTGTGGGTGAAGTCGAGGTTTACCTCAACGCCCTCCAGGGGCTGCCTGAGTGCGGGGGTGAGTTGGGCCGTTGTCAGGGTGAATTCCTTGCTCGTGCCCGTATTGGCGCCATTGTCGAAGTATTTTATCTGTTCGCCAACCAGTTGCGTCCCCGTCGTGTAGGAAGTCTGCGCGGTCACGTAGAGTACGCTCTTTACGGTCTGGACGAACTTGCCGGCATTGATGAGGCCGAAACCGTAATTGGGGTTGAACCAGTTGCCGGCCCCGTTCTTCACCCATTTGCCCATTACACTTGCGTCGTCGGGGTCTACCCTGGTGCTTGTGCGGACAAGGACGTGCTTGGCCATCCGGACGTCCATCAGTTTGTTCGCCTCCATACCCAGGGCCAAAATGCCGGACACAAGGGGCGCGGAGGAAGACGTGCCTCCGAAGGTGCTTGTATAGGCCGTGTTGGGAAAGGCATCGGAGGAGTCGCCATGTTTATTGTCGTCAGAGTAACGGTTGTATCCTAGATCATCCCCGGTCCTGTCTGTAGTCGTGATACCAAACCCGTAGTTGCCGGAGGTCGAGTCGCTCCTGCTTGACGGTGCCGTGACGAAGACATTTGAGCCATAATTGCTGTAATCGGAGAATGTCCCGTTGCTGCCGAGGGCAGCCACGGGGATGACGTTCCTGTTGGCGAGGACGCTGTCTTTATTGGTATCTTCATTGGCCTTGCCGCGTTCGTTCCCCGCCGACCAGACATGGATGATACCGGTGGCCGCAGTCCGGTTCAATGCAGTCGTAACATCGGCGCCATGGAGATCGTCGGTTACGTGCCAGGGCGTGAGCTGACCGTAGCTATGGTTCATTATGTTGATCTGGGGTTTGGACGTGATCTTCCCCGTCGAAGGGTCGACGCCGCTCTTCCAGTAATAGGCCTGCACGTAGAGCGCCCTTTTGGCATCGTTACCGGTCTCCCCCGACGCATATGGCGTCAGCCCCGCGATCGACGCATAGGGCGCGGCGCCCGTACCTCCGATACCGTTGCCTCCCCGCGCGGCCGCGACACCTGCCACGGACTGGCCATGGTTGTCATCACTATCGATCGGTCCCTGGGCTTGATTGGCGATGGCGGCATCGGAACTGAAGTTGCGGCTCAGACTCGCAATATAGTTGGGTGCTATATCCTCGTGCGTCCCCTCCACGCCGCTATCCACAATCCCGATGACGATTCCCTTGCCGGTGTATCCCAACTTCCAGGCTGCAAGAAGCCCGGCGTCCAAACCGGCATTTTTCATCAGCGCTTTAGTTCCATCACCGGGGTCTGTAAAATTAATGCCCGTTAAGGGTGCCGTGTTGACAAGATGCCACTGCCCGGGGAAACCCGGCCTTGCTGTTGCGTCATAAAGGAAGAAAGGGTCATTGGGGTAAAATGCCGCGAGCTGAGACAAAGCCGCGGCAGGTGAAAGGAGCACCAGGCAGAAACAAGCGAGGAATATCCACGCCATGGCCCTGGCGACCCACAGGGATCGACTTTTCGGCATGGGCTATGAATAACAGAATAAAGGCGAACAATCAATATGAAAACGCTGATCCTATTGGTCACAAACCCGGTGTCAGACATCGACGGCCTGTTGCCCAAACCGCCCTTCCAAAGGACTGCCTCACGTTTATCCCGTAACAAACGACGTAACAAACGGAAAAGATTAAAAGACTGTCTCACGCCCGCTTCACCCCCCCCCTTGGGGGGGTTCGCTGGAGGCATTAAAGAGAGGATAGGAGGAAGCCTAAAAGCTTTCCCGGGAATTTGAGAAGACGGAAATTCCCGGGAATCTTCGATCCCGCTGCGCGGGAGGGTAAAGAACCATGATACTTAACTTAGACCTGTCCCACAAAGATGACCACCACCCGGATACATCAATAGTGAATTCCCGCCGAAGGCGTGCAAAGTGCGGCCTGATCCCTGCTGTCTGGGATCTGGACGCAATTCTTTTAAGGCTTCCTCCACGTCTTTCTTCTATGCCTCCAGAGAGGAGCCCTAAGGCGACGAACGGGCGTGAGACAGTCTTTTGCTGTTTCTTCTATTTCGCGTCCCGAAAGTTCCGCTGGTGACAGATGGGCCGGTTTGGACAGGAGGCCGTTGATTTTGTTCTTATTACTGTTGAAACCTCTGGAGCAGGATGTTAAAAACACAGCAGCGGATGCCGTTTTTGTCCGAGGCATGTAGCGCTAAACCAGTGAATGTCAGGGAGAAGTTTATAATGGTAAGGAAGGTTGAAGCGGGGCCGGAACTGATTGATGCGGCGGAAAAAGGTGACCTTGCGGATGTCAGGTCGCTGATCGCCGCCGGGGCGGATATCAACGTCAGGGAAAAGAGCGGCTGGACCCCGATTATGGTGGCGGCGCAGGCAGGCCGCCTGGAGATGGTGCGGGACTTCATCGCCGCGGGGGCGGATGTCAATGCCAGTGACGACCTGGGTGTGACAGTTCTGATGGTGGCATCCTCCGGGGGTTACGCCGACGTGGTGCAGGCCTTGATGGCAGCGGGTGCCAATGTGTGCGGCAGGGACACGAACGGGACCACCGCACTTATGTGGGCGTCCACCGGCGGGCATACCGAGGTAGTGCGGATTCTCATCGCCGCCGGGGCGGATGTCAATGCCAGGGGCGTTAGTGGATATACTGCCCTTATGGATGCTTCGGGCAAGGGGCACAGGGACGTGGCGCAGATCCTCATCGATGCACAGGCGGACGTGAATGCCCGGGAGAAGAACGGCTTGACGCCTCTCATGCTGGCGTCGATGATGGGCCATACGGAAGTTGTGCGGACCTTGATCGCCGCCGGGGCGGATGTCAATGCCAGGGGTGACGGCGGCTACAGCGCCCTTATGGACGCATTGAGTGCGGGACGCGAAGAGCTGGCTAACCTTCTTACAGAGGCAGGAGCGAAGCGGTAGCCTTCCGATGGAGAACGTGTCCGCAAGGGGCCGGTGCGATGGCTGGCACTAGTAGCCATTTACGGTTGAGACCGGGAACGTCTCGATAATGCTTCGCACGGCGATGCGGCCGGAGCTGAGTGCAAAGCTGCTTGCCGAGCCCTCGGCGAGAAGGTCGTATGTACTGTCGTAAAGACCGCCGATATCCTGACCGGTCACATAGAGACCGGGAATCACTTCGCCGGTGTCACCAAGGGCTTGCATTTGTGCGTTTACCTGAACCCCTCCCAGCGTGAGGAAGAAGGCCCGGAGACCCTTCAGCGCGTAGTACGGGCCGGTGCCGGTATTGAATCTGACAAGATGTTCCGGTTTTCGGCTGAAATCGGGATCGTATCCCTTGTCAGCGCAGGTGTTGATCTTCTCGATCGTTTCCCGCAGCTTTTCGGGCTTCACATTTATCTTGTCCGCCAGTTCCTCAATCGTATCGGCTTTGAAGGCGAAGCCCGATTCAATCCCTTTCCGGATACCTTTATCAAGAGCCGTCATTTTTTGTCCGGGAACAACGATGGCGTTGAATGGCGTAAGAGGACCTTCCTCGACCATGGATCTTCGCATGGCATCGTCAAAAATGGACCACATCAAACCGCCATTGGACGTCATTGCGTTATAGACGTCGCTGAAAACCGAACCAAAGGATTCATTGTAGAAGCGATCACCCTGCTTGTTGACCCACAGAAAGGGCTGGCTCAACGCACAACGCATCTGCTTCATATAATCCGGTCCGCTGAATTGCCTGATGGCAGGTTCATCATCGAGATAGGGACTGTTTCCCGCCAGGGTCCCCATACCGGCAAGGGCGGCATGGGCACTCAGGGCCAGGTTGATCCCGTCGCCTGTCCTGCCGTCTACGGCCGGTCCGCGGTACATAAGTTTTGCCATGCCCGGCGCGCTGACATCGGGTACGTATCTCTTCAGCATTTCCTTGTTGCTGGCAAAGCCGCCGGTTGCTATGATAACGGCTCTCGCACTGATCTTCACGGCGTGACCTTCAGCGTCGACGGCGCCTATTCCGGTCACCATGCCCCTGTCGTCGATGAGCAGCTCTTTAACAGGCGTCCCCGTGAGGACAGGGACACCCCTGTCCTTGATATGGCCGGAAAGTATCTTCACAAGCCGCGCCCCCCGGCCCTCGAAAATGTGCCAGACCTGAAGACTCTTTTCCGGTGGAAACATCGTTCTGATTCCCTCGATTCTGACGCCGTGATCTGTCAGCCAATCGATCGTTTGACCGGATTCATTGAGAAGGGTGCGGATAACCGATGCATTACAGCGCCAATGGTGGAATTCCATTACCCTGGCGAAGACCTGATCCGTCGTTGTCGCGATCCCCTTTTCTTTCTGGTATCGCGTACCGATTCCCAGGGAACCTTCGGGAAAAAGACCGGCGCCTCCGAGGAAAGGCATCTTTTCAAGGAGGATTGCCTTTACCCCGCTTTCGGCGGCGGTGAGCGCCGCTGACAGGCCGGAGAGGCCTCCCCCGGCAATAACGATGTCGGTCTCAAACTCGCGGCATTCTGTGGACGGTGTCTGTGTGTTCATGATGGATTTCAAATCCTCCCCCGTGTAATAATTTGTGCTCCCATCTCACTCCGTTTCCACCCGCGACATAAATTCCCGGACCACCGAACGGAAAAAGACGGGCTGTTCCAGGTGGTGGCAATGGGACGCATCGGGCAGGATAGTCATCTCACCGCGCGGCAACTGATCGCAAAAAACACCGACGGTTTCGGGAGCGGCCTCATCATGTTCGCCGCATGTGAGCAGTGTCGGCTGTCGTATTTCTTTGAGGCGCGGCAGCAGATCGGCGTCCTTGAGCTCTCCGGTGACAGTGAACTCGCTCGGTCCCCACATGGTAAGATAGACATCCATGTTCAGCTTTTCCACGGCCTCCCTCAGATCGCCGGGCCAGGGGTTGAGACGGCAGACATGGCTCCTGTAATAGTCCATCATTACGCGCTGGTAATCCTCCGTGTAAAATTTGCTTGCCTCGGCTGCGGCGATGACGCGTATGGCCTCGGTGGACATGTGAGATATATAGTTTCTCTGGTCCCTTTCCCACAAAGGGGTACTCAACAGCGGGCCGCAGAGGATGAGGCTTGTGACGCCCTCAGGACGGTTGCGAAGGATGTATTCCACTGCAAGCATTGCTCCCCATGAAAACCCCATAAGGTGCAGATGTTCGATTCCCAGCACCTTGCGGACACGTGCAAGATCGCGCACATAATTGCTGACGGTGTAAAGGGAAGTGTCGGAAGGGCGATCCGACCGACCACACCCGAGCTGGTCGTAAAAGATGACGGGACGCTCATCGGCCAGATCGCAAATCTCCCGGGGCATGCTCGAAAACCCCGGCCCCCCGTGCAATACGAGGAGCGGAACCCCCTTCATCCCTTCGCCATAGACAGCCGCCCATAGACGTCCCTGTTCCGTTTCGATATATTGTTCGTAATTCTTCATGAATGTTCCATTTGTCTTGCGCTCAGGAACCGCTCAGGTATCGTCTTATTGCGTCACCGTGATCGCTCGCGTAGGCACTGCCCGGTTCGTGGCCGCATTTTTTGCATGCGAGATCGTAGCCTGAATTTGTGGCGGCGCAGTTCGGACAGGCGTAGCGGAGCGCCGCCTCCTTGACCCAGATGTCGGCGCCTGTCTCAAGGATCCTGTCCATGTCCCGGCGGATATCACGGCGGTGAGGCCGCTCCAGGCGAAAGGCCTCGAATGTCTGGCAGGGATAGTCGCTGCAGGCCCCGCAAAAATCAACACCTTTTTCGTTCGCGCAGGCAGAAAGGCCGCAGGCACGGCAGTGCTTCGAAAGGCGACCCGAACGGCACCCGTCACAGCGTGTTTCCTCAACCGTCTGACCGAGCCGGCTAGCTAAATGGGCCAGGTGCGTTGAATCCTCCTGTGTGGCGAGATAAACCGCGCAGGCCCCGCAGTAAAGACCGCAAACCGAGGCAAGAACGGGTAGATCAGGACTCATATGACCTCCGGGAAGGGGATTGTTTTTCGGTTTCTATGGTACTTCATCCTGTCGAAAAATACATTAAGAAGACGGCAAAGTCAACCTGCTGACGCGACACCCTGAGGGGTGCACCGGTCTTATTCGGGCCGGCTGTATTGACAAGGGTCAAGTTCATGGATATCATTCCTGATATCAACGGGACGGGGACCCGGTATGAAAAGGAAAGGTGTGAATATGAATTTCAGACACTGTGTCGTCATCATTATTCTTCTCGGGGCTTTGATCGTCGGCGGGTGTGCCGGAACACGTTCCGTCGGAAATGAAACCGCTTTGCTGCCCCTCAACGAAGGAGTCAGGGACCTCTCTTTTCTTTCACAGGGTGAGGTCGGAATAGTCAGAGAGGTTAACAGAGCCAGGGCTCCGCTTCAGCCGCTCAAGGTCTCGATGGGACTCTCCTTTGCTGCCAAAGAGCGGGCGCTGGAACTCGGATCGAACAAGCGGAATTCAAGCACACAGGACCAGGAGCAGCTTTTCGCCCGGGTGAGAAAATTCGGTGCTTTCAACGGTAGTGTCGCCGAAATAGCGAGTCATGGATGGGGTGAAGGCTATGTGGTGGAAGAACTCATGAAAAGCAGCCCGGCGACAAAAGAAAAATCAGAGTTGTATTTCATGGATCCAAAATTCAGCGTCGTAGGTGTCGGATGCACGTCGGAAGCTCCCCTCGCTCCCATCTGCATCATTACCCTGACCAGTGATTTCAGAGAAGCCCGATAGCGCCTCCGGTCCACGGTTATCAGTTACAGGTAGTCTTTTCTCGGGGGGCTGAAGACGTCCACTACCTCGCCGGGCTCGATAATCTCGATTCGATGCTCGACGTCCCGGGGAATAGAATATGAATCACCGGGGCCTATTTCCTGAGCGACATTGTCAATGACAATCCGGTATTTCCCGGAGACCACATATCCGCTCTGTTCGTTGGGATGCCTGTGCAAGGGAGGATTGTCCTCTTTCTTGTAAAGCATTTTTGTGATCATCGATTCGGGACCATGTGAGAGCAAAACAAAATCGACGCCCAGAAAACTTCTTCCGTGCCCTTCGTCAGATTTTACTATCATCGTGTTTCCTCCAGGGTAGCCAGTCGCGTCATCCGCAACCGTGGGACGGCCGTCATGGCAAGCGATAGATTATCTGCAATCAGGAGTAATTTGCAAGAGATAATGCAATGTTGCTCACAGTTGTTGACATCGCACGTACTATTCGTATAGTATATTTCTCAAATCAACATAATGGAAGTGTGCGAGTGGTACTTATAATAGCAAATATCTTCATTCCCCTGGGCTGAGCAGCACATCGGGGGCCCGTGCGGTTCCCCGGCCTTACCGTTACCGCTGTTTCTCCGCCCTGATCATCCAGGCTTCCTCCCCGGGTCCGGCGCCGAGATCGGCGGCCGGATTTTTTGTTTCGGGAGGCTGCATGTCATCTGGTACACAAGCAAGCTCTACAGCACATACTGATATCAAAGCCGGGATGCCCCTGGGCCGTGCCGCAGTGGTTTTCCTGTCATGATAACCGCGCGCAATATCGTCAAGTCATTCGGCACGACCCATGTCCTTCGCGGGCTGGACCTTAGCATCGAAAAGGGAAGCATCTACGGCCTGGCAGGCAGGAGCGGGGCGGGGAAATCCACGATTCTGAGGTGCATAAACGGACTGGAAGAATATGACAATGGTTCGTTGATCGTGGATGGGACTGATGTCAAAACCCTCTCGCGGATGGACATGATGGCATTTCGGAAGAATATCGGCATGATCTTCCAGCAATTCTCACTTCTTGAGAGGCTGAGTGTTTACGACAATGTGGCGCTGCCGTTGAGGTGCTGGAAATATAGTTCCGGTGTTATTGACAACAAAGTCAGGGAGCTGCTGGAAATCGTCGGGATACCTGAAAAGATACGTCAAAAGCCCAGAGAGCTTTCGGGTGGGCAAAAACAGAGGGTCGCAATCGCGCGGGCGTTGACAATGGACCCCCACATTCTGCTCTGTGATGAGGCAACATCGGCGCTGGATCCCAAGACTTCCCAGGCTATCATAGGACTCTTGAAAGAGATAAACAGCCAGATGGGTATCACCATCGTGTTTGTCACTCACCAGATGTCGGTGATTCGCGGCTTGTGCAGGCAGATCGCCATCCTTGAACAGGGCAAGGTGGCCGCGTCCGGTTCGGTAGACGATGTCTTCCGCCGGCAGCCCCGGGCTTTGAAGAATCTTATGGGAGAAGAATTTGAAGATTCCGATAGGGCGGCGGAGAGGTCCATTGTAGTGCTGTTGTCGGATACGGTGCCGGATTCGTTAATTTCCGGCATGGCGGCGGACCTTGAGATCGATGTGACTATTCACCCGGTTGGCCGGGAAGGGGAGGGGCTCACCATCAGCTTTCCCGAGGAAGCTGATGGTGAGGTCGCGCATTACCTTGCCGCGCAAATGATCGATTGGAAGCACATTTGTGACGATACCTCTTCGAGAGAGGCGTCTTGCAGTCAAAAATACAAGGCGCGGATGCGCGTGGCGAATGCCGACACAATGTGAAGGGCAGCTTTAGAGGAAGAAAGGGGATTGAGTGTTTACCAACGGATATCTTGCGAACTGGTGGAGATACTTTGAGGGGATAATCGCCCCCTCTATCTGGGCCACCCTGAGGATGCTTTCCGTTTCGATGCTGCTGGCGTTTGTTTTGGGCTTCGTGCTGGCGTACTTTCTTGTCCTCTACGGACCCCAGGGGTTGCGGCCGAACAACTCGAAATACAAGATCCTCGATTTCGTGGTCAACAGCATCAGGTCCTTTCCCGTAATAATTCTCATCGTGGCCATATCGCCCCTGACAAGGATCATAGTGGGCACGTCAATAGGGGAAAAGGCCGCCATATTTCCCCTAACCCTGGCGGCGACGCCCTTCATGGCGAGGATAATAGAGAACAGTCTGAAGGGAGTTGACAGACAGCTCATCGAGGCGGCGCGCTCATTCGGAGCGTCGGATTTCCAGATCATAATGAGGGTTATGGTAAAGGAGTCGGTCCCGATGATTGTGGCCGGGACCACGCTCTCCACCATAACGTTCCTTTCGGCAACGACAATGGCAGGCGCCGTGGGAGCGGGGGGCATAGGCGCGGTTGCGCTCAATTACGGTTATCAGAGTTTCAATAACACCGTGTTGTATACGTCCGTCTTTCTCCTGTTTATCATGGTTCTGATAATACAGTGGGCAGGGGATTGGCTTTACAAAAGGATAGTGTGACGTGGATAACTCATTCAGACGGGAGGTTTACATGTGTAAGGGATTTACCAGAATAGTCGTTGCGTTTCTTACGGTTGTTTTCGTACTGACCATGGTCGGATGTTCAAAGTCGCCGACCGGGGAAAAGAAAAACCTGAAACTTGGGTGTACGCCTACTATGGAGCCGATGCTCCAGTGGATCAAGGAGGGACTTGCGCCGCAGGGTTATAATGTCGAGATAGTCATGTTCGATGCGAATCAACTCCCGGCGGTGGCTTTGAAGGATGGCAGCATCGACGGCATCATTCAGAATCATCGGCCCTGGATGCTCACCTTCAACAAGGAGAACAATGCAAACCTGGAAATGGTGAAGCCCTATTACTTCCATTCCTTCTACGCGATCTACTCGGCAAAATACAAGAAGCTTGACCAGATCCCTCAGAACGCCAAATTCACGATTCCCAACGATCCCACCAATCTGAGCAGGAGCCTGATAATCCTGAAAGAAGCCGGATTGGTAACCTTGAAAGAGAAGACGGGTCCATTCTACACCCTGCTTGACATAAAGGATAATCCCAAAAACCTCAGCTTCGTGGAGGCTGAGATCATGCAGACTGCCCGAAGCATACAGGATGTGGACGCCGTGATCGCTACCGCCTACTTCATGGCGGAGACAGCCAAGGCAGACCCGAAGGTCTTTCTCTTTGAGGATCCGCACAACAAGGATTATGCGCTCGGGTTGATCGTAAGAAGCGAAGACCTGGAATCCGCATGGGCAAAAGAGGCAGTGAAGATCCTGAGATCGGAAAAGAACAGGGCGAGGTTTAACGAAGTCTACAAAGGGAGATATACCCTTATCGATTGACCCGTATGGCAAAAGAGGTGTGTCATGGATAAAGCTGCAATCAGCGAAGCTGTGAAAGAGATGAATCTGGCGATGAAACTCGACCGGGCCATCGTCGGAGTCAGGTTCATCTTTGATGCCAACGAATACAAAGAGGCGGAGGCAAAGGCCGTGATCGGGAAAATGCCCTATTGCGTCATGGTCAGGACGGCGATGACAGGCAAGAGCCTGAAGGCTGCGGCAAAAAATTTCGGCTGCAATGGGGCCGCGCGGGCGCTCGGCGTCGTCGAGCTTGATGAGATGACATTGTCGGGGAGATTTTATGATAGCCTGGGGCTCTATAAGGACCTGCCTACGTCCAAAGATGTGCAGAGAAACGTGGTCTTCTGCGAACACAGGGCATATGGTGTTATGGTCAAGCCTCTTGAACAGTACAGCGAGGAACCCCACGTGGTAATGATCGTGACGGATCCCTACAACGGTATGCGGATAATCCAGGGATATACGTATGCCTTCGGGTTCAATACCACCTACAGGATGTCGGGAAACCAGGCCATATGCTCGGAGTGCACCTGTGTCCCCTTTGAAACCAACGACATCAACGTCTCTTTGCTGTGTGCCGGCACGAGATTCAAGGCGAAGTGGCGGGACGACGAAATGGCCATAGGATTTCCATTCAATCAATTTCTTTCAATCGTCAGTGGTGTCAGCGCGACGCTCGATCTGACCGAGCCCAATGAAAAGAAGGCGCAGATTGAGGCGAGGTTCAGTGCCGCCGGCAGGCCACCGCCTGTTATCCAGTACAACAAGAACTACTACACGGGACTCAATCCCCGGTAGCCTAATCATAATCCAGCCATAAAAAGAAGAAGGGGCGGAAACAAATCCGCCCCTGCATGTACTTCTCGCGCCGGGCCATGTAATAAAAAATGCTCGGTCTCTGCAGGAAGCTGGGGTATAATACCCGAGGTGGCACCACGGCGGAACAACGATGATCGTCCGTTCATTGAATCAACAGGAGCCTCCTTCGCCCGGATTAATGAAAGCCAGGAATCAACAACAATGAGTGTTGCAACAGGCAACTGCGAGCATGACATGGTGACCCGGGTATTGAACCCCGCCGACATGGCGTTCTCGCGTGCCGCGGGCGTGCCGGTCATCGAAGGCAACCATGTTCGACTCCTCAAGGATGCGCGCGAGAATTACCCGGCATGGCTTGATGCCATCGGCGTGGCGAAACGCCACATTCATTTCGAAAACTACATCATTCGTGAAGACGACACGGGGTACAGGTTTGCCGATGCGCTGATTGCAAAAGCACAGGAAGGCGTGCGGGTGCGGCTCATCCACGACTGGATGGGCGGTCTCGGCAAGACCTCACGGCGTTTCTGGAATCGCCTGCGTGCTGGTGGAGTCGAAGTGCGCTGCTACAATCCCCCGCGTCTTGGCAGTCCACTCGGTTGGCTCTCCCGTGACCACCGCAAGATGATTGCAGTCGACGGACAGATCGGCTTCATCACGGGTTTATGCGTAGGCCGGATGTGGGAAGGCATCCCCGAAAAAAACATCGAGCCGTGGCGTGACACCGGGGTCGAGGTGCGCGGATTTGCAGTGGCGGATATCGAACGGGCGTTCGCTGAGGTCTGGGCAATGATCGGCGAGCCGATTGCCGAAGAGGGATCGATTAACGCGGACGAGCTTCAGAGGGCAGGTGACATGAGATTGCGTATCGTCGCAAGCGTACCCGTCACAGCGGGCATGCTGCGGTTGGACCAGCTCGTCGCGACCCTTGCAAGAAAAAGACTCTGGCTGACGGACGCTTACTACGCCGGCCTGTCCACTTACGTGCAGACTCTGAAGGCGGCGGCCAGGGACGGAGTCGACGTGCGCCTGCTCGTTCCCAATGCCACGGACATTCCTCTCTTGAGGCCGTTATCACGTGCGGGTTACCGGCCTCTCCTCGAGGCGGGCGTGCGTGTTTTCGAGTGGAAGGGCACGATGCTCCATGCCAAAACGGCGGTCGCCGATGGAAGTTGGGCGCGGGTCGGTTCCTCTAACCTTAACATCGCCAGCTGGTTCGGCAACTGCGAACTGGATGTGGTTGTCGAAGATGAGTCATTTGCAGGGCAGATGGAGGCGATGTACCTGCAGGATCTGACGAATGCCACCGAAATCGTTCTCGATGAGAAACTGAAACTGCGCGCACCCGGCGAGCCGTCTCACCTTGCCGCCACGTCGAGCGGTGCCGGGAAAGTGGGGCGGGCGGTAGCCGGAGCGGTTCGTATCGGCAGCGCTGTCGGAGCGGCCTTTACGGACCGGCGTGTGCTGGAACCGGTCGAGGCGCGCCTGACAATGATTGCCGGGGTTCTGCTCGTGGTGCTGGCGGCCGGCTTCGCCTTGTTTCCCCGTGCACTTGCGTACCCGTTATTGATTATCTTCGCATGGCTCGGAGTGGGATTGCTCTACAGAAGCTGGAAATTGCGCCGCGAAGGCAGGCTCAGAGACATTTCCGATAGAGAAGAGGATATTGACTCCGGGAGACGATCGTAATAATCTTGATGCAACTGACTGCGCGGGAAGGAGAAGAGGTGAAGAATGGAGCATAACATAGACGAGGTTGCCCGGCTGATAGCCGGGGCGAAGAAGGTTGTCGTGTTCGTGGGCGCCGGTCTGAGTACGGAATCGGGGATCCCTGATTTCCGGAGCCCCGGGGGTGTTTGGGACAGGTACGATCCGGCAGATTTTGATTTTCAGAATTTCCTTTCACGGGAATCATCGAGAGAGAAATACTGGCAGATGGCGACGGAGATGTATGAGGCGATGAAAGACGCGCAACCGAATGCCGGGCATATGGCCGTTGCCGAACTCGAGCGCCTGGGAAAGTTGGATTGTCTTATCACACAGAACATCGACGGTCTCCATTTCAAGGCCGGCAATTCGGGGGAAAAGGTGCTGGAACTTCACGGAACGGCCATGCATGTGGCCTGCCTGTCCTGTCAAAAGAGATACGACAGGGGTCCCATCCAGGAAAGGGTCGCCGCGGGAGAAAAGGCCCCCCGGTGTGATTCATGCGGAGGTCTGCTTAAACCCGCCACGATCTCCTTCGGCCAGTCGATGCCGGAGCGCGAGACGGCCGAGGCCTTCCGTCGTTCTGCCGCATGCGACGTTTTCATCGTAATTGGTTCTTCGCTTGTGGTCTATCCGGCGGCGCAGATGCCCGTGGAGGCAAAGCGGGCAGGGGCGAAGCTCATAATCATAAACCGTGACGCAACGCCCTGCGACAGCATGGCCACCATCGTATTGCGCGGGCCCGCAGGGCCGACAATGGGGGCTATACTGGAAAAAGTAAAAGAAATATAGCTATTTCCACTCTTTCCAGACTTCCGGCTGGTAGCCGACGGTGGCTTTGTTCCCATTGCGGACAATGGGGGTCTTCAGGAGAAGAGGGTCATCGAGGAGCTCTTCCTCAACATTATGGGTGAGGTACGCGAGGTTTCGCCGGGCGTATTGTTTCCCTTCCTTATCGATGAGATTATCGATGCCGACCGCGGCCTTGACGCTCGCCAGCTCGCCTTTGCTGAACCTTTTTACCGTCACATCAATATAGTGAAAGGGTATACCGCGTTCCTTGAAGTAGCGTTGGGCCTTTCGGGTGTCCTGGCATTTGGGAGTACCGAAGATCTGGATGTTCATGGGCAGGCAGGGCTATTCGGGTTTGAGGCCGGCTATCTTCGATCTCTTGCGCTGGAGGCCGTCGAGGATGGTCTTGCGCAGCCTGATCGACTTTGGTGTGATCTCGACGAGTTCATCTTCGTTGATATAAGAGATACAGTCTTCAAGGCTCATGTTCCTGGGAGGTGTGAGGATAACGGCGTCGTCGGAGCCGGCAGCCCTCATGTTGGTCAGTTTCTTGCCTTTGGCGGGGTTTATCACAAGGTCTATCTCGCGCGCATGTTCACCGATTATCTGGCCGCCGTAAACCTTTTCGCCGGGACCGAGAAAAAGCACGCCTCTTTCCTGAAGATTGAAAAGGGCATATGCCACGGTGGTGCATTCTTCCATGACCACGAGGACACCGTTGTTGCGGTTCTTCATTTCTCCGGCGTGCCTGTCATAACCATCAAAGATATAGTTCATCGTGCCGGTGCCTTTGGTTTCCGTGAGAAACTGTGAACGGAAGCCGATGAGACCGCGTGTGGGGATACGGTAGCTTAACCTGACGATCCCCTTGTCCTGGTGCATGTGGACCATCTGGCCTTTGCGCTTGCCGAGGTTTTCTATGACGGTCCCGGAATACTGCTCGTCAACGTCGATAGTCAGTTCCTCGTATGGTTCGAGAATCCCTTCGTCGGTCTCTTTGACTATGACCTTGGGGCGCGTCACCTGGAATTCGTAGCCTTCCCTGCGCATCTTTTCTATGAGTATGGACAGATGAAGTTCACCGCGTCCGGAGACCTTGTAACCAATGGAGTCGACAAGCTCCTCGACGACAAGTGCCACGTCGGAGAGTGTCTCGCGCATGAGCCTCTCTCTGATGTGACGCGACGTTAGGAACCGCCCCTCTTTTCCGGCGAAGGGCGAATCGTTGGGGATAAAGCTCATCGAGATCGTCGGCGGGTCGATGTCGATGCCGGGCAGCGGCGCCGGATTTTCCGGATCCGTGAGAGTTTCACCGATCGTTATCACATCCATGCCAGCCACGGCGACGATCTCGCCGGTGCCCGCTATCTGCGTCTCTTCCATTGCGCTTCCCTTGAAGCGGTAGACCTTCGTGATCCGTGCCGGAGAGGAGGGCGTGCCTTCCGTCGCCACGATCACATCCTTGTTGAGGTTGAGGACGCCGGAGGTGATCTTCCCGATGGCAAGCCTGCCGAGAAACGGTGAATAGGAAAGCGAACTCACGAGCATCTGCAGGGGGGCTTCGGGGTTTCCCGTCGGAGGCGGTACGGAATCGATGATCATGTCAAAGAGGGGTATCATCGAGTCGCCTGCCTTAGCATGGTCCATTGTGGCATAACCAGCTTTTGCCGAGGTGTAGATGATGGGGAAATCAAGGATATCGTCAGGTGCATCGAGCTTGACAAAGAGATCGAAGACCTGGTCTACCACCCAGTCACAACGGGCAGCCGGTTTATCGATCTTGTTTATTACGACGATGACGGGCAATTTCAGGCCAAGGGCCTTCTTGAGAACGAACCGTGTCTGGGGCATCGGCCCCTCGGCGGCGTCAACAAGAAGCAGGACACCATCAGCCATCTTGAGGACCCTCTCGACCTGCCCTCCGAAGTCGGCATGTCCGGGGGTATCGATGATGTTGATGAAATGATCCTTGTACGCAAATGAGCCGTTCTTTGAGGAGATCGTGATGCCGCGCTCGCGTTCGAGATCCATGGAGTCCATAAGGCGCTCCTCGACAATCTCGTTGTGGCGGAACATCCCGCTTTGCCTGAAGAGCTGATCCACGAGCGTAGTCTTCCCGTGGTCGACGTGCGCGATGATCGCAATATTCCTGATCTTATTCTGTTCCATAGGATTGGGTAAAGTTGAAAAAGCAGGCCCGGTTGCGCCGGGCCTGCTTTTAGGTGTCTTAGGCCTTCACTACGTTTGCTGCCGCGGGGCCTTTCGGGCCGCTGACGACCTCGAAATTGACCTGCTCACCTTCGGACAAGGACTTGAATCCGCTGCCCTGGATGGCTGAATAGTGCACGAACACGTCCGTACCGTCATCACCAGTGATAAAACCGAAACCCTTTGACTCGTTGAACCATTTTACAGTTCCTTTTGCCATGCTTCAAACCTCCTGATAGAATGTGGAAGAAAAGGAACTGCGCTATGGGACAGACAACAAAAATTGGGAATTCCTGCGTATGTGACGAACAGCTTGTTCCTTCCTATGCTCCGGGGTCGATTATCGCACAAAAATTACAGGAGTGCAAGAAATATTGTTCGAAGGAGTAAAAAAAGAAAGGACAGCCAGGTTTCTGTCTTGATAAGAGCGGGGAATTTCCCTTAATCTAGGTGTGAGGGGATGGTTCGTTCCTTCAGTGCCCCTTAGAGCCTGAGGAGGGAAAAATTATGGTGGATTTCGACAAGGGACTTGAACTGTATGATCGGCCGGAGGTCCTCTATCGGCTTTTCTTTCCCAGACGGGAGATCGCAGGGAATTCCGATAATCCAAAGGCCGTAAACCGTTTCGTGGAAGTGACGAAGGGTATTTCAATCTGCTGCCGTTTTTACCCGGCACGAAGCGACGGGCCCAACATCCTGTATTTTCACGGCAACGGTGAGGTGGCGCCGGATTATGACTATGTGGCACCCGTCTATGCCGCGCGGGGGCTGAACCTTTTCGTGGCCGATTACCGCGGATACGGCGGAAGCAATGGCAGCCCCACCTGCACGGCCATGATCAAGGATACCCATCCCATCTTCCATGATTTTGTGTCCTCCATGAAAGACAACGGGTTCTCAGGAAATCTTTTTGTCATGGGTCGCTCGCTGGGAAGCGCCCCGGCCATAGAGCTTGCCTATCATTATCAGGATGATTTCAAGGGGCTCATAGTTGAAAGCGGCTTTGCCAGCGCCCGCAACCAGATCGCCCGGCTGGGGGTGGAGCATCTTTTCAGAGATGCCGGCGAGCCCGTCGGGTTTGGCAACGACCTCAAGATAAAAGATGTGAGAATACCGACACTTATCATCCATGGAGAATGGGATGAAATCATCCCTTCCACTGAGGGGAGGGCGCTGTACGATCTTTCGGGTGCCGCAAAGAAATCCTCTCTCTTTATCCCCCGGGCGGGTCATAACGACATCATGATGCTGGGGTTGAAGGACTACATGGATGCAGTGACAAAATTTTCCGCTGCGGAATGACACATTATTACAAATAATCTCTTGATATCGGACCTGATCTTATGGTTCTTTTAGTAATTCAATCTTCAATAAAAAAAACGGGATGAAGTAACGTAAAAAAGGAGGGACTATGGCGAACAAACCTGTAGAAATCGTTCAACTGGCTGGCGATGCTGGCAAGTACAAGGCTAACCTGACTCCGGGCAATTACCTCATGCGCAGTTTTATGGCGGGGCTCTTTATTGCGGTTGGAGGCGCCCTGGCCACGATATGTTCCACGGGGCTTGAAACCTCGGTAGGCCCTGGATTCAAATCAATGATATCGGGGGCTGTCTTCCCCGTCGGCTTGATTGCAATCGTTCTTACCGGCATGTCACTCTTTACCGGCGACACGATGTTGATTCCGATGGCCGTATTTCAAAATAAGTCGACCTGGGGAAAAGTTATAAACGCTTGGTTCTGGGTTTATATCGGAAACTTTATAGGTTCGCTGTTCTGGGCGTACCTTATGTCCGTGGGGCCTTTCAGCAAGGGAGGCGGGGCCGAGCTGACCGCCTTTGGCCAGAGTGCTGTAGCAATCGCTCAGGCTAAAACGCTGCCGTACATGGCAAACGGTGGCGCGGGTATGTGGTCGGCCTTCATGAAGGGGATTGGATGCAACCTTCTCGTGAACCTTGCAATTCTCCTCGCTCTTTCATCGAAGAACATGGTCGGCAAATTTTTCGGAATATGGTTCCCTATCATGGCTTTTGTTTCATCCGGCTTCGAACACTGTGTAGCTAACATGTATTTTATTCCTGTGGGTATCATGCTGGGTGCGAACGTCACCTGGGGACAGTTTATCTACTGGAATCTTATCCCCGTCACCATCGGCAACATAGTCGGCGGGTTTGTATTTATAGGCGCGGTGTACTATATCTCTTTCAAGAAAGAGCTCTCTTCAATATCTCCGACCTGATTATCGGCATAAATAGCACCCCGGGGGAGTAAACCCGGGGTGCTATACACTACCATTTTTCTTATCTGCACAGCCGGTCTTCGGCAGCCTGCAATGTTTCCATCTTTTTTGCAAAAGCAAAGCGAACAGTTTTCTTACCCATCCCTTTTGTTCCATAAAAGCAGGAACCGGGAACAACCGCAACACCAAGGTTTGCAGGAAGCCAGCGGGCAAAGGAGTAATCATTTCCGTCAAAATCCCAGCCGCTGAAGTCCGCCATCACGTAGAAGGCGCCTTCGGGGGAATGTGCCGTGAACCCCGCCCTGGTAACAATGGACATCATCTTGTCCCGTCTTTCCGTATAGTCTGCGCGGAGCTTGGAGTAGTATTCATCGGGCAGGCTGAGAACGGCTGCGCAAGCCGCCTGCAGGGGCGCGGGGGCACAGATGGTCATGAAATCGTGAACGGTCCGCAGAATGGTGCTCAAGGGATTAAGGGCACATGCGTATCCCAGCCGCCATCCCGTCATGGCAAAGGTTTTGCCCAGCCCGCTTATCGTAACGGTGCGCTCGGCCATTCCCGGGATCGTAGCAAGAGGGATATGGGGATGTCCGTCGTAGATGATATGTTCGTATATTTCATCGGTTACGGCGACCACGTTGAATTCCTGGCACAGTTCGGCAATTCCCTCCAATTCTTCTCTGGTGAAAATGTGCCCCGTGGGATTGTGAGGCGTGTTTATGAGGATTGCCCTGGTGCGGCTGTTAAATGCGGCGCGAAGCACGTCGAGATCGAGGGTGTAGCCCGGTGCTTCAAGGGGCACGAAGCGTGGTACGCCGCCGGCGAATACTATCGCCGGAAGATATCCTTCGTGATAGGGTTCGATGACGATGACTTCATCATCGGTATTGATAATCCCCATGAGCGTGGCCAGTATGGCTTCCGTCACGCCGCAGGTGACCGTTATATGCTGGTCGGGGTCGAAATCGAGGCCATACCACCGCTGCATCTTCGCTGCGATGGCCTGTCTGAGCGGGGGTGTGCCCCAGGTGATCGTATACTGGTTGCCGCCGGATTCAAGCGCCTGGTGGGCAGCCTCGATCGCCTCCCGGGGGGGATCGAAATCGGGAAAGCCTTGCGACAGGTTAATCGCGCTGTGCGTGATGGCCAGCCGCGTCATTTCGCGAATGAATGATTCCCTGATCATGTGGAGGCGTTGCGCTCCTCCTCCCTTGACAGGATCGAACCTCTCGTCAAAAGGCGATCCTTTTGTGCTCTCGAGGATATCCATGATTCGCGTATCCTGTCGGGCCTCGTGCTCGTCTAGCCGTTTCATTGTCTCCTCCCTTTATTTGATATTTGTTTTCTGTTTCTCACAATGCCCTCCTTCTTGATTTTGCCCATAAAAAAAGGGCCATGGATCCGGTCCATGGCCCTTAAAATTAAAAAGGCCATGGGTTTTGCACCCATGGCCCCTTTCGTTTACCCTGTCAGGCGAAAGTTCGACACGAGTGCCCCTTCGCGTAATAATAATAGTAGTAATAATAGGAGTTGTTGAGATGGAGCGTGTCGACTTTCGTCATAGTGGTATCAGTCTATCGGAGGTTGAAAAGCTTGTCAATAAATTTGTTCTTGAGCGTCTTTGTGCGTGTCAGCTCACGAGCCCTGTTTCCGTGATTCCCTCATGCTGCTTTACAGCCAGGAATATCACTGTCTGAAGTTCTTCCGGGGTTGTTGTTCCCGGGTCATTGAGATAGAACTCGTAGCTGGTTCCTGTGGGTTCGTAGCCGTTCTCTTTCATCCACTCGCCCAATGCCACGTAGGCTGATTCAATCTCTTCGTACGGCCCCGTATGGATGGTTGACGCAGCGTGTGCGATGCCGATCTGTCCGGCGGTGATTTCTCCCCTGCCGGGGAGTGCTTTTGTCACCGGAAGACCCATTTCGACATCGAGATCGTCCGTCGTCACATTGTAGTAGATAGCGAAAGGGGGCCCGGCTATGTCCTCACCGAGTTCCTCCAGATACTTTACAAGGGATGCAAAGGATGATTCAAAAGTATCGGGCAGCTCATCAACGCCTACCCTGGATCTGATAGTAAGGGCGGGCTGCGGCTCTATCGTGCTGATCTCGCAACTGTAGGACATCCAAAAACCTCCTGTGAAACACGGTGCCTTCCTATCCGGAAAGCGTTCCATTATGGTACATGAAGACCATTTCTAAAGCAATTTAAAAGCTTTACAATGGGAAATGAATGTGGCAAGTGTTTTATATCGTTTATTATTCCCGGAGGGTCTCGTCATGGCGAATGTTGTTATGAGTATGTGCGTCGCGTTTTCGTTGGTTTTTGTCTCCCCGGTCCTTCTGTTTTGTCAATCCCGTCTTCCTTACGATTATCCTCCTGTCCTTATCAATGTCAATGACAGGATTATAAAGCTTTTCAGGGTGCTCGATGCCGACCTGGCGGGTGCGGCCGAAGAGATCTCGAAGACAGGCCTCACAGGACCCGAAGCGAGCAAAGTCCTGAAGAAGCTTTGCACGGGTAAGACGTACGCGGTGGATTGTGCAGCCGTCGATACGAAAGGTGTCATGGTTACCCTGGAACCCGGGATATATAAACGATATGAAGGGACCGACATCAGTAAACAGGAACAGGTCGCGACCATGCTGAGCACCAAGAAACCCGTCTTCAGCAAAGTTTTCAAAGCCGAGGAAGGGTTCGACGCTGTGGATCTGGAGCGCCCTGTATTCTCAGCAAGTAAAGAATTCATGGGCTCGGTCAGCATACTCGTGAAGCCGGAGATCCTTCTGTCTTCGGTTATAGAACCGCTCGTGCGGGGAATCCCGACGGAGGTATGGGTCATGCAGAAGGATGGCAGAATCCTTTATGATGCCAAGAAGGAGGAGATAGGGAAGGTCCTCTTCACCGATCCTCTCTATGGGTCCTTTCCCGACCTTGTCGCCATGGGTGGAAAAATATCGAAACAACCTCTGGGAAACGGCGTTTATGAGTTCTACAGTAAGGAGACGAAACGGACGGTGACCAAGGAGGCCTTCTGGACCACGGTGGGCCTCTATGGTACGCAATGGCGTCTCATAGCAACGCGCTACCTGAACAAGAACTGAAAATGAAAGACCTCTCTCTGTGTACTCGAGCGAAGCGGGTGTGAGACGGTCTTTTTCAGCTTTGCGTTCATCCCTTCTGGATGTTTGCGATCGCTTTCAGGAATATTTCCGGCACGTGGGCCAGGCGGTGAATCGTGTAATCGAAGGTCATGACGCCGGCCTCGGCGAGGGCAACCAAGGTGCCTTTTTTTGTCACGCGATGGAATATTCGGAAACCACCGGGACGAATCTCTCCGATATGGGTATCGATCTGGAGTTCGTCGAAGATAAAGCCCTCAGCCCTGTAATTCATCACGAGATCACCCATGATGATGCCCGTCTTGCCATCTCCAAGATCCCCCTCGGTGAATCCCATCGAGTGGAACATCTGTGCCCTCGCGCTTCCAATAAGGGTAACGAGGGAGTCGTTTCCGAGATGCCCCCCGTAATTAATGTCCCGGGGATAGAGCGTCACCGGAAACGTGAACTCGTATATCGACTGTTCTTCAAGCTTAATACGCGGCATGTATCCTCCAGCATGAGATGTATAAGGTTCCAGGTTCCGTCTCTTTACTTTGCCATATCTTTCAGCAGCTTCTCCAGCCTTTTCAATTCCTCGCCGTAGCCAGCCCAGTCACCCTGGCGTTGAAGCTGCTGCATTCGTTCGAAGGTCTTGTTGGCCTGTTTGGCGAGGTCGTTGATGCCGGGCGCAGGTCCTGCGGTTTCTTTTGACTCAGGTCCGGACGTCGTCCTCCTGCCGCCGAATATCTTCTGAAAAGCCGCCTCGAGAGTGTTCTCCATAACAACGTTATTCTCGTATGCCACGATGATCCGCCTGAGTTCAGGAAGGCCCCCCTTGTCCTCGGCTGCAAGGTAGAGCGGCTGAATATAGACAAGAGCGGATTCGATGGGAATAATCAGGAGGCTGCCGCGAATGACCTGGGAACCTCTCTGCCCCCAGAGCGTGAGTTGCTGTGATATGTATGAATCCTGATCGATGCGTGCATCGACTTGCCTCGGGCCGTAGACAAGGCGGTCCCTGGGAAAAGTGAAGACGATAAGCTTCCCGTAATTGGGCACGTCGCACCGTGCGGCGAGCCAGGCTGCCAGGTTGTCCCGTTTGGCCGGGGTGTAAGGTGCGAGGAGGACATATTCCTCACTCTTTTCCCCCGGGATCTTCATGATCAGATAATAAGGTTCCATTGATTTTTCCGCATGGGAGGGGATCTCCCAGAGATCTTCCTTGTTATAGAACGTTTTCGGATCGTCCATGTGATACGTTGCGTAAAGGGATGCCTGCGTCTTGAAAAATTCTCTTGGATAACGGATGTGTTTCCTTAAGTCTTCCGGCATTGCGGACAGGTCCTTAAAGAGACCGGGGAAAATGGCATTATAGGTCTTTGCTATTGTGTCGTCGGGATCGCTAAGGTAGTAGTTGATGGCGCCGTTATAGGCGTCGATGGTCACCTTGACGGAATTTCTCATGTAATTCAACTTGTTGCGCAGTTGCCGGGAATAGGGCAGGCGGGTCGAAACCGTGTAGGCGTCGATCATCCAGAAAAGCTTCCCGGTGTCGGATATCACGATGTAGGGATCCTGGTCCAGTGAAAGGAAAGGGGTTATCTTACGGACCCTCTCCGTTATGTTCCGAAAGTAGAGTATCCGGCTCTCCCTTGTGATGTCAGATGACAGGAGTATCTTGGCATCCTTGAAATGGGCCGCAAAGGCGAGCCTTTTGAGTGGAGAACCCAAGGCGACGCCGCCTGATCCTTTGTATGAACCGTAAACATTCCCTTCGGCGGTGGGATAACTGAACTCCGGTATCCGCGTATTGGCGATGGCATAGCTGCCCGTGAGTTCGCCGAAATAAATCTCGGGCGTCGAAATCTTTATGGATTTTGTAATCGACGCGGGCGGTATATCTTTAACGATAAATTCGGGCAGGCCTGCGGGCGTAATCTTGCTTACATACGCAAGCGCAACACCGTTTCCGTGGGTGAAGACGAGCTTTTCATTGATCCATGATTTGCTCGGCAGGTCATCATACGAAAGCTCCCGTGCGGAAAGCATAACCTGACCGTACTTACCGTCGATGGTGTACCTGTCATTGTCGATACTGGAAAATTTGTAATAGGTCCGTATCTGCTGGAGCTGGCTCAATGTCTTGAGGAGCGGCGCCTCATCCCACAACCGGATGTTCCCGATCGTCGTGTCGTTCTTCTGGATGTCCTTCGCCGTGAGGTTGTAAGATACGTTGAAGGGTTTGAGATCGATCTTTTCAAGACCGTACCCGTACCGGGTGAATGCGATATGATGCTGGATGAAAGGCCTCTCCAGGTCCAGTTCGTTGGGCGTCACCTTGAAGTTCTGAAGCAGCCCCGGGTAGATGACCATGCCGATGATATAAAAGGCAATTACAGCGCCGACGGGATAAAAGGCGAACCTGATCGTGCCTCTGGCAAAGGCGATAATGAAAATCACCCCCGCGATGATGGAAAGAACTACCAGTATGTTCAGGGCAAAAACCTTCGCGTATACATCGGCATAGCCGGCACCGGTTATGATCGGGTGGACCGAGTAGAGGAGTTCGAACCTGTCGAGATAGAAACCGAAGGCGGTCTTGAAAAGCACCAGCGCGGCGAGAATGCCGAGATGGAGGCGTATCTCCTTTGCTATGAAGAGATTGAAACGGCTCAGGTTTACGACGCGCCTGGCGGCATAGGCCACAACACTTGCAACAAGTGCCATAAAGAGAAGAAATCCCATGAAAGAGCTTAACGATTCATAGAAGGGAAGCCTGAAGAGATAGAAACCGACGTCCTGACCGAAGATCGGGTCGGCAAGCTCCCCGTTGACCCCGTTCAGAAAGAAGAGTGTCTGGTCCCAAAGACCGGCTCCCCACAATGCCCCTATTACGGCAACAAAAATAGAGACCAGGAGTCCAACGATTCGTGACAGTCTTGTCAGCTTCAGGGTATTGATGGGTATTGTCGCGAAGCCATTGACCGAGATGCTGGCGGCCGGGAACTGGATTCTGTTGACAAGCCTCATATTGGCGAACATGAAAAGGAATGCGAAAACGCCGCAGCACAGGCCCGAAAGGAGCTGAACGGTGATCACCCTGGAAAAGACAAATTGATATCCCGTTTCAACAAAGAGCAGCCAATCTACGTAAAGCCCGACAAGCCGCGAAAACGCTATAAGGAGGATCAGGATCGTACCGATCAGGACGAGCCGTGTCATCCGGTTTCTTGTCATTTCATCTCCTCGCTGGTACGGGACTCAACTCCGCAAAGACAAAGACTAGCACCATTCTACCACGATGGAAATACAAAAGGACAGGTAATGGGTGATAGGTTATGGGTAATAGGAAGAACAAAGATAAACGGTGAAACGAGTTATAGGTTACAGGTGATAGGCAAATTACAGGCTTTTCCCATAACCCATAACCTATTACCCATTACCTGTCTTCTCTATTTCAACTTATTTTTCTTCGCCCATTTGGCTACGTCGATGGGACTTTCGAGGACATCAACACCCGCGGCCTTCAGTGCCTCATGCTTGCCGGCGACCGTGCCTGCGCTGCCGCGTACTATGGCGCCGGCATGCCCCATTTTCTTGCCCTGGGGAGAATAACGTCCGGCTATATAGGCGGCGACGGGTTTCGTCATCTGCCTGGCGATAAAACCGGCAGCCTTTTCTTCTTGTTCTCCGCCCACTTCTCCGACGACAATAACCGCATCGGTATCTTTATCGTTTTCGAAAAGCTCAAGGATATCGGCCAGATTTCTGAGAACAACGGGGTCCGCTCCCATGCCGACCACAGTACTCTGACCAACTTTGTTTTCTGAAAGGATCCCTGCAAACTCGTAGGAGAGAGTTCCGCTTCGCGAGATGATGCCCACGCGGCCCGGCGCAAAAAGTGACGCGGGCATGATACCCATCTTGCCCATTCCAGGGACGAGTATACCGGGAGTGGTAGGGCCGAGGGCGAAGACGCCTTTTTCGATGGCGTAGCTGCGCATTCTCAGGACATCCTTGACGGGAATATGTTCGGGGACGATAACTATAAGCTTGATGCCGGCGTCGATGGTCTCGAGGAATGCATCGAGCACGAAGGCAGCGGGCACGAAAAAGACCGAGGCGTTGGCCCCCGTCTGCTTTACGGCTTCAAGGACGCTGTTGAAGACGGGAACCCCTTCAGTGGTTGTTCCTCCTTTTCCGGGAGTAACGCCGCCTACAACCCGTGTGCCGTATTCAAGCATCCAGTGGGTCTGGGCACTTCCGATGCGGCCGGTGATGCCCTGTACTATGACACGTGTGGAATCATTCATTAATATGCTCATGGGAAAACCTCATATAGTTCAATTGACCATGATCTGCTCATGCTCGTATCCTGCATTGCGGTTACTTACCTTTCGCACTTGCCTTCGGACGGCCTGCGTCGGTTTTCTTACCCGGTCCGACTAGTTTGTATAAAACATCGACAGCCTTTTCGGTGGCGGCTTCCGTCACGACATGGACCCCGCCCGCCTTGAATATTTCCCACGTCTCTTCCTGTCGGTTGCCGAGAGCTTTTGCTACGACAGGAATCTTCACGTTATGTTCCTGCATGTATCTGATGACGCCTTTGGCACCTTCGTGAATGGGATTGATACCCCCGTAAACATTTATAAAGATGCCCCTCAGGTCAGGTTTCATCATGATGAGTTCCATGCACCGGTACAACAGGTCGGCCGTGATACCGCCTCCGGTTTCAAGGAAGTTCGCGGGTTTCATCTTCTGACCGATAATGTCCATGGACGCCATTCCAAGGCCCGCACCGGAGGAGATGAGCCCTATATCACCGTCCAAATCCACATAGGTGACGCCAATCTCCCGGCCTCTTCGCTCAAGCGGGTTTTCGATGCGGTCGACGCGGTCGGGAAGAGGAAAGCGTATCCGCGAAAGGGCGGAATCATCGACTTCCAGAACAGCATCGACGGCCATCAACACGCCATTCGACAGGACGACCAGCGGATTGATCTCGGCGATGAGTGCCTCATAGCGGGTGGCTATATGATAGAGCTGGCCTATTATTTCGCTCCAGGGGGTAATCAGTTTCTGTTCCAGGCCAAGCATCCTCAGGAGGCTGCGGGCCTGGTAAGGATAATAGCCGAATGAAGGTTCGATGTGGATGGCGGCTATCTTTTCAGGAGATGTCCTTGCGGTCTCCTCGATCAGTACGCCCCCTTCGGTGCTGACCACGATGACCGGCTTGCCTGAATAACCGTCAACGGTCATGCCAAGGTAGAACTCCTTCACGATGTCCACCTTTTCACACACGAGTGCCTTTCGGACCGGCATCCCCTTGATTTCCGATGTAAAAAGTTCGTCGGCCGCCTCTTTCAGTTCATCCGGATCTGATGCCGTCCTGATGCCCCCCGCAAGGCCGCGCCCACCGACAAGGACCTGTGCCTTGAGGATGACGGGATAACCTATTTCACCGGCGACGTGGAGGGCATCATGCATGGTACTGACGAGCTCGCGTCGGGGAACGGGTATATGGTTCTGTTCAAAAATGTCCAGTGCTTCATATTCGTGAAGTCTCATATCGGTCAATCCCTTTGTGTTGATTTAACTTCGTCTGCATGTACGGGCCATCCCGCAACTGCGACTTTCAAGTATAAATGTAATGGTTTTTGATGTCAATGTAATTGATTAATAATGTGATTATAAAGTGAATAAAGAAGAGGGGTAATGGGTAATGGGTAATGGGTAATGGGTAATGGGTGATGGGTGGAACGGGGTGGGAAGGTCGTCGTGCTGGAGGGTGTTTGCCGCACCTATTCTTGTAATCCGCTGGAAGCCATGTATGGCTACTTTTTTTGTTTTTTCCCATTACCTATTACCCATAACCCATAACCCGTCTCATTTTTTTTTACAATTTAATTGCATTTCTAATTTCATTTGTGTAAAGTTACGCATGGCACAGATAAAGAAAAAACCAACCAAACAACTGGAAGACAGCAGTCAGGTAGCGTATCAGGGTATTCGGCGCATGATCTACTCCAAGGAACTGGTACCGGGGCAGAAGATCGCCTATCGGGACCTGGCGGAAAAACTCGATCTTAGCCCCACGCCCATCATACAGGCGTTGAAGAGGCTTGAGCTTCTCGGGTTCGTCTGCCATGAGCCGAACAGGGGTTTTTACATGTCCCCGTTCAGTCTGCAGGAGATCGAGGAGATCTATGAAATGAGGGAGCTCATCGAGCCATCTCTCCTTGGCGACACGATACAGAATATCGACAAGAAGGGACTTTCGGAGCTGAAGGCGGCCCTTGAAGCGCATCTTTCCGCTGAACGCGATTTCTACCTGAAAGAAAGGCTTTTCAAGAACAGGGAGTTTCATCTCACGCTGGCATCGCTTTCGAAGAAAGAGACACAGATACGGATCCTTCGAAATCTCTTCGATATCCTGTTTCTCAAGTATAGCGATCTGCCCAGATCATCACTCGTGGCGACGGACCAGGAGCATCAGGAGATATACGATGCCGTTGCCTTAAGAAGCATGGATCGGGCCCAGACGGTGCTGAAGAACCATGTAACCAACGTGAAGGTCCAGGTGTTGTCGAGCGTCCGCAAAATGCTTGCCGAGCAGGAACGCTCCGAATTCTAGAAACAGGTCCGGTACCGAATTCAATCAGAGGAGGCAATAATATGGGTATCAAGACAAAAGACGAATATATCGAATCACTGCGGTCCCTTAAACCCACTGCTTATATGTTCGGAGAACGTCTCACGAACATCGTTGACAATCCCCGTCTTCGCGCAGGTATAGAAGCCACAGGCGCCACGTACGAGATGGCGCAGATCGATCCCGGGCTCATGATCACGACGAGCCCTCTTATCAATGAGCCGGTAAGTCGCTTCACTCTTCCGCCATCCACCATTGAAGACCTTGTCGCCCGCGTGAAAGTAAACCGCAGGGTTGCCAATCATGTCGGAACCTGTCATCAGCGGTGTACGGGTCTTGATTGTCTCACCGCTCTTGCGATCGTGACATATGACATCGACCAAAAATACAATACCGAGTATTATCCCCGGTATCAGGAATTCCTGAAGCATATGCAGAAGAATGACCTTACCGGCAATGCCGGTGTGACGGATGTCAAAGGGGACCGGTCGCTGGCGCCCCACGAACAGCCCGATAAAGACATGTTCATTCGCGTTGTGGAGAAAAAGGCGGACGGCATCGTCGTCCGGGGCGCAAAGGCGCATCAGACAGGCTCCCTTTCATCCCACGAGATAATCGTTCTTCCCTCGCGGGCCATGGGGAAGGACGATAAGGACTACGCCCTGGCCTTTGCGATACCCGCTGACACGAAGGGTCTTATTCACGTTGTGGGTCGCTCGACTCTCGATATGCGTGAACTCGACGGCTGCGACATAGGGAATGTTTGTTATTCGAAGTACTGCCCGACGCTCATCTTCGATGATGTCTTTGTCCCCTGGGAAAGGGTGTTTATGTGCGGAGAAACAGAATTCGCCTCCGACATGGTCGTCAAGTTTTCGTCTCTGCACCGGCAGAGCCACGGCGGCTGCAAGTCAGGAAAGATAGACTGCATGGTCGGTACCGCGCTCACCCTGATGGACTACAACGGCACAACGAAGGTCGGCCACCTGAAACAGAAGGTCATCGACATGATCCACAGGGCGGAGACGCTGTATGGATGCTGCCTTGCTTCTTCCTATGAGGGGAAGAAGCAGCCTTCGGGCACCTACTTTATCGATACGGTGCTTGCCAACGCCTCCAAGATACACGAAGGCAAGGAGATGTCCGAAGCGACCCGGCTTATGATAGATGCCTGCGGCGGATTTGTGGCCGACCTGCCCTCAGACAAGGATTTCTCGAACCCGGAGGTTGGCGCATTTCTGAAGAAATACCTCAAGGGTGTCGACAGCGTTCCTGTTGAGAACAGGGTCAAGATGTACAGACTTGCAGAAAAGCTGGCACTTGAAAGCGCCGATACTATCTCCGATATCCACGGCGGAGGATCTCCCGAAGCACATCGCGTGACTATCTTTCGGGAAACGAACATAAACGAAAAGAAGAAGGCAGCCAAGCGGCTTGCGGGTATTGAGGAATAGCATTCGCTGAGAGACTGCCAGGAGAAAGAAAAGGCCGGTGGGGTTCAAACCACCGGCCTTTTCTTTCTAGTTTACCAGGTTGGAAAGGATGAGTACCGTCCAGTATGGGGAGAACATAAGGAGGATGATCGAAATGATATATGCCGGGACATAATAGAAAGATCCTCTGAACACGGTTCCCAACGGGATGTCTTTTGCCATCCCCGCTACAACGTAGCAGCATATGCCGATGGGCGGCATAATCGAACCCATGGTTGTGACAATCGTAATGACCTGACCGAACCATATGGGGTCGTAGCCGAGCTGCGTAACCAGGGGGTAGAAGATGGGTAGGGAAACAAGGAGGAACGCCAGTGCATCCATGACACATCCGCCTATTATGTAGCAGATGATTATGATCCAGAGCAATATCCAATTAGGCAGTGCGAGTTGGCTGATCCACCCGGCAATCTCAAAGGGGAGCCTGGTAACGGTTATAAAACGCCCGAATATGACGGCGCCGGCGACGATCATGAATACCAGGCAGGAGATGCGCAGGGTGTCAACGACGGATTTGATGAATCCTTCCCGGGAGAGTTTCCTCCTGACGAGGCAGATGATCAGTGCCAGGGTACAGCTTGTGGCGGCCGCCTCGGTCGCTGTCACGACGCCGGTAAAGAGGGCATACATGATGATGGCGAAAAGGATCAGGATATCGATGATATCAGGAAGTGCGCGGAAGCGCTCTTTCCATGAGCTCTTCTCTGCCTTCGGACCCCAGTCGGGGTGACGCCAGCAGATATATCCCACGGTAGCGGCGATGAGCACGGTGAGAATGGCACTGGGTATTACGTTGCCGAAAAAGAGTTTACCGATGGATTGACCCGTATAGAGGCCGTACACCACAAGAACGATACTGGGAGGAATAAGGACTCCGAGTGTGGCCCCCGCGGCCACGGACCCCGCATTCAGCATGGGGTGGTAATTGTATTTCTTCATCTCCGGTATGGCAACGCTGCTCATTGTTGCCGCCGTTGCCGTGTTGCTGCCGCTAATGGCGGAGAATGCCGCGCAGGCCATGATCGTGGTGATTGCAAGTCCACCCTTGTAATGGCCGAACCATTTGTGGGTGGCACTATAAAGCCCGTTGTTGTAGCCTGCATAATGGACGAATTCGCCGACGAGAATGAACATGGGGATGACGGTCAGTCCATAATTGGAAAAAATACTCCACATATCGGCGCCGATCATTCCGAAAGCGGCTTTGAACGAGGTCACGTAGGCTACGCCGAGGAAACCGATGATCGCCATCGTAAACCCTGCCGGTATCCTGAGCAGGAACAGAGTGGCAAACATGATGAGGATTCCGTATACGCCAACAATTGGTCCGTCCACTCTATGCCTCCTCGCGAAATAGGTTTTTAAGAAAGTCGACAAAGGCCGTGAATGACAATATTATGAAACCTACGGCGACCATAAAGACATAAGGATGGAAAACGATCTTTAGGGTCTCGGACACCTCCGACGATTCCATTATCTTCATCCCCCAAACGTATAATTGCCAGGCAACGATGCCGAAGAAAATCGTAATGGCCAGATAGGCCACCTTGTCGATCATGTTCTTGATGGCCTGAGGGAATTTGTCGGTAAGTATGTCCACAACGATATGATCTTTTCTCTTCTGGGTATATCCGAGTGAGAACGCTATGACAACGGCACCCAGGAAGGAGACGATCTCGTAAGTACCCCTGAAAGGGAGATGAAAGATCCTCAGAACGACGTTGCCGGTGGCGAGCAACATGAGCGCGAGTATGGCGATTCCACCCAGGAACAACAGTATTTTGTTCAGAAAATCATTGAATTTGTCCAGGTACTTCATTGCCCTCCTCCTTAGCCTGTTTCAAACAAGACGTATACTGTATACGGTGTTACAGGATCGAAATAAACCGGGATCTTGCGACCCCGGTTTGTGTGAAGGCTATTTATTTCTTGAATTGTTTTTCGTATTTGTCCCTTAACGCGTATACATCCTTGATGATCTTGTCGCCGGGAAGGCCCTTTGCCGATATACGTTTGACGTAGTCATCGATCATGGGTTTCGTCAGCTTGGGTATCTCTGCCTTTTCCGAGGCTGGAAGGTTGATGAGTTGGAGTTTGTATTTCTCTTTGGACCACTTCACAGCTTCCGCAACGTGATCATCGACGTATTTGCCGGTCCAGTCCGCCTGCTCGCGCCTCAGGTCGTCGAAGATCTTTTTCACGTCGGCCGGAAGAGAATTCCATTTTTCCTTATTCATGACGACGGCAAAGGTGACAACGAAGAGATTGGTCTCCGTTGCGTAGGGCGTATAGGCGGCGAAGTTGAAGTCCTGCAAGATCTCCATTGAAGAGACGACACCTTTCACGACCCCTTTCTGGAGAGCTTCCGGTGTCTCAGACTGCGGCATGGCGATGGGGATTGCCCCAAGCTTTTTTACCGCCTCGGCCCCGGTTCCCGACACCCTCAGTTCCATACCCTTGAGGTCCTTTAGAGACTTCACGGGTTTGGTTGTCATGAAATCCGCGGGAGGACAGGTGAAGAGGGTGAGTATTTTGACTTTTTCAAATTCCTGGGGGTATTTTTCGATAAGATCGTAAAGTGCAAGGCTTGCCGCCCTGGCGCTCGTAAAGCCGAGCGGCAGGTCGATGGCCTCCGAGACGGGGAAGCGCCCTGGCTGATAGCTCATGGCAAAATTCCCGATGTCGGCGGTGCCCGCGGTGACGCCGTCAAAGATGTTCTTCGCCGGGAGCAGCGTCCCACCCGGGAAGGTCTGAACTTTTACCTTGCCGTTTGTCCTCTTTTCCACCTCTTTGGCCCAACGTTCCATCTGTACGCAGGGGAACGTCTTTGCAGGCGGAAAATTGGCATAGGTGAGTGTGATTTTGGTCTGACTCTGCACGGTGCCGGTATAGGTAAGAAATGTACCGAGAAGTAAAACGCATAAACCGAGGATCAATAGAGATTTCCTGTGCTTCATAAAAACCCCCTTATTCTGTTATTGACCCTCTCAAGGGTCAGTGAAGAACCATATTCAAAAACAGGGTATGAGGCAGGAAGAGCGTCTAACACGTGAAACTGCGAGTGTACAAAAACTCCGATGATACCCATCCGGACCTGGCTTGCCGAACTTCGGAATATCATCCTCCCTGGATATGCCCTGATGCCCGTTTCCTTAAAACATTCCCGATGCGAACATTTCCCAGTCAAGGAAACAGCAAAATATTCCAGATAATTATTCTAGTAAAAATCACTGAATTCTGGTAACGGCCCCCATGCTCCCCGGTAGTTCTTCTAAATCATTGTATACGAATTTTTAGAAATGACAATCTAAAAAATATGCCTTGACAAGATATTTCTGCATTTACTATTATTGAGCATTGAGAGTATACTGTATACAATAAATGTCACATCAAACAAAAAAAGGGATTGGAATTTAGTCAGCCGGTGGTTTTATCGGCACCAATAAACATGCTGGGGAGGGGTCAATGAATGTATTTAAGGAAATGACAATTCTGTCGTTGGAGCAGGCAACCGTTCTTCCGTATCTCAGCTATCGTCTTGCCATGGACGGGATGAAAGTGATTAGGCTTGAGCACCCGGTATACGGGGATCCGAACCGCATGATCGGTGAGAACAGGCTGGGTGAAGAGAAAATGAACTCCTATTTCATGGCCATCAACTCGGGCAAAAAATGCGTTACCCTCGATCTCGGATCACCCGAGGGTAAAGGCCTGCTTAAAGACCTTATAGTCAACCTCAAGGTGGACATATTTGCCACGAACCAGCTTCCGCGGAACTATGCGAAGCTCGGCGTCGATTACGAGACGCTGAAATCGATAAAACCGGATATCATATGGGTGGGATTGACGGGTTTCGGGCCTGACAGCAACGAGGCGGCTTACGACCCCATCCTGCAGGCGCGGGGCGGTCTCATGGAATTGACGGGGAACGCAGGCGAAGATCCCCAGGTGGTCGGAATACCTCTGCCGGACATGGGAACAAGCGAACACGCATACGGACTTGTCATGAAGGCCCTGGCCAAGCGTGCGATGACGGGGGAAGGCAGCCGGATCGATGTCTCCATGTTCATGTCAACCACCTCCTGGCTCACGGTTCCTATTACCCTTACGAAGTCTTTCGGCAACAAGATCTCGAGAAGAGGAAACACGCACGAATTTTTCGCACCTGTCTCCGTCTATGAAACGAAGGACGGCTACGTCTATATCGCCGTTGGAAATGATCGTCAATTCGTATCCATGACCCAGCTTCCGGGTTTTGAAAAGCTCGCGAAACCGGAATATGAAAAAAACAAGGGTCGCATTCAGGATGTGAAGCGCCTTAACGACATGATAAACGAGTGCACCAGATCGAAGACCACCGCTGAGATGATCGAGCTGTGCAACAAGGCAACCATCGCCATTTCCAAGGTGAATACCATCGAAGAGGTCATTGAGGACGTATATGTGAAGGACGCCCTGCTGACAGCAAAGGATCCCATAACGGGTACCCGGATCTGGATGGCCCCGCCTCCGTTCATGACGCCCTTTCTTAAGGAGTCGAACCAGCAAATGACCTTTCCCCCGAGATTCGGCGAACACAATGCCGAGATATATGGAAAGATCGGATACTCGGAGGAGAAGCTGGCCGGGTTAAAGGATAAGGGAGTCATATAACCATCCTCGCGGATGAGGGGCACCATGGGTCTTGTTGAGGATATTCTGAGAGGAGATGAGAAAAGCGCCGCCCGGCTTATCACTGGGATAGAAAACGGGGAGCGCGAGGCCTATCAGGATTTATCGCTCCTTTTTCCCCGGACAGGCAAAGCCCACATTATCGGCGTCACAGGCCCGGCCGGCGCGGGGAAAAGCACCTTGATCGGGCGTCTTGCCCTTACATTCGCGGAGAGTGGAAAGAGCGTCGGGGTCATAGCCACTGATCCCACAAGCGTCAGTGGAAGAGGTGCTTTTCTCGGTGACCGCCTTCGGATGAAAAACGCCGAAAAGCATAATATCTTTATCCGGTCGATGGCGCATCGTTCCTACCCGGGAGGTGTCGCAAAGGCTGCGGCTGCCGCAGTCTACATAATGGCAGGTCTTGGTAAGAATTGCATAATCGTGGAAAGCATCGGCGCCGGCCAGTCGGACAAGGACCTCTTCTTTCTCTGCGACACGGTGGTCACCATCTTTACGCCCGACTATGGGGACGAAATTCAGCTCTTTAAGGCCGGGTTGATGGAAATAGGAGACATAATCGTTGTCAACAAATCTGACAAACCGGGGGCCGATGATGCTGCACGCGACATCGGTTTCGCATCACGCCAAAGAGCGCGATCGAACGGGTGGGATGTGCCCGTCCTTTTAACCTCCGCCGAGACGGGTTTGGGCATTTCAGCCCTTGTTGACGCAATTGATGCACACTGGCTCTCTCTCGCTGAAAAAGGCGACGTGGCAGCACGCAAGGCCGACCACACAGAGGCTTTTATGATGGCCCTCCTCAAGGAAGAACTCTGGCAGAAGACATCCGCCGCATTGACGAACAGCAAGGCATTCAAGGAGATATCCCGGGAGGTCCGCTCCGGCAGGACCGACCCGTACAGCGCCGTCCGGAAGATACTCGAGGGATTGGAGCACGAATGGACTTTTCACTGACAACGGAACAGAAGTTTTTCAAAGACCAGATATCGCGGGCGATGGAGCGAATTGTGGCGCCCCGCGCAGATTCCATCGATAAGAGCGATGCTTTCCCCAGAGATTTGTTCAACGAACTGGGTGCGCTCGGCTACTACGGGATCAGGTATCCCGCGGAGATAGGCGGCATGGGCGGCGACTCGGTCATGTTCACCATTCTTGCCGAAGAGCTTGCGCGTGCCTCGATTGGCTTCGCTGCAATCGTCACCATGCAGTGTCTCATGGGGACCGATTTCATTTACAGGTTTGGCAGCGACGAGCAGAAGCAGCGCTGCCTCATCCCGGCCATAAAGGGCCGGAAGATCGGAACGATAGCCTTTACCGAGCCCGATTGCGGATCGGACCTGGGAGGCATAAAGACCCGGGCGGTAAAGAAGGATGGGGGATATGTCCTGACAGGGCGGAAACTCTGGATCACGGATGGTGATGTCGCCGATTTTGTCACCGTGGCCGCCACCACCGACCCGGGGAAAAGACTCGGTGGAATAGGGTTCTTCCTTGTGGAAAAAGGTACCCCCGGTTTCTCACTGGGACAAAAGATAGAGAAGATGTCGGCGCGGGGTGCCGCGACGATGGAGCTTGTTTTCGATGAATGCCGGGTGCCGGCCGAAAACCTCATGGGAGAAGAGGGCAAAGGCGCCGCGTACCTGAACAATATCCTCAGTGAGATACGGATCATGATAGCCGGCCTCGGCCTCGGCCTGGCAAAGAGCGCTTTTATGGAGGGTCTTAAATATGCCCGGCAGCGCGAGGCCTTTGGAAGGCCTATAGGCACGTTCCAGCTCATTGAGGAGAAGATCGCCGAGATGGAAGTAAGGATCAGGGCGGCGGAGCTTCTTACCTATCACGCCGCATGGCTCAAGGATCGCGGCAGCCTGACGGGAAAAGAGGCGGCGATGGCGAAATTCTACTCGACGGAGACCGCCTGTTTTGTCGTCGATGAGGTGTCGCGAATTCACGGTGCCTATGGTCTTGCCGAAGAATACCCGGCCCAGAGATTTTTCCGGGACGGCCGCTTTCTTCTCTTTGGGGGAGGTACTTCGGAGATTCTGAAAACGATCATCGCAAAAGACACGATGAAAAAATGTGATTTAGAGATTAACTGAAGGAGGGGTTTATGGATTTTGCCTTTACAGAGGAACAGCAGTTCTTCAAGAAGATCATCACTGATACCGTCGACCGCATGGTGGTGCCGAAGGCCCGCGAAATCGACGAGAAGGACGAATTCCCCTGGGAACTGTGGAAAGATTTCACGAAATTGGGATATCTTGGCCTGCGTTACCCGGAGGAGATAGGCGGGATGAATGCCGATCCCGTGACGGCGATGATCTTCTACGAGCAGATCGCCCGCGGCTCAGTTGGTTTTGCTCAGAGCGTCATCATGAACATACTTATGGGTACGTATTTCGTGTACCGTTTCGGTTCGGAAGAGACCAAAAAGCGGTGTCTATACCCTGCGATGAAGGGAGATAAGGTTACCACCATGTGTTTCACTGAGGACCAGTCGGGGTCGGATCTGTCGGCAACGAGGACGACGGCCGTTAAGGACGGAAATGAATGGGTAATCAACGGGACAAAGATGTGGATCACCAATGGCCCCGTGGCCGATTTCGCGACAGTGCTCGCTACAACGGACCCGTCATTGGGCGCCAAGGGACTGAACTTCTTTCTCGTCGAGAAAGGGACACCGGGTTTCGCGCCGGGCCAGATCATCGACAAGCTCGGATGTCGTGGAACGATAACGGGAGAGCTCGTTTTCGATAACGTCAGGATACCGGAAGAGAACCTGATGGGAGCTGAATTGAACAAGGGTGTCGAATATCTCGGCGAGATACTTGACGAGGTCAGGGTCATGACAGCCGCCATGGCGATGGGTATCGCCCAGGCGGCCTACGATGAGGGCCTCGAGTATGCCAGGAAAAGGATAGCCTTCGGGAAACCAATTGGCAGCTACCAGCTCATCAGATCGAAATTTGCAGACATGGCAACGGAGATGGAAGCGAGCAGACTTCTCATTTACTCGGCCGCATGGAAGATAAAAGAAAAGCTTCCCAGCCGTCTGGAGGCGGCAATGGCGAAGATGTTCGCTACTGAAACCTGCTGTAAAGTGGTTGATGAGGTGACGAGGATCTGGGGAGCCAACGGCTTCGCGAATGAATACAATCCCCAGCGTCATTTCAGGGATGCACGGTTTCTCCTCTATGGAGGCGGGACACACGAGATACTCAAGGATTTTATGGGCAGGATACTTATCGGCAAATCGTGAACATTCCTCCGCGAATGAGAAAGTGCGAGGTAAAACAAAATGAATATATTGGTTCTGATCAAACAGGTACCGGATCCCGAAGCCCTGGTGGAGATAGCCGCCAGCGGAAAGGATCTCAACATAGAGCCCAAGTTCGCCATTAATCTCTTTGATGAGTTTGCCCTTGAGGAGGCGCTGAAGATAAGAGAAAAGCACGGGGGTAAGGTAAAGGCCATCTCTCTGGGAGGGGCCAAGGCCATAGAGGCCCTGCGGACAGCGATTGCCATGGGCGCCGACGAAGCGATGCTGATTGAGGATGAATCCTTTGCCGGCAGTGATGGTTATAATACGGCGCTTGCCCTCAGCCGCGCCGTTCAGAAGGAAACCTTTGATATTATCCTTTGCGGCAGGCAGGCCATAGACGCCGACCGCGGCGAGGTCCCCCAGATGGTTGCCCAGTTCCTAGGGCTGCCCCATGTGGGTGTCGTCGTGAAGCTTGACGTGGACGATGGGAAGGCCGTCGTCGAATCCGCCCTTGAGGGAACAAAAGAGGTCATCGAAGTGGCGCTTCCCGCGATTTTCACGGCGCAGAAAGGTCTCAACGAACCGAGGGTGCCTCTTATCACGGGCGTCATGAAGGCCATGAAGGTGCAAATACCGAAAGTGTCCGTGGAAGACCTGGGGCTGACCAAAGAGATGGCTGGTCCCGATGGATCGAAGACACGGATAGAGCGATACCTGCCTCGAAAGAAACGACCGGCCGTGCAGTTCATTGAAGGAGAGCCGCGGCAGGCGGCGGCCGAGATTGTAAGAATCCTTGCAGACGTCGAAAGGGTCATATAAATAGGGGGCAAAGATGGACAAGGTCCTTGTATTTGTGGAAACGAAGGGTGATGAGCCCAGAAAGGCCTCCATGGAGGTGTTGTGCGAGGCGGCGAGGCTCGCCGAGAGCGGACGGTTCAGTGTGGAGGCGGTCTGTTTGGGCGCCGTATCCGATGTTCTCAAGAACAGACTTTTGAGATGTACGCCGAAGCTGGTCCGCCTGACCGATCCGGAACTTGCCGCCTACAGTCCGGAAGGCTACGCCCATGGGCTCGCCGGCTACGCGAGGCAGATAGGGGCCAGGATGATCATGGCGGGCGCCACGGGAGTGGGTCGTGATTTTCTTCCCCGTACAGCGATCATCCTTGAGACCGGAATAGTCTCCGACGTGACGGCGGGGAACTGGTTTGACGACCCGATTACATTTGTGAGGCCCATGTTCGGAGGTAAAGTCTTTGCGGAGGTTGCATTCCCGGCCTCCCCTGTGGTGGTTACGGTGAGGCCCAACAGTTTTGCCATGGATATGCCTGAAGGGATTAACGGCGAATACGAGGAAGTGGCGGTGGGGTTGCAGGCCGGATCGATCCATACACGCCTCCTGCGCGTTGATGATACCAGGAAGGATGCTGTCGATATCACTGAGGCAGACCTCATCGTGGCGGGGGGACGCGGTCTCAAGGCAGCCGAAAACTTCAAACTTATTGAAGACCTCGCGGCTGTGATCGGTGCCACCGTCGGCGCGACGCGGTCGGTAGTAGACGCCAAATGGCGCGATCAGGCAGACCAGATAGGCAAGAGCGGCAAAACGGTTTCGCCGAAGCTCTACATCGGGGCGGGAATTTCCGGGGCCATCCATCACATCATGGGTATGGATTCGTCAAAGGTTATCGTTGCTGTCAACCGTGACCCCAATGCTATCATCTTCAACTATGCCAATTATGGTATCGTCGGCGACCTGTTCGAGGTGCTTCCGGCGATGACCGAGGAGTTCAAGAGGCACAAGGAAAGGGTATAGGTGAGTCTACGTGGATAAGATCGACGCCATTGTTGTCGGAGGGGGGCTGGCCGGACTTTCCGCCGCATACCGCCTTGCGGACGCCGGGAAGCAGGTCATACTTCTCGAACGGGGCGATGCGCCGGGGAGCAAGAATGTAACGGGCGGGCGCATCTACGTTGACCCCATCAGGTCCTACCTGCCCGATATTATCGGTTCGGCGCCCTTTGAACGCCATGTCGTCAGGGAAATGATCACTGTTCTTGACGAAGGCAGCGCCGTCGCATTCGAATACGGGAACGAAAAATGGAAACATGAACCCTATATGAGCTACACGGTGCTCAGGGCGAAGTTTGACGCCTGGTTTGCCGATCAGGTGGCGGCAAAAGGCGCCTTTATCATCCCCAGGAAGAAGGTCGACGACCTCCTCTGGGAAGATGGGCGCGTGGCGGGCATCAGGTCGGGGAACGAGGAGATCGGGGCCCACGTGGTCATAGCCGCCGACGGTGCGCTGTCTTTCCTGACTCAGAAAGCGGGTTTAAGGCAGCCCCACAAAGCGGAAAACCTGGCGGTTGCGATAAAGGAGATATATCAGCTTGACGAGGGGACCATCGAGCAGCGTTTCGGTCTTGGTCCCGAAGAGGGCGCGGCAGGTCTTTTTATGGGTTCCGTCACCGGGGGCCTGTTCGGCGGCGGCTTTCTTTATACGAACAGAGATACACTGTCCCTCGGCCTTGTTGTGGGGATAGGTTCTCTTGTAAGCTCCGACGGGGGATTTGATGCACCGGGGCTCATGGAGGGGTTTGTCAGTCGGCCGGAGGTACAGCGGTGGGTGCGGGGAGGCGAACTGCGGGAATATTCCGCCCATGTTATCTCTGAGGCGGGGATCGGGAGCGTCCCGAAGCTGTGCACCGGCGGGATACTTGTTGCCGGGGATGCGGCGGGCTTTGCACTCAACCTCGGCCTTACTGTAAGGGGTATGGAATTTGCGATTGCCTCCGGAGTGATGGCGGCCGAGACGGCCGTGGAAGCTCTCGACGGTAATGACGTTTCAGAGACCTTCCTGTCCCGCTATGAAAAGAAATTACGCGAGAGCTTTGTGCTTCCCGATATGGAGACATTCCGTAATTCCCGGGAGGTACTTGACAGGCAGCGGTTCTTCACAGTCTATCCACGGTTCATATGCGAACTTTTCGATGAACTGTTCACGATCGGGGACAAACCGAAAGAGAGTCTCTACAGGACGGCAAAAAGGGTTGCAAAAAAATATGTCCTCAACATGGAAACCCTGAAGGACCTCCTGGCTGCGAGGAAGTTATGACAAAAAAAGTGGAAGAGAAGATCGCCCTCAATGCGATCAGGAATGATACAAAAAGCCATATTACGCTGAACCAGTCCATTTGCGCGGGCTGCAAGGAACGCATGTGCGTCATCGTCTGTCCGGGCCACCTGTATTCCCTCAACGAGGAGACCGGCGAAATGGTTGTTGAGTATGCGGGATGCCTGGAGTGCGGTACCTGCCTTATCGCCTGCACGCATGGGTCCGTTACCTGGGATTACCCATCAGGCGAATGCGGTGTTCAGTACCGGTTTGGCTAAGTCATGGCCTGGAATGGGCTAACGGGGTTCAAATGAAGGACACATCGAAAAAGACAACGGCAAAAGCAAGCCCGCTCAAAGGGATACGGGCCCTGGACAAACCTCGTTCCATGGGGGACGTGGCATATGATTTCCTGAAACAGGCCATCGTCAAAGGGGACATTCCTCCGGGGCAGAGGCTCATAGAGAACCAGCTCTCCGCCCAGATGGAGGTAAGCCGGGTCCCGGTACGGGAAGCGGTGAAGAAACTGGAGCAGGAAGGGCTCGTTGAAAAAACCGGGGTGCGGGGGTTTGTAGTCAAGGGATTGACCCGGGAAGAGATCGAAGAGACTCTCGGCATCAGGGCCCTTCTTGAAAGCTACGCCGCCTATCTCGCCACGGAACATATCAATGACTCAATTGTAAAGAAGCTGGAGGACAGTATAAAGGCTTACCGTACGGCTTTTGAAAACAAAGGCAGCACGGACAAGCTCATGCAGCTCAACACCCAGTTTCATGAGATCATCTACAAGGCTGCGGGAAGCGGTAAGCTCTATTCCCTGATCAACAGTTTCAGGGATGCCATTCATCGCTACCGAAGGCCGCTTCTTGAGTGCGAGCACTACGCAAAAGTTTCTCTCCAGGACCACGAAGAGATGGTCAAGGCTATGCGGCGCAAAGACAAGAAGAAGGTCGAAGAACTTGTCAGAAAACATATCTTACGGGGCATGGATATCATCATCAAGGAATTCGATGCAGGCAAAACGGTCTAGGGGCATACAACAAGGCACATGAAACAAACAAGGAGGCACTATTGGACACACGGCCCATCAAAATCTTAGTTGCGAAGCCGGGACTGGACGGACATGACCGCGGGGCGAAAGTGGTCGCTCACGCCCTCAAGGAGGCGGGCATGGAGGTTATCTATACCGGGCTTCATAAGACGGTGGATCAGATCATCAGGATAGCGATCCAGGAGGATGTGGATGTCATCGGACTTTCGATTATGAGCGGCGCCCACATTCCCATCACTGAAAAACTGGTAAAAAAGGCCCGGGAAGAGGGCATCGACGACAAGATGATCGTCGTCGGCGGGGTCATACCCAACCGGGACATTCCGAAGCTCAAGGAGTTGGGCGCGAAGGGTGTCTTCCCCGGCGGGACACCTTTTTCCGAGATCGCCGGTTTTATCAATGAAAATGTGAAGAAGTCCTGAGGAGGCATATAATGGGAGTAGCCAAATATACCAAGGATGAGAAGGACCGCATTACCGATGTGACACTGCAGTCGGGCATCCATGTGAAGGCGTGCTACGGTCCGGAAGATCTGGAACACGTGGGTTTCTCGTACGAAAAAGACCTGGCCGAACCCGGGCAGTATCCCTTCACCCGGGGCATTCACGCCGAAGGTTTCCGCAGCAGGGCATGGACAACGAGGCAATATACAGGTTTCGGCACGCCCGAGGAATCGAACGAGCGGTTCAAGCTTATGATATCCCACGGCCAGACCGGGCTCAATGTGGCCTTTGACCTGCCTACCCAGCTGGGATATGATTCCGATGACCCGATGGCCGAGGGAGAGGTCGGCAGGGTCGGCATGGCCATCGATTCGCTCAGGGATTTCGAGATTGCCTTTAAGGACATAAATCTCGAAAAGATCGGCTCCGGTCTCACTATTAACGCGGTGGCCTCGATCATGCTCGCCATGTATCAGGCCGTTGCGGAAAAATTCGGCTTCGATCCCAAGAAGATATCGGCGACCCCCCAGAACGACATCCTTAAAGAGATGATAGGCAGGGGGTCATGGATCTTTCCCGTTGAACCTGCGGTAAACCTTATCGGCGATACCATAGAGTATTCCATAAATGCGATGCCCAGGACGAACCCGGTAAGTATATGCGGTTATCACATCCGGGAATCGGGGGCGACGCCCGCCCAGGAGATCGGCTATGCCATACTCATTGCCAATGCATACATAGACAATGTCCTCAAGCGCGGATACGACGTCGACGACTTTGTCGGGCGGTTCTCCTTCAATCTGAACGTCTTCGGGAATATCTGGGAGCAGGTCGCGAAGTTCAGGGCCGCCAGGAAGCTTTGGGCCAGGAATCTTAAAGAGAAATACGGCGTAAAGAAAGACTCCAATATGTATCTGCGCGGTCTTTTCGGCGGAGGCGGCTACGGACTGACCAAGGCCCAGCCTGAAAACAATATCATGCGCGGCGCTTATTATGCGTTGTCTGCCGCTCTGGCGGGGGCGCAGACCATAGCCCTTTGCAGCTATGATGAGGCATATACCATCCCGACACCCCATTCGGCGATCATATCCCTTCGTACACTGCAGCTTCTCATGGACGAAATAGGGCTTCGGGATACCGTCGACCCGCTCGCCGGAAGTTATTTCATCGAGACCATCACCAAGGAGATGGAGACGAAGATAGAAGAGGAGATGGCAAAGATCGAAAAGGTCGGAGGCATCGTGCAGGCCGTAGGTACCGGGTACGTCCAGCGCCTCGTGTCACAACAGGCCTATGAGTACGAGAAAGGATTACAGTCCGGCGAACTGAAGAAGGTGGGCCTCAACATCTATACGGAAGGCGAACCGATGGACGTTGAGCTCCACGAATATACAGGGGAGTCCGCCGAAAAACAGGTGGAGAGCCTCAAACAGCTCCGCCGGGAAAGGAATGACCGCGAGGTACTCCGGACACTCAAGGAGCTTGAGGAGGCCACCAGGGCGGGAAAGAACGTGATGCCTTATCTTGTCGAGTGTTGCAAAGCCTATGCGACGGTGGGCGAGATGACAAGGGTTTTCAGGGACGTTTTCGGAGAGTTTCAGGAACCGGGACTTTTTTAGCGAACGGGGGTTATGGAGGATGCTGCCCGAACCGCCCTGAACGAGTCGAGCAGCCGGATAACCCGTACAGGATTGATGTGCACGTTGTTCGAGCGGTCAAGCCGCTGCGGCGGTTTTTGAAAGGGGGATCATAATGCAAGACAGGTATTACCGGCTGGGTTGTGATATCGGCGGCACGTTTACTGACTTCGTTTTACTTGACGACCAAACGGGAGAGATAAAGACAGGCAAGTGTCTGACCACACCGAGGGATCCATCGGACGCCGTGGAAGAGGGGATCAGGTCCCTCGAGACGACAACCCCGGGTTTTGTGGGAAAATTGGACGAACTGATACATGGGACGACACTCGTCATCAATTCGATAATCGAAAGAAAAGGAGCGAGAACGGGCCTTATCACGACAAAGGGTTTCAGGGACATCCTGGAGATCGGTCGGGAGATTCGTTATGCGCCCTACGATATATTTTCGGAATTCCCGAAGCCACTGATTCCGAGAAGATACCGCCTCGAGGTGGACGAAAGGATCAGGAGCGACGGAACGATCCTGAGGCCCCTCGATCCCGACGATGCGGTAAGAACCGTGCGGGCGCTTGTGGGGATGGGTGTGGAATCTATCGCCGTGTGCCTTCTTAATTCTTTTGAAAATCCGGCTCACGAGCTTATGATCGAGGAGATCATCCACAAAGAGGCCCCCGGGGTTTCCACGTCGATCTCATATCGTGTTCTCCCCCAGATCAAGGAATATGAAAGAACGAGCACTACCGTGACGAACGCCTACGTAAAGCCGTTGACTGGCAGGTACCTGTCGAAACTTTCAGGTCGCCTGGAATCGATAGGCTTTACGGGCAAACTCTTCATCATGCTGTCCAGCGGAGGCGTTACCTCCGTTGCAACGGCAGCCGAATTCCCCGTGCGGATCATCGAATCGGGGCCTACGGCGGCCGTTATAGCCGGCCAGTATTACGGCAAGCACTTCAACATTCCCGAGATGTTCTGCTTCGACATGGGCGGTACCACGGCCAAATCCTGTCTTATTCAGAAAGGTGTCGCGGGTGTCGTTCCGACCTTCGAGGTGGGCCGGGTGCAGAGGTTCATGAAGGGAAGCGGCCTCACCATCCAGGTCCCCGTGGTCGATCTCATGGAGATTGGCGCCGGCGGCGGCAGCATAGCGAAGGTGAGCAAATTGGGAACGCTCCAGGTGGGGCCGGAAAGTTCCGGCGCGGACCCCGGGCCTATCTGTTACGGCAGGGGAGGACAGGACCCCTGCGTGACCGATGCCGATCTCCTTCTGGGCTATCTCGATGAGAACTATTTTCTCGGCGGGACAATGAAACTCGACAAGGAAGGAGCTCGCAGGGGCGTTGAGGAGAAGATAGCCAAACCCCTCGGGGTTTCCTTCATTCAGGCCGTCTGGGGGATCCATGACCTCATCAACGAGACGATGGCGGCGGCGGCAAAGACCCACATCGCCGAGAAGGGCGGCAATCCCAAGATTGTCACCATATCCGCTTTCGGCGGCGCAGGGCCCGTCCATGCATACGGACTTGCAAAGAAACTGGGAGCGCCCCGAATGCTCATTCCACCCAATGCGGGAGTCGGATCGGCGATGGGATTCTTCACGGCGCCCCGGGCGTTCGACCTTCTCAGGAGTCACAAGGTGTCCCTGAGCGACGCCTCTTTTGACGATATTGAAGGTATCTTTGAAGGGCTTGAAAGTGATGCGTCGAAGATACTGCAAAAAGAGGCCAGCGGAGACATGATTCGTTTTGAGAGATCCCTGGATATGCGTTTCGTCGGCCAGGGCTCTGAGATGAACATCCCGGTGCCGGGAGGGGATTTCGCGAAAATTACACCTGTCGAGGTCAGGAAGTTTTTTGATGATGCCTATGAACGGCTTTACGGGAGGACCTACCCCGACTCGGAAGTAGAATTCATAAACTTCAAAGTCAGGGCCAGCCTTCCTGAAAAATTGCTGCAGTTGCCCAAGATCGACGGCAAGGGACGGACCCTGGAAAAGGCGGTCAAAGGACAACGCCTGGCATATTCGCCAATCTCAAAGGATTTCATCCCCTTCACCGTATATGACCGTTACAATCTTTTTCCGTCAGCGCAGTTTCCCGGTCCCGCGATCATCGAGGAAAAGGAATCGACCCTCATAGTGGGTGAGGGTTCACATGTTTCCGTCGACGATTATGGTTTCCTCTGGATCGATCTCAAGGAGGTGTGCTGATGGCGCGTACGTTTGATCCGATAACACTTGAAATCTTGTGGAGAAGGCTTATCTCGATCGTTGACGAAGCCGACGGAAGCGTAGCCCGTACGGCGTTTTCCAGTCTCCTTCGGGACGCTCATGACTACACCTGTATGTTCACCGATCGTTTTGGCCGGGAACTGGCGCAGGGTACCTTTGCCACACCGGGACAGTCAGGCGCCATGGCGCTTGGCATCAAGAATCTTGTCAATAAGTATCCCCACGACTACTATAACCCGGGAGATGCCTTTATCACCAACGATCCCTGGGCACTGGCGGGCCATCTCAACGACGTTTGCGTTATGAGCCCCATATTCTACAAGGACAAGCTGGTGGCATTCACCGCCTGCGTGTTCCATCATTCGGACATTGGCGGAAGAGTTGCGTCCGACAACCACGATGTCTTCGAGGAGGGACTCTTCATACCCTTCGTGAAGCTCTATGACAAAGGGGTGCTCAACGAATCCGTTCTCGACCTCATCCGCTGGAACGTGAGGACGCCCGATGAGGTGATCGGCGATATCCGCTCGCAGATAGCGGCGAACCATGTGTGCGGGGAAAAAATATGCCAGATGCTCAGGGAGAGCGACCTTGAAAACCTCGACGACCTTGCGGACCAGGTCATCGGGCTGACCGAGAAGAGCATGAGGGAGGAGATAGCAAAGATCCCCGATGGCATATACCGGACAAGGGGCGTCATCGAACAGATGAAAGGGAACGGCGACATCGTCATCGAAGCAAAGGTGGAGATAAAGGGAAGCGATATCATCGTTGACCTCGACGGTTCATCGGGTCAGGTTAACTGGGGCGGCAACGTGGTGTATAATTTCACCTATGCCTACGTCTTTATGGCGATCAAGAGCATGTTCGCGCCCGACATCCCCAACAATGAAGGATGTGCAAAGCCAATTGTGCTCACAGCACCCGAGGGCACGGTGATCAACTGCAGATTTCCTGCCGCCGTGGCCGCGCGGATGGGGGTCGGCCATTTTCTGACGGAGGTCATTTACCGGGCCCTCTCCGAGGTTCTGCCCGACAAGGTGATAGCGGCGTCAGGCGGCACCCCGGCGGCTATGAACGTTTTCTACGGAAAGAGAAAAGACGCCAAACCGTGGCACAGTGTTATCATACGGGGCGGGGGCATGGGCGCGGGTGCCCGCAATGACGGCAACTACGTCTATATATTCCCGGCCAATGGTGCGAATACTCCTGTTGAGATTTTTGAGAGTGATACACCGCTGATCGTGGAGAAACGGGAAATCCTCCCCGATTCGGGCGGCATCGGCAAGATGAAAGGCGGATTGGGGAAACGCGAGATCTTCAAAGTGCCCAACGATGAGTATGCACCGATCCCGCCGGTCAACCTGGGGATTCAGTCAGGCCGGTATATCTATCCCGCGGAAGGTCTCTTTGGAGGCAAGCCTGGTGCCAGGGCGCAGTTCCTTGTAAATGGCGTTCCGGGGAATTCCTACGGGCTGACCCAGCTTGAGCCGGGCGATGTGGTAACGATCGACGCCCCGGGCGGAGGCGGCTACGGCAATTCCATCGAGCGCGACCCGGAAATGGTGCTCAACGACGTTCTTGAAGGATATATAAGTTTTGAGAGCGCCCGGTCAGATTACAAAGTGGCGATCGATCCGAAGACTCTCGAGATCGACGAGGAAGAGACAAAGAAACTGAGACACTAGAACGATATACCGCATCGCAGGTATGTCATGGGGAGGAGGACAGTGACTATGGAGCGGCCGTTTGACACAAAGGTGAAATCGGAAAAGGACTTGAAAGTTCTCCAGCTCGACGGACTGAAATGGACGGTTGAACATGCATACAACGGTTCCGTGCATTACCGGAGAAAGCTTGAGGAGGCCGGGGTCAAACCCGGAGACATCAAATCTCTTGCGGATATACATAAACTGCCATTTACGACGAGCAAGGACCTGCAGGAGGGATACCCCTTTCCACTAAGGAGCGTACCCTTTGAAAAGGTCGTCCGCATCCATGCCTCGAGCGGAACAACGGGCAAGCGGAAAGTACTCTGCTACACCGCAAAGGACATTGACGACTGGGCCAACATGTTTGCCCGGTGCTATTCATACGCGGATTGCACGCCCGAAGACAGGATTCAGATCGCCGTAGGCTATGGAGTATGGACGGCCGGTTGGGGTTTCCAGAATGGCTGCGAACGGTTCGGCGCGATGTCTATCCCCATCGGTCCCGGGAACACGGACATGCAGTGCCAGTTCCTCGAAGACTTCGGAACCACGGCCATGACATGTACCGCCTCCATGGGGCTCTTGATGGCGGAACTTATTGAAGAACGGGGATTGCGCAACAAGATTGCACTTAAGAAGATGATCTTTGGTTCCGAGCGGGCAAGCGATGCCATGCGGACAAGGATATCGGAACTCTCGGGCGTCGCCTACGACCAGCTCTTCGACATTCCCGGCATGACGGAGCTCTACGGTCCCGGGACAGGCCTCGACTGCCGCTACCATACCGGCATCCATTACTGGGCCGACTATTTTATACTGGAGATCCTCGATCCTGAAACGCTCCAGCCAGTCCCCGATGGAGAGATCGGCGAGATGGTAGTGACGACGCTTCGCAAAGAGGCCGCCCCGCTTATCCGTTATCGCACGAGGGACCTCACCAGGATCATTCCGGGGGAATGCCCCTGTGGGAGTATGATGCCGCGCCACGACCGGATCCTTGGCCGCAGCGATGACATGTTCATCTTCAGGGCCGTCAATATCTATCCCAGCCATATAGACCAGATACTCTCCAATATTAAAGACGTTGGCAGTGAATACCAGATAGTGCTTTACAGGAAAGACAAAGGCGGCAAGGACCACATGACGATCAGGGTGGAGCGGGCCCAGGGAATTCAAAAATCCTACGACACCGACAAGCACATAGGAAAGACCATAGAAAAAGAGGTAAAAAGACAGGTACTCGTCAGTTGCGATGTGGAGGTGGAAGATTACGGGTCACTTCCGCGGTCGGAACGTAAGACGAAAAGGGTTTATGACAATAGAGATGCGTAGAAAGTTTCAAAGGAGAAAGGATTCTTAAAGGAGGGTATTGTGAAAGGTTACGAATACCATAAACCTCAGACTGTGAAAGAGGCCATCGATCTCATGGAGGGCCTCGAAAATGCGAAGTACATCGCCGGTGGCACCGATGTCATGGTACTTATCAGACAGAAAAAGCTTGCCCCTGCATGTCTTATTTCCCTGCGGAACATAGGAGATCTCAATTACATGGAGACCGAAGGGGGGCTCAGGATCGGAAGCGCTGTTACCCACAACTCAATAGCAAAAAACGAGTTCATACAGAGGCGCTACTCCGCGCTTACAGATGCAACAAAAAAGGTTGGTTCCCTGCAGATACGCAATGTTGCCACCATGGGTGGGAACATCTGCAACGCGGCACCGTCAGCGGACACGGCGTGCCCGCTTCTGGTCCTCGACGCGAGTGTTGTCATTGCCGGCAAAGCAGGCGAGAGGGAAATGTCCCTCGACGATTTTTTTCTGGGGCCCAACAAGATCGCCCTTGAGAAAGGGGAGATCGTTAAAGGTTTTGTGATGCCCGCATTCGGCGAGAACACGGGTTCAGCTTATTTCAAACATACGAGACGGCAGGCAATGGACCTCCCCATGCTGGGCGTTGCCGCGAGGGTCACAATAGATATCGGGGGCAGTGAGATCGGATGCAAGGACGCCTTCTGTACCATAGACAGCATCTCGAACATTCTCAAGAGGCTCGAAGACGAGAAGCTTGTGTGTGAGGATGTGCGGATAGCCATGGGTGTCGTGGCGCCGAGGCCGATACGGGCCAGGAAGGCCGAGGAAGCGCTGAAGGGCAAGGTTATTTCCGAGAAGCTGTTCGAAGAGATCGGCGAGATAGCGGCGTCGGAATCGCAGCCGAGGGACAGTATTCGCGGCGAGGCCTGGTACCGGAGAGACATGGTGAAAGTGCTGACGAAACGGGCAATTCTCAAGGCTGTCGACCGCGTGATCAGGCCGGATGATACAATATGGCCCGACAGGCTATGGTAGGGGGTGGATGATGAAAAAAGAGATCACATTTACATTGAATAATGAAAGGGTCATAGTCGAGGTCGATCCCAAGTGGACGCTTCTCTATCTGCTTCGGGAAGTCCTTGAGATGACGGGGACAAAGGAAGGCTGCGGTTATGGAGAGTGCGGTGCGTGTACCGTCATTATCGATGGCCAGGCGGTCAATTCCTGTCTCTATCCGGTGATGGAGGCCGAAGGCAGGCAGATAGCGACCATTGAAGGTCTTGTGACGAAAGATGGCGACCTCGACCCGCTTCAAAAGGCTTTTGTCGATGAAGGCGCCGTTCAGTGCGGGTTTTGCATCCCCGGTATGATCATGTCTTCAAAAGCGCTCCTTGATGAGAAGGAAAAACCCACTGAAGATGAGATCAAGGAGAGCATCGAGGGTAATCTCTGCAGGTGTACCGGTTACGTGAAGATCATTGATGCCATAAAAACCGTTGCGGACAGGAGGTAGCCATGGACGGCCTGAAATTTGTAGGACAAAGAGTTCCCAAAAAGGATGCACCGCTGAAGGCCACCGGCGATGCGGTGTACATACAGGACCTGAAACTTCCCGGCATGCTCTATGGCAAGATCCTTTACAGCAAATATCCCCATGCCAGGATAGTGAAGATAGATACATCCAGGGCCCAGGCGCTCCCGGGTGTAAAAGTGGTGCTCACGGGCGCCGATGTTCCCAATAACTTCAAATTCGGTTTTCTGAAAGACAACCCTCCTCTCAAATCGGGTAAGGTTTTGTCGACCAGGGACGAGATCGCCGCCGTGGCGGCCACAAGCGCGGAGATTGCTGAAGAGGCGATCGATCTCATCGAAGTCGAGTACGAAGAGCTTCCCGGGATCTTCGATCCCCTCACAGCAATGAAAGAGGGTTCGGCGCTCATTCACGAAGAGCTCAAGTCCAACATCCTGAAGCTTCCCTGGAAATTTGTGCACGGTGACGTGGAGGCCGCAAAAAAAGAATCGGCATTCGTTGCCGAGGACACTTTTAGCACTCAGTGGGTAACACACTGCTGTCTTGGGACGAGCGGTTGTGTAGCAGCCTTCGACGCGAGTAATAATCTGACCGTTTACAGTAATACCCAGATACCCTCGCTGGCACAGAATGATTTCCTGGAAGCGCTCAAGACCTTCGGCCTGAAGAAAAAACGGGTCAGGGTCGTTCAGGCCGTAATAGGCGGAGGTTTCGGCAGCAAGCTGGATACCTATGCTTATGAATATATCGCTATTCTGCTGGCACTCAAAACAAGAAAGCCCGTGAAGATTGTCTTCTCCCGCGAGGAGGAGTTTTTAGCGACGTCTCCGAGGCAGTGCACGATTACGAAGATATCCCAGGGCTGCGACAAGGATGGAAGGCTCACCTTCCGCGAAATGGAGATGGTCCTCGACAACGGCGCCTATACTTCATGGGGGGCCACGACGCCTTCCGTCATGATGGTGCCCATATCATCCCTCTACAAAGTTCCCAATATCAAATACACGGCGAAATGCGTCTATACGAACAATACATATTGCCAGGCGTTCCGCGGCTACGGGAACCCCCAGGCAACGTTCGCAATTGAATCATGTCTTGACCAGCTTGCGGAAAAAGCAGGCATCGATCCTCACGAGATCCGCCGGATCAACGCGAACGAACCGGGGGAGCTGACGCCTCAGAATTTCAAGATCACTTCCTGCGGAATGAAAGACTGTATTGAAGAGGTGGTGAAAAGGCTTGACTGGAAGGGCAAAAGAGGGAAGAAAGACGGCAGGGGTGTCGGTATGGCATCGCTGATCCACGTGGGCGGAGCCGCCAGGGTATATAAATCTGATGGCTGCGGGACCATCATCAAGGTCGATGACAACGGCAAGGTCGATGTTATTACAGGATCTTCCGAGATCGGCCAGGGCTCGGACACGATCATCGCACAGATCGTTGCGGAAGTGCTTGGCGTGGGTGTTGACGATATCAACATCATCAACAATGACACCGATGTGTGTCCATGGGATGTGGGAGCCCATGCCAGCAGGACCACCTTTGTGGCGGGCAACTCTGCCCTCGGCGCGGCCCAAAAGATAAGGGACCAGTTCATGGAGATAGCCGCGAAGAGCCTTGGCGAGTCTGTGGAAGCGCTGGAGATGAAGGATGGGATCATCTTCTCGAAGAACGATAAAGAGAAGAACATCCCTCTCGGCAAGGTCTTGCGCAAGGCCCATTATTCCCTGGGGGGCAGGATGCTCGTGGCCGAGAATTTTTATGACCCGCCGAACGAGAATTTCGATCAGACCTTCAGAGGCAATCTTTCGGTGACCTATGCTTACGGTGCCCATGGTGTTGAGGTTGAGGTGGACAAAGAGACCGGGCAGGTAAAGATCCTCAATTACATCGCCGCCCATGACGTTGGCAAGGCGATCAACCCGATGCTGCTCGAAGGCCAGATCTACGGCGGGGGGCTCCAGGGAATCGGGTATGCGCTTGGTGAGAGGATGATATACGACAAAGGCTACCTGAAGAACGGTAATTTCCTGGATTACAAGATGCCGACGGTCAGGGATGTACCGCCCGTCCAGGCGGTTATCGTCGAGTCCGATGAACAGGCCGGGCCATTCGGAGCGAAAGGCATCGGGGAGCCGGGGCTTGTCCCGACCGCCCCGGCAATAGCGAATGCCATTTATGATGCCGTCGGGGTCAGGATCAAAGACCTTCCCATCACGCCGGAGAAGATACTGAAGGCATTGAAAGAGAAGGCAAAAGAGAATGCATAAGGGGGCAGGGCATGAAGATCGAAAGGATCGATCATATCTGTTTTGCAGTTAAAGACCTCGAAGAGACGAAGAGGGTGTACAGGGAAGATTTCGGACTTGTCCCGGCATGCGAATATACCGCCGATTCGGAGAAGATAAAAGTGTCACGATACTACATCGGCGAGGTGGCGGTCGAGTTCATGGAATCCACGGCGCCTGACGGGGAGGTCGCCAAATTCATCGACAAGCGGGGGGAGGGAGTCTTCCTGATATCATACAAGGTCGATGACCTCACGAAGGCAATGGACGAACTCAGAGAAAAGAAGGTCGATCTCATCGATAAAAAGCCCAGGGAGCTTTTCGGCACACGGTATGCTTTTGTACATCACCCGAACAAACTTCACGGGGTGCTTACGGAACTCCTGGAAGGGGATTTCGATATAAACAAATGAAGCCGAAAATCGCCGGAATGTCCGGCTTTGAAAGTTACCACGATCTGAAGGAGGGAGCATGAAGGTACTGGTGGTAGGCGGAACAGGAGGCATGGGTCAGGGGGTTGCGAGAGACCTGATCAAACAGGAGCGGATAGAAAAGGTAACACTTGGAGACATCAATACCGATCCTGAGAGGGTGCAGGAGAAATTGCGCGCCAGCTCGAAGGTGTCCCTTGTGAAGATCGATGTAAACGATCACGCCGATATGGTTGGCGCGATTAAAGAGGTGGATGTCGTCGTCAACTGCGCAGGGCCCTTTTACAAGACCGCCGTTGCGGTGGCCAGGGCGGCCGTTGAGGCTAAAGTCAATTACATCGATATCTGCGACGATTACGAGGCCGCGCAGATCCTGTTCGCCTCCGATATCGATGCGGCGGCAAAACAGGCGGGTATCACCGTTCTGACGGGAATGGGGTCCGACCCCGGAACGAATAACGTGCTCGTCAAGTGGTACGCCGACAGGATGGATCGCGTCGATGAGATCTATCTGTACTGGGTCGTCAGCATTGCGGAACTCGCCGGTGCAGCCTGGGACCACAGTCTTCACATGGTCCTCGGGAAGATCCCACAGTACATCGATGGCAAACTGGTTGAGGTTGACGGCGGCGGCGGGGAAGAAGTGGAGCATTTCCTGGATCCGCTCGGGGAATGTCTTATCAGCTATGTCGGCCATCCCCAGCCGATCACGATACCCCGTTATATAAAAGACGTGAAGACGGTGGTCATAAAGGGAGCCCTCATCCCTGTATGGGTAGACCGGCTTATCAAGGAACAGAAAGACATGGGCCTTCTCGGCAACGAGCCGGTGGAGGTAAAGGGGACCAAAGTGGTGCCCTATGACCTCGCACTAAAGCTGTGGAATACTATCCCTGAAGGCAGGGACAACGGCCCTGCCGCATCGGGGCTCAAGGTTATCGTGAAGGGCGAACGACAGGGAAAACAGGTGACCTACACCGCCGATATAGTCGGCAGAATGGCCCCGGGAACGGGTCTCCCCGCATCGATAGCGGCGCTCATGATGGATGCGGGCGAGGTTACCGTGAAGGGCGTGGTGGCACCTGAAGGCTGCATTGACCCCGACCGGTTCCTCGCGGAACTGCTGAAACGGGGCGCAAGGATACATCAAACAGAAACGATTCGGTCCATGTTCGCGCTTTAACCCGTCAAGGGTTCCCATAAGGAGGATTCATATGAAAGAAGTCCCGAAATTGAACATAACGAAAAGCATCCAGCTTTTTGAAGAGGCGAAGACCCTCGTTCCCGGCGGCGTCCTTGGAGCGAGAAAACCCGGCGATTTTATCATGGGTGAATATCCTATCTTTCTCGAGTACGGCAAGGGTTGCCGTCTCACCGATGTTGACGGAAACGAGTTCATCGATTTTCTCTGCGGCTACGGGCCGATCATCCTCGGCTACAGGGAGGATGAGGTCGATGATGCCGTGTACCGGCAAATAAAGGACAAAGGGTTCTGTTTTACCCTTACCCAGCCGTACCAGAATGACCTGGCAAAAAAACTGAATGCCCTTGTGCCCTCGGCGGAATTGAGCATTTTCCTCAAGACCGGTTCCGACGCGACAACGGCGGCCATTCGTATCGCCCGCGCCTACACGGGAAGGATCAAGGTCATGCGCTGCGGATACCACGGCTGGCATGACTGGTGTGTCGAGATGAAAGGGGGTATCCCCGAAAAGTTCTATGAAGACGTCCATGAATTTCATTACAACGATCTCGACATGATCGAGGACCTGATGAAGAAAAACGGAGACCAGACGGCAGCCATCATCATGACGCCTTTCGGGCATCCCCTCCACCAGAAGATGCAGGTGCCGAAACCGGGTTTTCTCGAAGGCGTGCGGAAGCTTGCGGACAAATATGGATCAGTTCTCGTTTACGACGAAGTCCGCACCTGTTTCAGGCTCAGAATGGGCGGCGCACAGGAACTCTACGGAGTCACCCCCGATCTGACGGTTCTGGGAAAGGGTATGGCGAACGGATATGCCATCAGCGTTGTTACCGGGAAAAAGGACGTCATGATGGCAGCGGCGTCGAAGCTTTTTATTTCATCCACGTTCTTCCCCAATAGCGAAGGCTATATCGCCGCTCTCAAGACCATCGAGATTATGGAGCGCGAGAAGGTCCTTGACAACATATGGGATAAGGGCGGCCGCCTCCTGACGAAGATCCAGGACATCATCGACAAATATCCGAATACCGGTGCAGAGCTAACCGGCGTGGCTCCGATGTTCATAGTCACCTTCACGAAAGGCGACCCTGAAACGCAGAGAGACCGGCGAACCGATTTCTACACTCAGCTGATCCGCAGGGGTTTCTTCTTCACGCCGCATCATCACGCCTATATCAGCTACAGACACACCGAAGAGGACCTTGATCTGACGATAAAGGCAATGGATGAGTCTATGGCCTATGTGAGTGAGAAATATAAGGGGTAGGGGGTACATTAATGAAGGATGATCTGAATATTATCGGCAAACGGGTTGTGCGAAGCGACTCCCTTGCCAAGGTTACCGGCGAGGCGCGCTACACCGCCGACCTGCAATTTCCGAATATGCTTGTGGCGAAGGTGCTCAGGAGTCCCTATCCGCATGCGAGGATAGCCGGTATAGACGTCTCCGGGGCACTAAAGGTGCCTGGAGTGAAGGCGGCCATCAGTGGTTTTGATTCCTACGGAGTGAAGTGGGGCGTTTTCAGGTATACGCAGGACCACGCCATGCTCCATACCGACAAGGTACGGTATATCGGCGAAGACATAGCCGCGGTTGCGGCCGTCGATGAAGAGACTGCAATAGAGGCACTTTCACATATCAAGGTGGATTATGAGCCCCTGCCTGCTGTCTATGACCCGATCGAATCAATGAAGGACGGTGCTCCCCAGATCCATGACCAGTACAAGAACAATATCAACGTTCATATCCATATCGACGTGGGTGAGGTAGACAAGGCTATGGAGAAGGCCTTTCTAGTGAGGGAAGATACCTTCAAGGCAGCTGGGGAGGCCTACGCGATGATGGAGCCATATGCCGTCGTTGCCTCGTACAAGAACGGATACCTTGACCTCTACATGCCTAACGCCGGGCCGCACGTGCGTGCTAAAGCGCTTTCGAATATGCTCAAAATGCCCCTCAACAGGGTACGGATACGCCACATCAATTCCGGGGGAGCATTCGGAGGACGCTCCGAGGTTGCGCCGGGTGACCTTGTGGCTTCACTTCTGGCCATCAAATCCGGAAGACCGGTGAAACTTGTCCTTTCCCGCGAGGAGAATGCAACGAGCTCGCGGCAGGTCCACGACATCATCGCCACCATCAAGACGGGGATGAAGAAGGACGGTACGATCCTGGCAAAGGACTACAAGGTGATATACGACGGCGGAGCCTACAGCTCGACGGGACCCATCGCCACCTCCATCCCTTTTTACGTCTATGAAGAATGCTACCGTTTCCCCAACGTCCGCTATAACGGCTACCGGGTTTTCACGAATAAGGGGATCCGGGGGATGTACGGGTGTCACGGAAGGGCCTTTTTAGCTGGGAACGAGGCGCAAATGGATGTCATGGCAAAAGAGCTCGGCCTCGATCCGATGGATGTGCGGCTGAAAAACGGCCTGAGACCCGGTGAAGTTACGGCTACGAAGTCGAAGATTACAAGCTGCGGTCTAAAGGAGACGATCCTGGCAGCCGCCGAAAAAACGAATTTCAAAAAGAGATGGGCGAAGCCTTCGAAGCTCAAGGGAGTCGGCATGGGATGCGTCGCCATCATGTGCGGTTTTCCGATGGGGTTCAGATCGGGTTCTTCCTGTTATGTCAAGATCAACGACGACGGTCAGGTAACGCTCGTGACAGGACTTGTCGATAACGGGCAGGGAAACGAATCGATGGTCATCCAGGTAGCATCCGAGGTCCTCGGTATTCCCATGAAAGATATCAACCTCGTGTGCGCCGATACGGAAGTGACGAACCTGGACCCCGGTGCCTATTCGCAGGCCGCCGCATTCGTGGGGGCCAATGCTGTCAGGGTTGCCTGCGAGAACGCGCGCAAGCAAATAGTCTCCATCGCGGCAGAAAAGCTGGGGGTGAAGGAGGCCGACATCGGCCTTAAAGACGGCGCGGCCTATTCCATGAAGGATCCCGACAAGAAGATGCCCATATCCTGGGTCGTGCGGGAGGCGTTCTTCAGGGGAGAGCCGGTAGTGGCGACGGGCTCGTTCTTCCCCAACATAGACTTTGAGAGGGAGTGGGTGACAAGACCCTGGGGCCAGATGGCGGGGACATTTTCCTTCGGGACCTCCGTGGCGGAAATAGATATCGACGCCGAGACCGGCAGGATAAGCATCCCCCGTTTCACGTCCGCCCATGACTGCGGGCGAGCCATCAACCCGATGGCCGTGGAGGGCCAGATGGAAGGTTCCATCCAGCAGGCGGGCGTGGCGGCGATCACCGAAGGCAACCTCTGGGACAAGGGCTACCTCCTGAACCCCGACCTTCTTGAATATAAGGTACCGCTGGCGTGTGATATGCCCGATATGGATACGATCATCATAAGTTCCCGGGACCCTGCGGGGCCATTCGGCGCCAAGGAAGGCGGTCTCACCGTCCGCATGAACGCGTACAGTGCCGTCGCCTGTGCCCTGACAAATGCCACGGGCGAGCTTTTCACTGAACTGCCGCTGACGCCTGACAAGGTTATGAAAATTCTGGAACGAAAGAAGGGGGTGAAATAATGGTCCTGCCAAAGTTTGAATACAAGAAAGCGCAGAGCGTGGCCGAGGCGGTCGCCCTCTATAAACAACAAAAAGGAAAGGCACTGTATCTTGCCGGCGGGACAGACTTGATCCCTCTTGTCAAACAGAGATTATCGACGCCGAGGGCTGTCATTGACCTCAAGGGGATCGGTGAGCTGAAAACCATTGATCAACGGGATGGGCGGCTGGCGGTGGGTGCCAACGTTACGCTCTTCGATCTTAAGAACGATCCCGTGACGCGCAAATACTTTCCCGCCCTTTATGAATCGCTCGACGCCACGTCATGTGAAACGCTCCAGATGCGCGGCACGATCGGCGGCAATATTCTGCAGGGCGCCCGCTGCCTGGAATATAATCAGTCTCTTGAGTGGCGCACGGCAAGGGGTTTTTGCCTGAGGATGGGCGGCAGTGAATGCAATGTTGTCAAGGGCGCCAGGACCTGTTTCGCCAATTATTGTAGCGACAACGCTCCGGCACTCATCACCCTGTCGGCGGAAGTGACGCTCGTGGGCCCTGAGGGCGAGCGTACGATAAAGCTAAGCAACCTGTTCACAGGCGACAGCATAAAGCCTTTTGCCCTTGAGGCCGGGGAGATCCTGACGCAGATACTCATACCGATGAAGAAGACGAAGGGTGCTTATGAGAAGTTGCGCGTCCGGGATTCCATGGACTATCCCCTGGTCGGGGTAGCCGTCAGCGCGGCAGGCGCCAAAGCCAGGGTCTGCGTGGGCGGCGTGGGGCTTGCGCCTCAGGTATACGACCTTAAGAACGCAGGCGATGCGGCCGCCATAAAAGAAGTTGCGGATAAGGCGTCTGCGGACGCGAGGCCGGTCACGAATGCCACACTCACGCCGGCCTACCGGAAGAAAATGGTCGGTGTCCTCTTGAAACGGGCCGTTAAAAGAGTATTTGCGGAGGGGAAGTGATGAAAACAACGAAGGTCAGTTTTCAGATAAATAACGAAAATGTCACCCTTGAAGTGCGTCCCTATGAGACACTTCTGGAGACTCTTCGTGAGCGGCTTGTCCTCACCGGGGCGAAAGAGGCGTGCGGTATGGGCGCCTGCGGGGCATGCACCGTCATAGTCAACGGAATACCCCTGAGATCCTGTCTCGTACTTACCCCCGAAGTGGAAGGCGCGGATATCACGACGATAGAAGGTTTGAGGCAGAACGGAAACCTTCACCCGCTGCAGGAGGCCTTCATGGAGAAGGGGGCAGTCCAGTGCGGTTTTTGTTCGTCCGGGATGATAATGACCGCCAAGGCGCTTCTTGACAGGAATAAGAAGCCCACAAAGAAAGAGATCGTAAGAACGATCTCCTCCAATATCTGCCGCTGCACGGGATACAAGAAGATCGTAGAGGCGGTGGAGGAGGCGGCAAGAAAGACTGGGTAAACAAACAAATGATTAACTACCGCCTGGAACCGCTGGAATACAAGAGATGGTTCCAGGCGGTTCCAGCTGTCTTTACGCCTTGCTGGTTATGATGTATACTATGTTTCAGCGAGATGATCCGGAGGTGCAAAATGAAGATAAAGGTTAAAGTCGATTCAAACCTGAAGATCAAGAATGTTTTTGAACCTCCCCTGGAACTCGAATTGAAGGATGACGAGAATACTTTGAAGGATGTCCTGGGAAAGCTTGCCGAAAAATATCCCTATCTGAGGTTCATCGAGAAGGGTGAAATGGGCGACGACCTACGGCACCTGTACGTTAACGGACAGAGTCATTTTTCCTTTTCAGAGGGATTGAAGAAAGAGCTGACCGAGGGCGATACCGTCCTGGTAGAAGCATACATGGATCCCCTGGCAGGGGGATGAAGAGTACAGGTAATAGGTAATGGGTAATAGGTTATAGGAAAAGCGGTCAAAAGCGGTTGAACCATTACCTGTCTTTTCTCATCACCACCCACAGCCCGCCTTCCGTTATTATCCCGGCATTTTCACTTATATTGTTTATTTCCAGGTCTCGTCGTATCCTGTCGACCGCGACCTCCGTCTTGCCGAGCAGGAGATTCAGTTTTCTCGAACGCTCCGCTATGGGGCGGATTATCTCGGTGGGGGTGTATTTACCGAAACCGCCGCCGGCGAACATCGTCCCTCCCGGCTTTAAAACGCGAAGAATGGCCTGATAATCGATGGTGAAGAACGAAGGGAAGAACAACGCTCCTCTGAAGACCAGAAGATCGATACTGTTGTCATCTACGCCTGTCAGGGTCGGGGTTGTCATTACCGTATCGATCATCCCTGTCATGTCCCGCTTCTTTATCTCTTCGGAATAAAATGTTTCCATGGAGGCGGGAAAGGAGGCGATGCGGAAGGAGGTGCCGATGTGCTGTCTGGCGAGGTCGTAGATCACTCCGCAGAATGGTCCTGCTTCAAGCACTGCGCCATCGGTGCGGCCGTATACCTCGGCGATGTGCCGGGCCAGATAGGGATAAACCTGTTCCCAGAGAAGGTTGATTTCGCGCACCAGGGAGAACATGTCTTGAGTATATCAGAAAAACGTCTCATGAACCGCCCTAAAGGCGACCGATTCCCCTTTTTTCCTCCCCTGCGAGTTGTTTCAGCCTTTTCAGGTCTTCGGGAGTGAACTGGCCATCGCCGTAATAGATCTTCTCGTACTCACGTACAAATTCCAGCGAGACGTTCCTCAACTTTTCGTCGGGGATACGCGACAGGAATTCCTCAAGGCCCTCCGATTTCTGTTTTTCATAGCCCGCGGCACTGAGCCTTTTGAGGAACCGGTTGAGGAGCGCCACTTCAGGCGGTTTCACCGACTTTATGAGAAACCGGGCCAGAACGATCAATCCAAAGGATATGACAAAGATCCCCGAATACTTCAGCGCCTTTCGCTGGTGCACGGAAAGGGAGATGGATGGTTTTCTTAATTCAGACATGAGTGTTCTGGTGATGGATATCTGCCTTTCAAGATTGTAAGTAAGCACTACCCCATACCAGTAGTAGTTTATAGTATCGAAAAACATCCTGAGTCGAAGGAACATACCGTTCCCCGAAGCCGCTGAGAATGCTTCCGCCGATGCCGGTGTCGGATCATATCGAACCCATCCCTTACCGGGGACATGGGCTTCCACCCATACGTGGGCATTTTTCTGGGGAACGAGATAATACTTCCCCATCTCATTGTAATATCCGCCGCGATACCCTCCGACAAGGCGGGACGGGATGTCATTGACGCGCAGCAAGACCGCCATTGCTGATGCGAAATACTCGCAATTGCCGGATGGGGAATCGAAGAGAAAACTTTCCAGCGGGTTCTTCGAAAGGGGCAGACCCTTGAGGGTGTAACTGTACCGGGAAGAACCGAGATGGTCCACGACGCGCCGCAGTGTGGCTGTTTTGTCGCCCCGGACAGCGAGGCTCTTTGCAAGCGAAACGATCAGCGGCGACAGATCGGCTGGAAGCTGGAGATAGGTTTTCAGATCCACATTTTCTTCGGGTATCACGGCGGAAACCATCGACAGGCTGGCGTAACGAATCCTTCTTTCAACAAATCCCGGTATGGTGAATGTAAGGTCATCGTTCTTCCTCGCCCTTCTCACGTCCATGTAGACGGGTTTATCGAGAGAGAAGAGACAGGAATTCTCATAGGGCTCAAGGTAGATTGTCTGGCTCACCGGTTTTCCGGTGATGTTCCTCGCACCGGAGTTTGAATACAGACCCTTCCGGGTACCCTTCCTCCACGATACACCGTCAAAATGATCGAGGGTAATGCCCCTCCAGTAAAGAGACCCTTCATCGATCCTGTCCATGGTGGCCCGGAAGACAACCCGTTCATCTTCCTGGATGTCCGAGACCTGGCCGAGCCTTACGTTATCGGTGAATCCCGATCGGGCCTTATCGGCCCTGTTGAGAAAAGTCAGAATAGGATAACTGGTCCGGGGCAGTATTACGAACATGACGGTGGAAAGCGGGATGGCAAGAAGCGGTATCCAGAGGCACCTGGCGATCATTGTCCGTATCGTTCGGTTCGTGAGCTCCAGGTTCGGATCCTGGGAATAGAAGGTGAGAAATATAAGCGACAGGGAGAGGAGGATGAAGAAGACGAGGAGATATGCGACAAAGGCCATTCCCAGGGTCATAAGACCCAAACCGGCGAGGACGAAGAGCGCGAGCGCATATATCTGCATGAAATCGCGCACCTCTTTGCGTTCGAGGAACTTGATCCCCATGAGAACGAAAAGGGCCTCCATGATCTGTCCTATCAGGTCCTCGGTGCCGATTCGCACGAAGAAATAGAGGATGACGACAATGGAGAAAACCGTGAGGATCCTTCGGGAGATGGAGATCTTCCTGAAATCAAGCCAGGCCGAAAGGCCCATGGCAGCAAAAAGCAAAAGGGGATAAAGAAATGTGATATGGCCCGAGACGGCAAAGATGCAGAGCACCCCGGTAAGATACGTAAAGACGTCGACAACGGTGCGTACCTTCAACTGTGTAAAACTAAACGCGATCATTTCTCTTCAACCCTACACGCCACTATCCCCGTAACCCCTAGCCTATAAGCCCTCTTTCCCATACAACGCCAATTCCCTCAGCATGTTCATCCTGTGTATTCCCGTCATATCTGGCGGATACATCCGCCCATTTATTTTGAGTCCGACGGGCACGTTGTTCTTCAGAAGCTGAACGATCGTGTAAGCCACACAGGAAATACGCTCCTCGATGTCCTTTATGAAGACCTTGTCGAATTCGATAACTACCGGCTGGTAGGAAAGTGATGAATGTTCTTTCGTTTTCAGCTTGCCGGTCTTGGCCGTTGCCTTCCAGTGGATATATTTAATAGGGTCTCCCCGCACATATTCCCTGATGGAAACGATGTCCGCATCGTAACCGATCTTATCTGATACGTTCTCACCCCTTGATTTGCGCTCCTTGCGGTAAAGGCTCGCCAGATCGCAGGCTTTCAGTCTTGGCAGCACTGTGATCGTGTAGGTCCGATGCAATTTTTTGAACCGGGTAAAGAAACTGAAAGGAAAGGGGGAGAAAAGATGGAGGTTCTCGATGGTATGGAGACCACGCTCCAGAAAGGTCACATTGGCATACAGGGACGAGGCGCCCCTGCTCGGTGTGAAAGGTAGAAGCGCCGAAATCCTTTCCGCGGTCAGGCCGATGAGGAAGGCCGGCAAAAACCTGCGCCGGTTTTTCACGGTTATCTTAACGGGTACCTGGCTCCCCGCGTAGACCTCCTGGGGAAACTCAATTGCAAGATCCAGCTTTGAAAGGTTGGTCTTTCCAAAGATTCCGGAAATGCTCATGAAGCTGAGCAGGGCCGAAACAACGAGAAAGACCAGGTTATTGTTGGTGTTCGCGGCGGCTATACCGAGAAAAATGGTGAGCGCTATATAGATGAAACCTGCTTTGGATATTTTGATTACAGGGGTGTGGGGACGACGTCTACGATTGATCGTACAATCTCCCTTTTGTTGAGGTTCTCATACTCTTCCTTGAAGATCACGCGGTGAGGTATTGTGTATTCAACGAGGTCTCTTATGTCCTCGGGTATGACGAAATCCCTGTCGTGGAAGAAGGCGTTGGTCCTTGCGGTATTGATGATTGTAAGCGCTCCCCTGGTTGAGAGGCCCGCCGAGAGATATTCGCTCGTTCTCGTTTCCTGTATGATCGAAAGTGTGTATTCGAGGATCTTGTCCGAAACATGAATGCCGCGGGATATCTCGTCCTGTAGCCGCGACACCTCGTCCTGACTGACGACAGGCTCGATAAGGTATATGTCCTCTCTCTTGCTGCCTATCTTGAGGATCTCCTTTTCGGCCTGCCGGGAGGGATAGCCGATGCTTATCTTCATCATGAAACGATCGAGCTGTGATTCGGGAAGAGGAAAGGTACCGAACTGTTCGGCCGGGTTCTGCGTGGCTATAACGCAGAAGAGTTTGGGGAGTTTGTATGTTTTCCCCTCGATGGTAACCTGCTTTTCCTCCATTGCTTCCAGGAGGGCGCTCTGGGTCTTCGGTGTCGCTCGGTTGATCTCATCGCACAGAACGATGTTGTTGAAGATCGGTCCCGGGTGAAATTCGAATTCTCCCGATGTCTTGTTGTAGATTGACAGGCCGGTGATATCAGTGGGAAGAAGATCGCTCGTGCATTGAATACGGCCGAATGACAGGCCGAGGGACTTGGCGATCCCGATAGCCAGGGTTGTTTTTCCAAGGCCCGGAAGGTCTTCGATGAGGAGGTGCCCCCGTGAAAAGAAGGAGATAAGCGATAGGTCCAGCGGCCGTTCCTTGCCTTGAAGATATGTCGAGAGTGAAGCGCTGATATGGTGGATCTTGTTGAGGTCCATTTTCATTTCTACGGCGAGATCCTTTCTGTCCATGCAAGCCATTGTAACACAAAAGTGAGGGAATAGGGAACAGGGACTAGGGACTAGGGACTAGGGAATAGGGACTAGGGAATAGGGACTAGGGACTAGGGACTAGGGACTAACACGGAATAGGGGCTGGCACGGAATAGGGGCCCTTCCGCGTTGCTGTCGGATTATAGTTTTCGCGACACTCCAAAATCGGTCATTCTCGCGACAGATCAGGCATCCTTACTCGCTCAAGCGACATCCATGAAACCTTGTATTGCGGCACGAAGCATGCATATAGAGGCAATAACATACGGTCACGGGCACTCCCCCCTAGTCCCTAGTCACTGATCCCTGATCCCTAATCCCTTCTCTGGCTTGACAAACTCCTCCATTTCGGCTTCAATAGAAGCATGCAGTCTCTTCCCCGGTTTCCTTTATTCAAGCCCATCGAGCTCGATGACAGGCAATTCATGTCGGGTATTTTGCGGGACTACCGGCCGGGTACATCGGAATTTACTTTCACAAACCTTTTCATCTGGAGAAACCATTATGATTTTCAGTGGTCGGTCCACAGAGACTGGCTTTGCCTTATCGGAAGGGAAGGCGACGGCCCGTGCTTTGCCATGGGGCCCGCGGGGCCGCCGGGGCGTACGGAGGTTGTCGTGATGCTTCTTGAGTGGCTCAAGGAGCATAAAGGGATTGCCGAACCTTGCATCGAGCGGGCGGACGAAAGGCTTGCCCTAGAATCGTCAAGTCTGCCGGGACTTGAGGTGGAAGAAAGGCGGGAGCATTTCGATTATGTTTACCTGACACAGGGACTCATCGACCTCGCGGGCAACAAACACAGGACGAAACGCAATCATATCAATCAGTTCTACCGTACATACCAGTCCTACGTCTACGAAGAGCTTGAGGAGCGGCATATCGGGGCATGCCTCGAGGTCCAGGAAAAATGGTGTCTTGCGCGCCGCTGCAAAGAGGATTTGAATTTGTTGGGGGAGTGGGAGGCAACGAAGGAAATCTTGCGCAGTTTTCGGGCGCTGGAAGTCGCCGGGGCAGTTATACTGGTGGACGGCGAGGTGAAGGCCTTCACCCTCGGAGAGAGCATGGCAAGTGACATGGCGGTCATTCATATAGAAAAGGCTGATCCTGAAGTACCCGGCCTGTATCAGCTCATCAATCAGCAATTCTGCGCGAGAAAATGGCATAACGTGAAATTCGTCAATCGCGAACAGGATCTCGGGATACCCGGGCTCAGAGATGCCAAGCTTTCATATAGCCCCGATCATTTCGTGAAGAAATACAGGATAACCTTGAAACGGTGACATTGAGCGATGACAGGCAAAAAGGAAGGCCATAGTCAGCATATACACTTCACCGCCGAGGAAGAGGAACGCTATTCCCGGCAGACGATGATCCCGGCCGTCGGACGCGAGGGCCAGAAACTCCTCAAGGGAGCGAAGGTCTGTATCGCCGGCGCGGGAGGATTGGGGTCCGCTTCGGCATATTATCTTGCCGCCGCCGGAGTGGGACGTATCCGCCTTGTCGACCGTGACAGAGTGGAAATCTCGAACCTGAACAGGCAAATACTCCACTTCACGGCCGATCTCGGAGAACCAAAGGTACTATCGGCCCTTGACAAGCTTGAGAGACTCAACCCCTATTCCCGAATAGAGGCGATTCAGGCGGATATCAATGAGGGCAACGCCCAGGAGATAATCGGCGATTGCCAGGTGGTCATCGATGCGCTGGACAACATCAGAACGCGTCGCTCCCTGAATCTGGCATCCGTTCGGAGCGGAATACCCCTGATCTATGGAGGGGTCGAAGGATTTTCGGGAATGGCCTCCACCTTTATCCCCGGTCAAACTCCTTGCTTTGAATGCCTCTTCGCGCACATTTCTGAAGAAGAGAAAAGAAAAGGGGTGGTAGGAATGCTGCCTGCCATTATTGGATCCATACAGGCCCTGGAGGCTGCCAAGATCATTCTCGGCCATGCACCCTCCCTCGCGGGAACGCTTCTGTATTTTTCAGGTATGACCATGACCTTTCAGAACATCGCTATCGAGAAAAACGCACTGTGTGCCGTCTGCGGAACCCCGTCCCAACCCGAATAATCCGATTCCCCTGGTCCCCGGTCCCTACTTCCATGGGGGTGATGAGACCGTATCAACGAATTCCACGAGGAAAGGTTCATCCCAGCGGACATTTCGCAAAAAGATGTCCCTGAGTCCGCGGAGGCTTCGCGTTCTTCGCGCCTTTATTCCGAAGGCACGGGCGAGTTTGACGAAATCGGGATTGGTCAGTTCCATGGAACCGGTTATCTGATGGCGGCTTTGCATGGCATCCTCGAGGATGGAGTAAGAGCTGTTGTTATGGACGAAGATAACGAGAGGTATGTTGTACTTCATGATCGTCGCGAGTTCAGCCATCTGCGGAAGCCCGCCGCCGTCACCGCACACGGCCAGGCAGGGGAGATCGGGACGGGCCGTCTTCGCCCCCAGGGCCGCCGCGAGTGAATAAAAAATGGGTGATATCCCGCGGGGCATGATAAAGCTTCTCTGAAAGTAGACGGGCAGGTAATATTCCGCCCAGTAGGACGGCATGTTGAGGTCACAGACGATCGTTGTCGTATCGGGGATGATGCCGCGCAGAAGGTCGACCAGGGCATAACCGCCGGCCGATGCTCTCAGGGAGGCCATTTCCGATGTCTGCTGGTTCTTCAACCGGACAAGATCCCAGGAAAAAGCCCTTTTACCGACGATCCCCGACAGCCCTTCAAGGGCGCCGGCTATGTCCCCCGTGAAGTGGATCATGGCGGGATAGTTCTTGCCTATCCACCGGTCATCGATATCAATGTGTACGAGATCCTTGATCCGGACGCCGCGTCTCTTCGCATCAACGTCACGCAGCCGTGTCCCGGCGGCAATGACAAGATCGGCGGATTCGAGAATCTCGCGGGGCAGACCCTTTGCCATGATATTCCCGAGAGAGAAAAGGCTCCTGTCGCTGACGGCCCCCTTTCCCCCCGTTGAGGTCAAAAAAGGAATTTGCGCCCGGCCGCATATTTTCTCCACAAGCTTCCCCGTGCGCGCCCCCATAAGGGCCTTCCCGCCCACCAGGACAGGCCTGTGCTTGCCGGTCAGAATTCGTTCCATGTCTTCCAGGAAGGTCTGCAGCCCGCCGGCGTCCGTTCGTTCCGATCTCGTGTGCTGCGCCTGCGCCGAAAGGGCGGGGGTGGGGATCTCCCTATCTAGAAGACTGAAGGGAATGGATACAAGTACGGGACCCGGGCGGCCTGTCGTACATGTTCCCAATGCCTGCTTCAGGGACGCACCGAGGCTTGCAGGTTTGTCGGCTGTGAACACGGCCTTGATAAAGTGCCTGAAAATATTTTCGGGGGCTTCCAGTTCATGGAGGATACCCTTTCCGATATCTTTTCTGTCGGTGTCGATGTGGAGGATAAAAAGGGGTACGTCGTCGCAGTACGCCTCCATACAGCCTGACACGATGTTTCCAAGTCCCGGGCCGGGCGTGATCAGAACAACAGCTGGTTTTCCCGAAGCCCTGGCATACCCGTCGGCCATAAAAGCGAGATTTGTTTCATGACGGGCAGTTATGGTTTTGATGTTTTGATCGTAAAAAAGCTCCGCATTAAGAGCAAGTGTATGTAAACCGGGTAATTGGAAGATATGGGATATACCAGCTTCGTGAAAAAATGCTCTAATTATTTGTTTTCCTTGCATAATACGCCCAGAGTCCACAGTTTAGCATACTGGACCTGAAAGTTAAATAAAAATTGACTTGACAAGAAAAATACTAATTTAGTTTAATACTGTAAACTTTTAGTGCGTGTATACTGTTATGGCGAAATCAGGCGAAATGAGCATAGGGGAAAGAATCAAAGTGCTGAGGCAGGCGAAGAACCTTACCCAGGAGGAACTGGCCACGCGGGCGGGACTGACGAAGGGTTTTATCTCGCAGGTTGAGCGTAATCTTACATCCCTGTCGGTTGAAAGCCTGATCGGTATACTCGACGCTCTCGATGAAAAGCCGTCACATTTCTTCAACGGCGCCTTTGATGAAAAGATCGTCTTTAAGTTGAAGGATAGGGTCGATCTCGAGATCGAAGGGGTGAAGGGTTTTCGGATACTTGTACCGGCCGCGCAAAACAGGCTTTTGGATCCGGCCCTCCTCGAACTGGCCATGGGAGAGAGGACCCCGGAGGAAGAACCGCACGAAGGTGAGGAGTTCGGTTTTGTCCTTTCGGGAAGCGTCGATCTCGTACTGGGAGGAAAACCGCAGAAGGTAAAGAAAGGCGAGTGCTTCTACTATAAGGCAAGCAGGAAGCATTACATCATAAATAAACGAAATGCGACGGCAGTTTTGCTGTGGGTGTCTTCTCCTCCTAATTTTTGAGATCCGATCCCGTACGGGATAAGGAGATATGAAGGAGAACCATAACGGGAAACATACAATAAGGGCGAGATTTATTTTCGCCCGTTCATTTATACAAATGGCTCGACGTTATGCGGCAATGGGAATGCCCACGAACTGCTGGGGCTAAAAAATTTGGGAGGTGGTTACATTGATTGTCAAAACACCCACGAAGTTTTTTCTTGTCAGCGGTTCGTCCGATGGATTTTCGTTGTTGAACGCCTTTGACGGGGCCCTTCTGGTTTCAGGTGTGGGCGACACGAATCTGGTGAGAATGAGCAGTATATTGCCTCCCGGTTGTACAGAGATAAATCCGCGCCCGGCAGCACTCCCGCAGGGAGCCCTGGTTCCCGTGGCGTATGCCTCCCTTACGAGCGATGCTCCGGGAGAGATAATATCGGCCGCCGTGGCGATAGGGATACCGGAAGATCCGAACCTTGCGGGTCTGATCATGGAGTATTCCGCGAGGGCCGAAGAAAGCATAGTGCTCGAACAGGTCAAAAAGATGGCCGAAAAGGGAATGGAGTTGAGAAAACGGCCGATCAAGGAGATTATGGCCATTTCCGCAACGTACAGAGTCGTCGACATCGGTGCTGTGTTCGCCGGTGTGGTCCTGTGGGACTAGCTGAAGCCTGCTGTCATCGGGACCTTCATTTAACCGGAAACTTCCAGAGGCTATAGTGACGAAGGGTGTTTTTCATAACCAGTATATGTGTTCCAGGTCCGATGACGGGCATCCCGGCATAACGCTGCTGGGTTGTCCTCTGGATGTCACGTCTTCTTTCCGGGGCGGGTCCAAATTCGGTCCCGACAGTATAAGAAGGGCGTCATGGACCCTGGAGTCATACAGTCCCTATCTTGACCTCGATCTTGAGGACATAGCCTTTTCAGATACGGGCGACCTTGAACTTCCTCAGGGAAATCTTTTGGAGTCGCTCGATACGATTGGGAACGCCGTTGCAGGGATATTGGAAAAGGGCCTGAGGCCTTTGCTTTTTGGCGGTGAACATCTGGTGACATATCCGATCATGAAGGCCGTAAAATACAAATTCCCCACTGTTCAAATCGTACATTTCGATGCCCATTGCGACTTGAGAGATGAATACGAGGGTCAGAAACTTTCCCACGCCACGGTGATGAAGCGTGTCAGGGAATTGGGTATATCGCGAATGCATCAGATAGGCATAAGGTCGGGGACGAGGCAGGAATTCAAGGAATTGGCTGCCGTAGATTCGCCTGCCATGCTCGCTGGATGTCTCGACGGGACAGAGCCGGTCTATCTCAGCTTTGATATCGATGTCTTCGACCCCTCTCTGGTGCCGGGGGTTACCACCCCCGAACCGGGAGGCCTTATGTTCAAAGAGGTCATGGATTATTTTCGTGTTCTCAAAGGGATGCAGATCATAGGTGCCGATGTGGTGGAGTTGGCGCCGGATTACGATACCACGTTTGTCTCTTCCGTTTGTGCCTCGAAGGTCGCACGGGAAATCATCATGCTCCTCGATTCCGGCATCAACTAGACCACGTTCAATTCTTTTTGGGAGAAAAGCTTATGAATACTGTAAAGAACCATGGAAGAATATTGATAATCGGGGCCGGAGGCGTCGCAACCGTAGCGGCCCACAAATGCGCGCAGGTTCCCGAGGTTTTTCGGGAAATTATGATAGCGAGCAGGACGCTCTCAAAGTGCAACGCGATCAGGGACGACATAAAGGGCCGATATGGCAGGGACATTCAAACCGCCCGGGTCGATGCCGACAACGTTCCCGAACTTGCAGCCCTTATAGGGTCATTCAGGCCGGATGCCGTTCTTAATCTTGCTCTTCCCTACCAGGACCTGCACATCATGGATGCCTGCCTTGAGACGGGGGTGCATTACATCGACACCGCCAATTACGAGCCTCCCGATGAGGCCCATTTCGAATATAGCTGGCAATGGGCATACCAGCAGCGGTTTCGGGAAAAGGGTATCATGGCGCTGTTGGGTTCCGGGTTTGACCCCGGGGTGACGAATGTCTTCACCGCATATGCCGGGAAACACCTCTTTGACGAGATACATTACCTCGACATACTTGACTGCAACGCCGGGACCCACGGACATGTGTTTGCCACAAACTTCAATCCCGAGATCAATATCCGCGAAGTAACCCAGGTTGTGCGGCACTGGGAGAGAGGAAACTGGGTCGAGACGCCGGCGATAATCGAGGAAGGCAGCGTGCACTTCAGTTTCGACTACCCGGTGGCAGGGATGAAAGAAAGCTATCTTCTCTACCACGAAGAACTGGAGTCCCTTGCTCAGAACGTAAAGGGGTTGAAAAGGGCCAGGTTCTGGATGACATTCTCCGAGAATTATCTTACACACCTGAAGGTCCTGAGAAACGTCGGCTTGACAAGGATCGACGAGGTCGATTACGAGGGCTGCAAGATTGTTCCGATAAGGTTTCTCAAGGCCCTGCTTCCCGAGCCGGCCTCCCTCGGGACCAAATATACGGGAAAGACGGTCATCGGCAATATCATGACCGGGATAAAGGACGGCGAGACCATCACCCGCTACATTTATAATGTGTGCGACCACGGGGAAGCATTCAAGGAAACGGGAACACAGGCGATTGCCTATACGACGGGCGTACCGGCGATGATCGGGGCGATGTTGGTGCTCACGGGCGTCTGGCAGGGGTCCGGGGTACACAACATAGAACAGTTCGATCCTGACCCGTTCATGAAGGCGCTCGGCAAATATGGCCTTCCCTGGCAGGTCATTGAGCACGCACCGCTACCCGACGGGGTGTGAAGAACATTTTATGGGTGCCGACAGAAGGATTGATGAGGCCATCCGGGCGATTTCAGCGAAAGAGAAATCCGCCGCGGGAGAATATCATGCCCTGCCGGACCGTTCGAGACATGGCGTGCTTGGAGTGCTCGACGATAGAGGGCTGAGACTCCTGACACGTTTCATCAAAGACTCCAAAAAGAAGAGTTTCAGAGAGGCGGGCGAGCGGCTTCCCGGGATTGCCGCGGCCTTGCAGCAAACCCCTGTTTACCTGATTGACGAGGCCCTGATTGAAGAGAATATGCGCGTCCTGAGATATGTAAAGGACCGCACGGGCTGCAAAATACTCCACGCGTTGAAGGCGTACGCCTCATTCGCTACCTTCGGGGTAATGGCCGCATACCTCGATGGTGTGTGTGCGAGCGGTGTCAACGAGGCGAGACTGGGACGAAAGGAGTTCGGCAAGGAGGTCCACACCTTTGGCGCGGCCTACGGGGAAAAGGAGATCAGACAGACGGTGAAATACTCCGATTCTGTCACATTCAACTCCTTTTATCAGCTCCGGAAGTACGCCGGGATTGCACGAAAGCGCGGTGTGCAGATCGGGCTGAGGGTAAACCCGGGACACGCCGAGGTCGACACGGAGATGTACAACCCCTGTGCGCCCTGTTCGAGGCTGGGAATAGTCCATGATGAGTTCGCAAGAGAGTTTACGAGGTATCTGAACGTAGTGGACGGGCTCCACTTCCACGCGATGTGCGAACAGAATTCAGATGTCCTCGAAAGAGTGCTCAAGTCTTTCGAAAGACTTTACGGGTCTTACATCAACGGTTTGAAATGGGTGAATTTCGGGGGCGGCCACCACATAACCCGTGACGACTATGACCTTGAGCGCCTCATCAGGCTCGTGAAGAATTTCAAGAACAAATACGGGGTTGAAGTGTATCTGGAACCCGGCGAAGCGAGCGTCTATCATGCCGGGGTTTTGATCTCCACCGTTCTGGACATCGTGAAGAACGAAATGGAGATCGCCATAATGGACACCTCAGCAGAGACGCACATGCCCGATGTTCTTCTCATGCCCTACAGGCCCCTCGTGCTGTGCTCCGCCGAACCCGGCGAAAAGAGACACACGTACAGACTCGCGGGCCCAAGCTGTCTCGCGGGGGATATAATTGGAGACTATTCTTTCGATGAACCTCTGAAAAGAGGTGACAGGCTTGTCTTTATCGACATGGCCCTCTACAGCATCGTGAAAAGCACCACCTTCAACGGCATCAACCTTCCCGATATAGCGGTGGTAAGGAAAGGGGGCGGGGTGGAGGTGGCCAGGAGATTCGGTTACAGGGATTACCGGATGAGGCAATCCTGAGACGGCCTGAGTCTTTTCTTCGCGGCCCAACAGGCAGTTCCGAAGTATAATCGCCAAATAATGATACATTTCAATTAGTTGCACGATCTCTGCCTTGTGCGTGTTACAAACGATACGTATATTTCGCCATGACGGACTCCAGATGCGGGTATGGCTCCCAGCGTACATTTAAGTCGAGAACGGGTGTTTCGGCACTGATAGTGTTGCTGTTGATGCTGACGGCATGTGCTGATGTCACGGCTCAAGACTTTTCGGAGGGGCAGACAGGAGCGGCAGGCTATGTTTACACGCAGGAACAACTGGATCAACTGCTCGCGCCGATTGCACTTTATCCGGACGTCCTGCTCTCGCAAATTCTCATGGCTTCCACCTATCCGGCGGAGGTGATAGAGGCCGATAAATGGGTGCAGTTTAACCCTGTCCTCACGGGGGATAGACTCGACGAGGCTCTGAGAGACAAACCCTGGGACGTAAGCGTCAAGTCGTTGTGCAAATACCGCGGTGTGCTCAGGACAATGGCCGAACACCCCGACGAAACAATTTCCCTGGGAAACGCCTTCCTCGCCCAGCAGGACCAGGTAATGAATACGATACAGATGCTCCGGCGACGGGCGTACGACCGGGGTCATCTGAGGTCGGTGAGCGAGCTAAGACTGGTGATCGAAGAGCCTTATATCGTGCTGGAACCCGCATCTCCCGAAATAGTTTATGTCCCGGTTTACGACCCTTGCTGGATATATGGCTCCTGGTGGTATCCCATCTGTTCGCCGATCTGGTTCTGGTATCCGGGTGTAGTTGTTTCAGGCGCTTTCATCTTCGGCAGGCCGATCTATACGGGTCACTATGGCGATTGGTGCGGGTTCAGGTGGCGGAGCCATTCGATTTACGTGGACAGGCGTCTTACCATCGGTTTTAGCAGGATCGGAGCGACGAGTGTCTTCTCGGGACCGCAGGTGTGGCGACACAACCCCGTTCACCGCCGAGGTGTGGCGTATCACGATCCTGCGACGCGTCAGCGCTTCGGCCGCGGACCGGCCCCGGGTGTCGACGACCGGCGTGGATACAGGGGTTTTGAGGGGACAGGCCCGGCGCCCGGGGTGCAGGGAGTCCGGCCTATTAGTCCCGGCGTACAAACCCCGGCGCCGCAAGGCCCGGCCCGGGTCCCTGCCCCCACGCCCGGTCTTCGGGGAGAATCCCGGCCCGGAGTCTCCCCGCCGCGGATACCGAGGTCGCCACAGCCGGGTGTCCGGCAGTTCGAACCCGGGCAGCGTACACCGGGGGTTCGCGAAATACAGCCGAGAGGTACCGTCGCACCTCCCGGAGATTTCGGCACCTTCCGCGGTTTCAGGAGCGGACAGGATGTCAGGCGGGAAAGCGAGCGCGGCAGGGGGAGCATGAGATCGGCGCCGCAGGTAAGTCCCCGGCCACTGATTCAGACACCCGGTCCCGCTGTTCCGAGGGGTATGGGCGTCCAATCGCCGCCCGGACCACCTCCGACCCTGCGACCAGCAGGACCAGGTACCCGGGGCGCCCCGGGGGGCGGTGGACGCTCTCCGGCGGGGAGATCCGGCGGGGGCAGGGGTAGATGATGGGTTCAGGGATAACAGCCATTTACCGGAAGGGGGCTGTAACGATGCACTCCATAGATACAAAGCGGCAGGGGCTATCTACCGCCGTATCCTTCGCCTTCGTTATCCTTACGGTCTTTCTGTTTTTGTGGGGAGGAAGTGTAGCGGCAGGTACGGGACAGAGGAATTTTTCCACTCCCGAGGAGGCGGTGGCTGCGTTGGTTGAGGCTGTGAGAATGAACGATACCAAACAGCTTCTTGCCACTTTCGGGGCGGCAGGGAGAGATCTTGTGGTGTCGGGAGATGAAACCATGGACAGGGAAGCGCGCGATCGTTTCCTCAGGGCCTACGAGGAGAAAAACAGGCTTCAAAACGTCAGTGACAGAAAAGCCGTACTTCACGTGGGGAAGGATGACTGGCCCATGGCCATTCCCATAGTCAAGACAGGCAGAAAATGGCATTTTGATACGCAGGAAGGCAGACAGGAGATCCTGGCACGCAGGATAGGACGCAACGAACTCGCCGCGATCCAGGTATGTCTGGCCTACGTGGACGCCCAGCGCGAGTACGCCCAGCGGCAGGGGAACAGCGTTCTCGAGTATGCACAGAGATTCGCGAGCGACCCGGGGAAAAACAACGGACTGTGCTGGGACGCCGGCGAGAAGGAGAATCCGGTGAGCCCCATGGGACCCCTTGTGGCACGGGCCTGCCAGACCGGTTTCACTCCCGGGCATCGAGGCGAGGCGGCACCCTATCATGGCTATTTTTACAGGATACTCGCGGCCCAGGGGAAAGATGCCCCGGGTGGTGCATACGACTACATAGTCAATGGCAGAATGATCGGTGGATTCGGTCTTGTCGCATACCCCGCCCGATACCGGTCGACGGGAGTGATGACATTCATCGTGAACCACGATGGTATCGTCTACCAGAAGAACCTTGGAAAGAACACGGTCAAAATTGCGGAAACAATGAGCGTCTTCAATCCCGACCCCACCTGGAAGAAAGTGGAGTAGAAGAACGCTTCCATCCTTCAGATAATGTAAGCTCGGAAGAGCACCTTCCGTATGTCCCGGCATTTTGCGGTTGCTAACCAGGTGAGTAAAAAATACCCCAAAGCGTATAATCCTGCAGACGTTTAATATGACAGTCATTTGCATGCCGCTTATCCTTGCAAGAGCTGATGACGGGGGTATTAATATACCCCGGCGGCAGGACCAGGTGATGCCTACCGTGTCTTTGTCCCGGATTCTGTTTCCTGACTATGTCCCGTAATATTAGAGCATTATATGAGAAGAAGAGCCGGCCGTCCCCAATGGTACGTTTTTTGCTTTGTTGGTCCACAAATCGAAAATCTGACAAGGAGGTTGTTGCTGATGATTAGAAAGATTGTCATCGTCAATGGCATAGACAAGACGGTCATGGCTGACGCCGATATAACGCTGGCCGAGGTGTTGCGCGAGAACCTGTTCCTCACCGGCACAAAGATCGGGTGCGGCAAAGGAGAATGCGGCGCCTGTTCCGTCATTATGAACGGCAGGGTGGTCCGCTCCTGCATCACGAAGATGAAAAACGTCCCCGACAACGCCGTCATCACGACGATCGAGGGGGTGGGGACACCGGACAATCTCCACCCGCTCCAGCATGCATGGATAAAATACAACGGCGCCCAGTGTGGTTTCTGCACCCCGGGTTTTATCGTCTCCGCAAAGGCGCTCCTCGATGAGAACGTAAAGCCTTCCCGCCAGGACGTGAGGGACTGGTTCCAGAGACACCACAACGCGTGCCGCTGCACGGGGTACAAACCACTCGTCGACGCCACCATGGAAGCCGCGCGGGTCGTGAGGGGTGAGATTCCCGTCGAAGACCTTGCCTTCACGATGCCCGATGATGGAAAGATCTGGAACACGAACTACTATCCCCGCCCCGGCGCGGTGGGAAGAGTGACGGGGACCATCCGCTACGGTGCGGACATGATCCTCTCCATGCCGAAGGACACCCTCCACCTCGCCCTTGCACAGGCAAAGGTCTCCCATGCGAACATCCTCTCCATAGACACCTCGGAGGCCGAAAAGATGTCCGGCGTCTACAGGGTCCTCACACACAAGGACGTCAAGGGCAAGAACCGCATCACCGGCCTTCTCACCTTCCCCACCAACAAGGGAGACGGCTGGGACAGGCCCATCCTCTGCGATGAGAAGATCTACCAGTTCGGCGATGCCTTTGCGATCGTCTGCGCGGACTCCGAGGCGAACGCCAGGGCCGCGGCACAGAAGGTGAGGATCGAGCTCGAGGAACTGCCGGCCTACATGAACGCACCCGCCGCGATGGCGCCCGATGCGATGGAGATCCACCCGGGGACCCCGAACGTTTATTTTACGGTGCCCATCAAGAAGGGCGGGGACACAGGGCCCATCATGGAGAAGGCCGCCTACGTGGTGGAGGACGAGTTCTACACCCAGCGCCAGCCCCACATGCCCGTGGAGCCCGACGTGGGCCTTGCATACTTCAATGAAGATGGCGTGCTCTTCATCCATTCCAAGTCAACTGCCCTTCATATGCACTATGCGATGATCATGGAAGGCATAGGCGCCGCACCGGACAAACTCGTCATCGCCAACAACGAGGCGGTGGGAGCGATGTTCGGCTACAAGTTGAGTCCGACCATGGAGGCCTTGCTGGGTGTGGCGGCCATCGCTACCGGAAGACCTGTGGCATTGCGGTATGACTGGTACCAGCAGCAGACCTATACGGGCAAGCGCTCGCCCTGGTGGATTAAGCTCAAGCTGGCTGCTAACAAAGATGGCAAGCTCGAAGCGCTTGAGAGCGACTGGACCGTCGACCACGGCCCGTACTCGGAGCTGGGCGATCTCCTCGCAATACACGGCGCCGAGAATACCTGCGGATGCTACAGCGTCCCCAACATCCGCGGCGAAGGCAGGACGGTCTGTACCAACCACTCGTGGGGCTCGGCCTTCAGGGCCTTCGGCGCGCCCCAGAGCGAGTTCGCCACGGAGGTGCTCATGGACGAACTGGCAGAGAAGATAGGGATGGATCCCCTGGAGTTCCGGTACATAAACGTCCTTCGCCCCGGAGATACGACGCCCACGGGCAACCCTCCCGACGTGTACGCCCTGCCGGGCCTGCTCGACATGATGAGGCCGCTCTACACGGCCGCGGTGGAGAGGGCGAAGAAGGAGTCGATCCCGGGGAAGAAGCGCGGTGTCGGCATCGCCTGCGGGGAATACAATTGCGGGGCTGAAGGCCCCGATGCCTCCGAGGTATGGGTCGAACTTACCCGGGAAGGTGCAACCGTCTACGCATGCTGGGAAGACCCCGGCCAGGGAGGCGACATGGGAACCCTTGCGACGGCCCACGAGGGGTTAAGACCCCTTGGCATCAAACCGGAGAAGATCAAACTTGTCATGAACGACATGAGCCGCGCGCCCAACAGCGGCCCCGCCGGTGCGAGCCGCGCCCAGGTCATGATCGGGCAGGCGATAAAGAACGCCTGCGATCAGCTCCTTGCCGCCATGAAGAAACCCGACGGCTCGTTCCGTACCTACGACGAGATGGTTTCCGGGGAGATACCCTTACGATATACCGGCCAGTGGACGGCGCCTGCCGAATTTCCCAACATCGTTGACGATATGCAGGGCAACATCTACTCGGTGTACCAGTGGACCGTGTTCATGGCGGAGGTTGAGGTGGATGTCACAACGGGAAGGACGGAAGTCCTCAAGATGACCTACTGCGGGGACCACGGAGTAATAGGCAATCAGCTCTCCGTCGACGGACAGGTCTACGGCGGCCTCTCCCAGGGGATCGGTTTTGCCCTCGGCGAGGACTTCGAGGACATAAAGAAGCACTCGACCATGACCGGGGCCGGGTTCCCCTTCATCAAGGACGTCCCCGACGACATGGAATTGCACTACCAGCAGACATCAAGACCCAACGGTCCCTTCGGTGCCGCCGGGTGCGGGGAGGGCCCCCTGACGAGTCCCCATGCGGCGATCATCAACGGGATATACAATGCCTGCGGTGTGCGGATAACCAGTCTGCCCGCATACCCTGAAAAGGTGCTGGCCGCCCTGCAGGGGAAGAAGTGAACGTGACGGATTGACTGTCGGCAGGGCGGCCCGGGTCTTTGTGCACCGGTGCCGCCCTGTTCGTGTAAGGGAAAGACTGACCCATGGACCAGAAGGAATTGCGGGCCCTGGAATACCGGTGCGTCCAGGAGGAACTGCCGCCCTGCACCGCGTCCTGCCCCATCCATGTTGATGTAAAAAAGTTTACCGGATCCTTGAGCAGAGGTGAATGGGACAATGCATGGGAGGTCCTCACAAGGACGATGCCCCTTCCCGGCATCGTCGCGCGGGTCTGTGACCATCCCTGCGAGATGGTCTGTAATCGCGGCGAGGCCGGGGGCTCCATCGCGGTATCGGAGCTTGAGCGTGCGTGCGTTGACAGGATCAATCGAAAGGTCAAGCCCCCGGCTGTGCCGAAGAAGAGAACCACCGTGGCGGTGATTGGGGTCGGTCTGTCCGGCCTCACCGCGGCGTGGGACCTCCTCAACAAGGGATACCGGGTCACCATACTTGTCGGCAGCGATCCTGCCGGCACCGTGCTCAGGATGTTCTCCAGGTTCTCCCTGCCGAGACCGGTGGTGGATGCCGAGATCGACGGGCTTCGTGACAGTGGTGTGGAACTCCGCACGGTGACGGCTGAAAAGGATCGGAACTGGCTCACAGAGGTGGGCCGCGAATTCGATGCCGTCTATGTTGCTCTGGATTGTGAGACGGTGCCCGCCGTCCGGGAGGTGTCCATCGACCCCCTAACGGGCGCCACGGACACGAAGGGCGTGTTTGCGGGAGGATATCACCGCTCCGGACATGATGTCTCCCCCATACGTGATGTCTCCGAGGGAAGACGGGGCGCGGTCTCGATCGACCGCTTTTTGCAGAATGTCTCGCTGACCGCGGCCCGTGAGAACGAGGCGCCCCGGGGAACGCGGCTCTATGTGAATATGCAGAATGTCACGGCCGAACCCCGTCTCCTGAAAGCAGACAATACAGGCACATACACCGAGCAGGAGACTCTCGGGGAGGCGAGGCGGTGCATCCAGTGCGAGTGCATGGAGTGCGTCAGGAACTGCCTCTACTTGGAACGTTTCAACGCCTATCCGAAGCGCTATATCCGCGAGATTTACAACAACGAGACGATCCTCATCGGCTCTCACGGGCAGACGAACAGGCTCATCACCTCCTGCAGCCTCTGCGGCCTGTGCGCCGAGGTTTGCCCCAATGACGTGTCCATGGCTGATGTCTGCCTCGAGGGCAGGAAGAGCCTCGTCCACAGGGGAAAGATGCCCCCGTCGTTCCATGATTTTGCACTCCGGGACATGGCCTTCAGCAACGGCGAACACTGTGCCCTTGTCCGCCATGAGCCAAACTTCCACTACAGTGCCTTCATGTTCTTCCCGGGCTGTCAGCTTTCCGGTTCATCGCCGGAACATGTAGAGCGCACGTACGATCATCTGAGACGGCATCTGGCGGGAGGTGTGGGCATCATACTCCGGTGCTGCGGAGCCCCGGCCCACTGGGCCGCACGGGACGATCTCTTCGACAGCGCGGCCGGCGAATTAAAGGGCAGCTGGGAAGAGGCGGACAGGCCCGTTATGATCGTTGCCTGTCCCACCTGTTACACCATCTTTAAGGAGCATCTGCCCGATGTCCCCGTCACATCCCTATGGGAGCTTCTTGCCGACATCGGTCTGCCTCCCGCGGAGAAGACCGCCTCCCGGTCCGCGGCTGTCTCGGTCCACGATCCCTGCACGTCCCGCCACAACGATGCAATGCAGGAAAGCGTCCGGACGCTGGTATTCCGGCTGGGCTGCACGACAGAGGAGCTCGACCTCAGCCGAGACAGGACCGAGTGCTGCGGCTTCGGGGGCCTCATGTCCGATGCGAACCCGGCGCTTGCCGGGGACGTGGCCCGAAGGAGGGGCCGGGAATCGGCGGTGGGGTACGTGACCTATTGCGCCATGTGCCGGGATGCCCTTGAATCGACGGGGAAAAGGATCGTCCACATCCTCGATCTGGTCTTTGACGGGCATGGTGCCTGGGATAGGGCGGGGACGAGAAGACCGGGCCATTCGCAGCGCCGTGAGAACAGGTCGAAGCTGAGGGAAAAGATGCTCGGGGAAATCTTTGGCGAGAAGGGCAGGGAGATGGAGCGGTATGAAGAGGTAAAACTTGCCATCCCGCCCGAGGTCCGGGACCGCATGGAAGAAAGGCGGATCCTTACCGAAGACGTTCAGAAGGTGATCGCGCACGCCCGGGAGGGGGGCGCGAGGTTCTTCAACAACAGCACGGGAAGGTGGCTTGCCTCTTTTACCCCCCACACGGTGACCTACTGGGTGGAGTATGCCGGGGATGACAACGGATATACCGTGTACAACGCATACAGCCACAGGATGCAGGTTCAGAGGAAGAACCCATGAGTGAGACCGACAGGGGACCGGGAGAAACACAGTGGGTCTGCGCCCGATGCGGCATAGCACTGACGCCGGCAAGGGTGCAGGTCTCCTATCTGGGCAGTGCTTTTACCGTGGTTCTGCCGGTCTGTGCAAAGTGCGGCACGGCGCTTGTCGACGAGGATGTTGCCATGAACAAGATAGCCCAGGCTGAAAAGGTCCTGGAAGATAAATAAGGGGCATGGAAGGGTGCAGGGGAGATATGGCATGGATATGTCGTCAGTCTTTCTGTCCAGCGCCAGGGAATGTTGTCCCGGCTTTCCTCTCGTCGGTGCGACGCCTGACTGTCTCCCTTCCGTAAAGGCTCATTCAATGGGATTATCCGTGAGCGTTAGACTATTGTTTGTGAGGGTAGAAATGTGTTTATTCAGATTCTGCCTTAACCAATAAGATACGCAGGGTGGGGAGACATCTTGGATACTACCTGCTGTCTGCGAAGAGGGCCGACCATAATAATTGGGGGAAGGAGGACCGGATGGATGAAATCACACTGCGCATGCTTGAGTTAAAACAAAAGGGGTATTGCTGCAGTCAGATACTGCTCATCCTTGGCCTTGGTACGCGGGGAAGAACGAACATTGACCTTGTGCGATCGATGGCCGGTCTGTGCTACGGAACAAGCCGCAGCGGTGAAGTATGTGGCGCCCTTTCGGGAGCAGCCTGCCTGTTGTCCTTTTACGCAGGGAAAGGCTCCGACGATGAAGAGGCGGATGAACGACTCCCGAAAATATTGTCTGAACTGACAGAATGGTTCCGGAAATACATGGGAGCCGAATATGGCGGGATACGATGCGACGACATTCTGGCAAAGTGTCCCGATAAGAGCGCTTGTGGCCTCATTGTCAACCGGACATATTACAAAATGATGGATATCCTCGTATTGAACGGCTTTGACCCAGCGGAAGGGAGGGACGGACAATCGTGGGCGATGTACTGAACGAAACGGATAGCCTCTATCCGGTAATGTCTAAGGCATGTATCTGCGAAGTTGGTGCCGGAGGAGGAGCAGGTCTTTCTGGAAAGATCATGCCCGGAGCACGGTTCTTTCAGGATTGCCGTTTGGCAGGTTACCCGGGTTGTCTGGAGTGGACGGGCAGTCGGCTGGGACCCGTGAAGAGGGCCGTAACGGAAAGAAAAGCGGCCAGGAGAGCGCCGGTTAGATGGCAGTCACTAAGATATATTTGTACGTCTTCGGGAAGGTATTGGTATAAATGCTAGAAACTTGCTATATAGAAAGTATGAACAAACACGTTGATATTCACAGCCAGATGGTTTTCCAGAGGATCATCGCGGAAATCGAGAGGATCCGCTGGCGGATCGAGGGCGTAACGAAACGGGCGAATACGCTGCGAACAGGGCTGGAGAAGATATTCGGAGATGAGAAACTGATAGGGAGGAGAAATTACTGGAAACAGGACAAGGAATATCGCAGAGGAGACGATATATCCGGACATTCCGGGGGCACAGGGTCCTGTCTTTACATCGGCAAGGCCGGGAAACTGACACGTAGGGACAAGCGTTTCATCCGTCTTACGCAATATATGGATCTTTTGATCCCCTCTGTCACAGGGAATAATCCGGATATTCTTTTTGTGTATGTTAACAGTCCGGAAGAGATCACGCGGGGATTTCCCTGGAAAGACTTTTCGGTACTGCCATCTGATTTTCAAATTACACGACAGTGTTTCTTTTTTCTTGCCGACGAGACTCATAACCCGGAACGAAAAGAGGTGTGGACAGAACCATACCTTTGTCCGCTACTAAAGACATGGATGGTGTCGTGTCTTATGCCGGTGTGGAACGGTAACGAGTTCATCGGAGTGATCGGACTTGATGTTGACCTGGGACAGATCATCAAAGGGATGGCTAATACACTGACGACGATTGATTGTGGGTATGCCGTTCTTATATCGCCCGGTAGAAATCTCATTATTTCTTCTGACGACGGGATGAACAAAATGAGAGAAGACAAGGTGCTCATGGGAGATGGATGGCCCATCGCGGATGGGACAGGAACCCATGCTCTGGACAGGATAACGGTCCGTGAAGTCATGCTGACATCCGGTCAGGCCTATGTGCTCTATACCTATTTCAGGACGGCCGGTTGGAATCTGGCATGTGTTTTGCCCAAAGACATAAAGGTGTTTCAAGAACAGCCCATATCACTGATGATCGAAAATGCTTTTCCGCCAATGGAGATGATCCACAGTGATGAAGCGGAAAACACATATCAACCTATCGTGAGTTTTATGGCCTCGCTTTCTGAGTCTCTGAGCCAGATAGAAAAACTGATTGAAGGGACAAAGATGATCGGACAGGGAATATTCGATCACCGTATCGAGGTGGACAGAAAAGATGAGATAGGACTTCTTGCCATGTCTATAAATGCCATGGCTGTAGAACTCAGAAAGAGAAAGACCGAACTTCAGACAACATATGAAAAGATCAGCCAGATGGACCGGCTTGCAGCACTGGGTACTCTCTCGGCAGGTATTGCCCACGAAGTCAACAATCCTTTGAGCGTTATTTCGGGTTGTATTCAGGTGCTTTTAAAAAATCCCGTTGTTCTTAAGGAAGCTGAGTCGGACCTTCTTCTGATCGAAGAAGAAACACTGAGGATAAGTGATATAATCGGGAACCTGCTATGTTTCTCGCGGCAATCAGATATGAAAAAGAGCCCCGTCCAGATAAACGATCTGCTTCAGTCGACGATATCACTGCTGCGATTTCAACTAAAGTCTCTTGCTATAAAACTTACGGAGTCATACGATCCCGAGCTGCCATATATCTTCGGTGATTCCACCCACCTGCAGCAGACTTTTCTGAATATTTTTATTAATTCGCTTCAAGCCGTTAAGGACGGAGGCGTCCTTAAGGTAACAACTTCCTTCTTGAAGGATGGAACGGAAGAATTTCCAGGCAGTGCGGCGGAAATAGTCATTGTCGATACAGGTGATGGCATCGATAAAGATGACCTGGACAAGGTATTTGACCCGTTTTTCACCACTAAACCCATTGGTCAGGGAACCGGGCTGGGTTTGCCCATCAGCTATGGCATTATCAAGGATCACGAAGGGGTTATCAGTGTCGAAAGCGTGCCGGGTTGCGGGACGACAGTGCGTATTTATTTGCCGGTATTGTGATCAAACGATTCTTCGGAGGGCAAATGGCCAAAATACTTCTTATTGATGATGATGTAAAATCTTTGAAGATTGTGGGAAGGACCTTGCGCATGATCGGCTATGAAACAATAGAGGTGTCAAATTCCATGGTTACGATAGAAACGGCTTTGCGGGAAAATCCCGACGTGATTATCGTTGACCTCATGATGCCTGGACTGAGTGGTCTGGACATTCTTGACAGGATGAGGGAGACGGCCTTGAATATTCCGGCGATAGTTCTTACCGGATACGGAACGGTTAAAACCGCAGTTGAGGCGATGAAGAAAGGGGCTTTTGATTATGTCACAAAACCGTATAATATCGACGAAATCGGATTGATCATACGGCGCGCTCTGGAGCAAAACAAATTGATCCAGGAAAACAAGATGCTGAAAGAGAAACTCCTGGAGGCCTCGCAGTTCGGAAACCTTATCACGCAGGATTTGGTGATGAAGAAACTTCTCAGGGAGGTCCAGACACTCTCGAATACCGATACGACAGTCCTCATCACCGGCGAAAGCGGAACAGGTAAAGAGAAATTTGCGAAAGCCATACACGAGGCGGGAGTGAGGCGAGACAGGCCCTTCATCATAATAGATTGCGGTGGATTGCCCGAGACCATTCTTGAAAGCGAGGTTTTTGGACATGTAAAAGGTTCATTTACCGGGGCCATTAGTGATAAGAAAGGTTTTCTTGAGATAGCTCAAAATGGGACGGTTTTTTTCGATGAGATCAGTGAGTTGCCTTATGCCCTTCAGAAAAAGCTTTTGCGTGTAATTCAGGAGAAGGAATTCTCGAAAGTCGGTGATACCCGAACGATAAAGGCCGATATCCGGATACTGGCCGCAACAAACAGGCCTCTCAAGAAATGGATGGAGCAGGGAAAGTTCAGAGAAGATCTTTTTTACCGGCTGAATGTTGTTTGCCTTACGCTCCCGCCGCTGAGACAACGGACCATGGACATACCATTGCTTGCCTACCACTTTATTTCAGAATTCAACATCAGGCTTGGCAAACGCGTTACACATATACATGATGGTGCGATGGCAGCCATGATGACGTATGCCTGGCCGGGGAATGTACGGGAGCTAAGAAACATCATTGAACGAATTATGGTCTTCAAGGTTGATGACTCGGTAGTGCTTGATGACTTTCCTGAAGAAATTAAAGGTACGGTCGGTACCAATCCCGCCTTATTGCGTCCCCTGAAGGAAGTAAAAGGGGAACAAGCCGGGGCTGTTGAAAAAGAGCACATGAGGATGCTGTTGGCCCTGTGCAAGGGGAACGTATCAAGGGCCGCAGGCAAAGCACAGATGGATCGCAGCAATTTTCGCAAATTGATGAAGCGTTACAATATCGTGGCTACTGATTACCGGGGTTTGGAAACGTAACATTCCCTTAAATGTATTTCTATTTCTCATCACTTCCAACCTGACAATATCAATAAAGAGGACCTTTTCCGTCCGACGGGTGTTCGTTGCCCGTGTCTGTCGAAGGTAACCAAGTCGACGGTCCGATCGGGAGTAAATTTGCTGCCGACATGGGATCAAGAATGAGGAGCCTTCGGGGGATGGGTATGCATTACCCATCCTGCCATATTTATCCTCCACGGAAAATTATCTTATGAATATAAATAGTTAACAACTTCTTATAGCACTTGCCGGATACTGCTAAGTGAATTGTTGCGTGTATTACGGGGCGCATTATACCCACCCGTTATGTAATTGAGAATATGGTGTTATATAACATATTGAAAGAAAAGCAGATTGTGAGATCATTCAAAAAACGTGATACGGCACGCCTTTTGCTTATCCACTATGTGAATAACTAACAATTATGTGTAACTAAAATAATCTCGAGGAGGATAGTACTGTGATAGTAGGCGTGCCAAAGGAGATCAAAAAAGCGGAAAACCGTGTAGCGATCGTACCTGCCGGTGTAGAGACCTTGACCAAGAATGGTCATCAAGTGCTTATTGAAAAAGATGCTGGTTTGGGAAGCGGTATAACCGATAAAGCTTATAGTCAGGCTGGGGCAGAAATTGTAGGGTCCAACAGAGAGATCTTCAAAAGATCGGAAATGATCATGAAGGTGAAAGAACCGCTTGCGGCGGAATATTCACTTTTCCAGGAAGGACAGATAGTCTTTACGTATTTTCATCTTGCCCCTGTGCCTGATCTTACGGAGGCTATGCTCGGGGCGAAAATCGTCGGGATTGCCTATGAGACGATACAGCTTGAGGATGGTTCTCTACCTCTTTTGATCCCCATGAGCGAGGTAGCCGGCAGAATGTCGATTCAGGTAGGCGAATATACGCTCCAGAAGGAACGCGGAGGACGGGGAGTGCTTCTGGGGGGCGTTCCCGGCGTGGACGCGGCCAATGTGGTGATAATCGGCGGAGGTATAGTCGGCACAAACGCTGCGAAGATGGCAGTTGGTACGGGTGCGAATGTTACCATTCTCGATGTGGACCTTAACAGGCTTCGCTATCTCGATGATATTTTCGGTGGTGCTGTCAAAACCGTAATGTCAAACCGGTACAACATTGAGCGGTTCATTGCGGATGCCGATCTTGTCATAGGCGGTGTTCTTGTCGCCGGCGCCAGGGCTCCGAAGCTGATCACCAGGGATATGCTTTCCGTCATGAAGGAAGGGTCGGTTATAGTCGATGTTGCAGTGGATCAAGGAGGGTGTGTAGAAACAACCAAGCCTACATATCATGACGACCCCACCTTCGTAGTTGACGGGGTCGTCCATTATTGCGTAGCAAACATGCCAGGTGCGGTGGCCAGGACCTCTACCTTTGCCCTGACCAACGCCACTCTGCCATATGCATCGAAAATTGCCAATTTTGGGTACAAGAATGCCTTGAAATCGGATCCGGCCCTCATGAAAGGTCTCAATGTTATTGATGGTAAATTGGTGTGCAGGCCTGTCGCCGAAGCGCAGGGCACCGAGTGTTTTCCTGTTGAACTTTAATAATAACGAGTACATGGAAACGAGAGACTTTATGGGTTCCTAAAAGGAGCAGTGCGGAGAAATAAAACGAAAATACAAGGAGGGTGTTGTATGATTAGCGAAGAAGAAATAATGAAACTCAATTTCCCGGATGCACCAAAAGTGGCGGAAAATCTTCCGGGGCCAAAAACGAAGGAAGTTTGGGATCAATCATGGAAATATGAGACACCTACCAGGGTAGGGGGCAGCTATCTGCAGTTTGTGTGGGACAGCGCAATGGGTTCCACCATAAAAGACCTTGATGGCAATCTGTTCATTGATATGACAGGAGGTCTCGGTGTCAATAATGTGGGCCACACTCATCCGAAAGTTGTTGAAACGATACTGAAACAGGCACCGAAGCTGATGCACACCCTGGATATGGTGAACGGGCCAAGGGCCGCTCTGGCAGAGAGGCTATCGGAGATCATGCCTCCTGGTCTGAAAGGCAATTGCTTTACAGCCTTTGACACAAGCGGCAGCGGTGCCGTGGAAACTGCAATTAAATACGCCAAGATGATTACCGGCAGAAAGGAGATCATCGCCTTTCAGGGTGCATATCATGGTGTGTTCGGCCATTCGCTGGCCCTCACAACTTCGCCCCACTATCGTGTCGGGTATGAACCCTTTGTGCCCAATGCCCATCATATGCCGTATGGCTACTGTTACCGGTGTTTTATTGGTGCAAAGTATCCAAGTTGCGGTATCGCCTGCGCCAAATATCTGGACTATGTCCTTAATACTCCCTACACAGGTATTACCCAGCCTGCATGCGTGATTGTTGAACCTGTCCAGGGTGAAGGCGGTTACTGTCCTCCTCCGCCGGAGTTTTTCCCCATTGTCGCACAAGCCTGTAAGAAGGCAGGCGCACTGCTCATTGTCGACGAAATCCAGGCGGGATTCGGTAGGACGGGGAAAATGTGGGCCATCGAGCACTGGGGCGTGGAGCCCGACATGGTTGTCTGGGGCAAGGGTGTTGCGGGGGAGTTGCCGCTCACCGGCGTGACGGTAAAAGCGGAATATCAATCAAAACTTGAGGTGGGTTCACAGCCTGCCACGTTCCCCGGCAATGCGCTGGCGTGCGCAGTAGCGCTCACGAACATCGAGATCATGACCGACCCGAAAACTGAATTGATGAAAAGGGCTCAGGTAGTAGGCGAAGAGATCATAAATATTTACAGGGAAGCTCAGAAGACCAGTCCCGTAATTGGGGATGTCCGGGGCAAGGGGTTTATGATGTGTGTGGAACTTGTCAAAAATAAAGAGACGCGGGAACCGATCGCAGCAGAAAAGGCCTTTGGTCTCATGGTGAACCTGCAGAACAGAGGAATTCTCAATTTTGTTTGCGGCAGGTATGGCAATGGATTCAGATTCATGCCTCCGCTCACAACGCCGAAGAAATATTTTGAAACGGCGGCAAATACCTTCCTGAGTCTTGTGAAGGAACAGGAAAAGGATCTGATGGCCTGAGGAGTGATCTAGCCTGGATAAACCGTAACGGGTTGGTGTTGTGTGAAGAAGCGGACTTGATCGATAGTACAGGGCTCAGCAAACCCCGTCTGTGATGGGAAAACAAACAGGATGGGGTTTGCCGGACCCAATAGACGACAAATAAAACGATCAGAAGTATCAGGGGGTTATACGTATGGAAAAGGTGGAGTTAGAGAAGAACAGACTTGGATTCCCATCTTTGTTTGCAGTGGCAATAGGAATTGTGGTTGCTTCCACAACACTTGTATCTCTCGGCCAGGGAATAGGGATCGGTGGTTATGCTTTCATAGTGTCCATGATCATAGCCTTCATATTAATGATATTTCAGGCCTTTACCTTTTCAGAGCTTGCCATTATGTTGCCGAAGGCGGGCAGTATCAGTGCTTATACGGAAGTGGCAATGGGACATTTCCCGGCAATTATCTCTACCATTGCAGGGTACATCATTGTTCAACTTTTGGCGGCTCCAGCCGAATTATCCGTCGCGGCCATTATCGTGGACAAAGTATTCTTTCCCGGAATTGAAATATCACCACTCTATTCGGCGTCAATGATGTTGATCCTGTTTATGACCTTGAACCTGCTGGGAGTCGACGTGTTTGCAAATTTTCAAATGCTGTTCACCGGTGTAATGATCTTTACGATGGCACTTATCGGTATCGGCGGATTGGTTGGTCCCGGTGTTTCAGGCTTATCAAATGTTACTCCGCCTATGGGATTTGTCGATGTCTTCGCTCTTGCCGCCCTTGGAATATGGCTCTTTATAGGAACTGAATTCATCTGCCCCCTTGCCGAGGAGGCAAAAAACCCGAGAAGGGATATTCCGCTGGCCATGTTACTTGGTTTAGTGATGATCCTGGTGTTGAAGATTCTATACGGTATCGCATCGTTCCGGTATATCCCTCTCGATAAATTGGCCGCTTCGCCCATTCCGCATGTGGAAGTCGCCACAGCTATTTTTGGCAGAGCCGGAATGATATGGGTAGGGATTGCCTCATTCTGTGCAACCGCAAGCACAGTCAACACGCTTCTCGCAGCGGTTCCCAGAATGCTCTACGGAATGGCGCACATGGGGCAGGTTCCCAAATGTTTTGCGTGGCTCCATCCCAGGTTCAGGACGCCCTGGATAGGTATCATTTTGTTGGCTTGCGGGATGTTCGTTCAGATCCTGACAGGGATCTCGACCACTGAAACGATAGTTGTTTTTATCGTTGCATCGGCCTTTTCCTGGCTGCTGGCCTACATTATTGCCCACCTCGATCTCATCATACTGAGATTCAAGTACAAAGATATGCCAAGGCCCTGGAAGACTCCGGGATATCCCATCCCCCAGGTGCTGGGCATCCTGGGAACGATCTATATCATGATTAATATATATCCCGATCCGGCGGTGAAACTCCGCATTTACAAGTACGCATTATGCTTTATCGCAGGCGCAGCTATATACGCATTTTTGTGGTGCTGGCTGAAGATGAAGAAGGGCTTGTTCAAACCCGTTCCGCTTGACGAGGCGCTGAAAGAATAGTCGGGAGACACTGAGATGGCCACAAGAGAAGCGAACCCAAGGAAAGACAAGAATGTAAAAACTTTTCTGGTGAGAAATTCGGGCTACTTCACGAAGGTATTGGGAGAGCCGGAGTGGAACGGTAATTATATGACATTCTCCTCTTCCGGCTTTCCCTTTAACGACCTGAGAATGCGTTGTTACGTTGATGAAAAGTTCTTGGCAAAGATTTACGGGTCGGTTTTAGAGGCCAAATTTACCACCGGGGTGTCGGGTCCCGACTGGATCAGAGCCGAGATAATATATTCGGGTTTTGTCAAGAAAGGAAAACCCCATTTTCGGGTGCCTAAGTCACAAAGCAACCAGTCAAAAGCGGGGCCATTGTTATGCGATTTGCTTAACAGTCAGGAAGACATTCTCAACGCCTGCTGGATGCTTGATCTGGAGTTTTTGAGGGTGTTTTTTGACCCACAGGAACAGGTGTGGAAGATATTGCTCAGACCCTATGGTGGTTCGTTGGTCTGGGTGATGATACCGCCTATGAAATATAACGTTGTGTTGCCGAGGGGCCATGCTGAAGCGATACTTAGCATTACTACAAAAATTGCACGGTTGATACAAGGCAGATATTTGAATTAAGAAAGAATCATAATTGTGACAGCACGGGTCACCGACCTTGCTGGCCGCGGCCCATCCTGTGATCAACGCAGTCTGGAAAGAGTAGTTCGGGGGAATAGGGAAGAGCCGGAGTTGAGGTATTGGAAGGTCTTCGATGGAGCAACAGAGGCAAATGGGGATATGACAGAAGCTATCGCCCGGGTAATCTAAAACGCTTTCAAGAGAGTGGTCGGAAATGAAAATGAAAATTAGAATGGTAAAAGGTTCTGATGACGTTAACTGGAAGGAAGCATCAGCGCTCCTTGAGCTTGTTGGTCTGGGGGCGCGTAACCCTGAACAGCTGCTACGTGCTTTTGGGAGGAGCAAAGCTGTTTTTGCCTATGACGGTAATAGATTGATAGGGATAGGGCGGGCGGTTACAGATGAAGAATATTATGCCACTATTTTCGATGTTGGTGTGAGGCCCGAATATCAACGAAAAGGTATCGGCCGCAAGATAATAGAATCTCTTATGCAGGAATTTGAGGGATTTTGGTTTGTGCATTTGACTTCCACGCCAGGCAATGAAGCCTTCTACCAGAAACTCGGGTTTCGACTTCAAAAAACTGCCATGACAGTTATTGACCTGCCGGATTATCCGGAAAATGAAATTGCCAAGCTTGTTGAATGACGCAAACAATCATCCATGGGGCAGATTCTAGTACCTTACGTATACAAAAAGGAAAAAGCGGCAGGATCTATGTGAAATAGTCGCCGGTATTTAAGGGAAGTGCAGTGGGACACTGAATTCGGGTATTTCGGAATATGTCTTTCTTGAAACTACCGATTAGGGGAGGAGCAATGAGAAGAAATGGCTTGTCTTTGTTGGTGTCAATAGTGTTTGTCTGTATTATGTGCAGTCCGTCAGGAGCGATCGTCCTCGATTTTTATGACAATGTGGCGGCACCACCGGGTTTCTACGGGTTGGTATACTACAATTTTTATGATGCTCCAAAGCTGAAGGATGATTCCGGCAGCACGGTGAAGACCGCGACGGATGACGACCTTTCCATGACCATGAATGTCGCCAGTTTGAGGCCGGTGGTCTATTTTAAAGGTTTCGATACCTTATGGGCCTTCAATGCCGTTATTCCCTTCGGAAAAATGGAGGCAAGAAATCTTTCCACCGGCGCATCGGAAACAAGCAGTGGTTTGGGTGACATACTTGTTGGCCCCGCTGTCTTCCTTTTCCAGCATGAAAAATCGATGACATTCCTTTCCTTCTGGGAGTTTGTCTCCGTGCCGACAGGAGACTATTCAAGGATAAGAGCAATAGAAGGCGGCCCCAACCTGGGGTACAAATACTGGTATCTCCAGCACCAGCTTGCTTTTGCCACCTCCTTCGCGGAGAAATGCAAGTGGAGCTACGATATGAACATCAGCTACTTTCAGAAATTCAACACAACGGATCTCAAGCCCGGAGATTCCATGGAGTTTGAAGGTATACTGGGATATGGGATAACGGATGCCATCCGTGTAGGAGCGTACGCCAGGTACTGGTTTGATCTCCAGGGTTCAACCAACTACGATGTTGAGTCGGATAAGGTAAAAATATTCAGCGCCGGTCCAAGCATAGCTTACATCAAGGAAAAATGGGGTGTAAATCTAAGGTATGTATACGATTTTGAAGTTAAGAACAGCGCTCAGGGTAGTCAGGTGTGGTTGAGGTTTAATTACAGTTTTTAAAAAGATTACAATCAGGGGGCAGCAGCGATACCTTCTCCTGGGCAAAGACCCCGTGATCCCCCAGCGAATGCCCGGTTGCTGCCCCTTTCCTTTGAATGGAAAAATCCTGCGCATAGACCAGGGCGAATACGTTAAGCAACTGAATTCATGGTGCATGGCTGGATAGGTGAACTAGACCGAAGAACGACTTTAAAGATGGTGCGGCAAATATTAGTGTGCCGAAGAGAGAAACCTGATGTCTGTAAGGGTAGCGATTAATGGTTTCGGGAGAATAGGCCGGACTGTTTTCAAGATCGGTCAGGAAAGGGAAGGGATTGATTTTGTGGCTGTGAACGATCTTGCGGATATCGTCACGCTTGAATATCTATTGAAATATGACTCGGTGGGCGGCACTTTTAGAGAGCGGGTCAGATCTTATGGAGACGATTTGATCGTTAATGAGAAAAGAACCAAAATTTACTCCATTGCAGAACCGGATCGTCTGCCATGGGAAGAGGCCGGTATTGATATTGTCCTTGAAAGCACGGGAAAGTTTACAAACGGGCGTGACGCGGAGAGTCATCTCCGATCGGGTGCCAGAAAGGTCATAGTGTCGGCTCCGGCCGAAGATGCCGACGTGACGGTTATCCTGGGGGTGAATGACGAGGCCTTGAACGATGGTGAGCATTACGTCATCTCCATGGGGTCCTGTACGGCAAATTGTATTGCGCCGATCATTAAAGTTTTGGACAAGGAGTGCGGAATCGGCTACGGTTTCATGACCACCGTTCATGCATACACAAAGGACCAGCCTGTTCTTGACAGGATACACAAGGACCCGAGGAGGGGCAGGGCCGCGAGTCTCTCCATGGTACCGACAACGACCGGTGCTTTCAAAGCGATTTTTAAGGTCATGCCACATCTTCGTGGCAGGATAAATGGCGTTTCTATCAGAGTGCCGACACCGAATGTGTCTCTTGTCGATTTTGTTGTGACGACAAAGAAGACAGTTGATCGGGATGGTATTAACAACATATTCAAGGAATACGCGGACGGTCCGATGAAGGGCATACTTTCGTGCGAAGAAGATCCCCTTGTTTCGAGCGATTTTAATGGCAACAGGCATTCGTGTGTAATCGATCTGCCGGGTACTCAGGTGATAGGTTCCCATGTCGCCAGGATCCTTGCCTGGTATGACAACGAGTGCGGTTTTTCCAGCCGGTTGATAGATTTGATACTTAGTACGGCGAAATTGGGGAACGAAGGCCCAGTTGTTATCACAGGCACATAATCACGTACGAGAACGGTTCCCCCCTCAGGTATCAGTCCCTGGGACACCTCAAGGATGACTACTACCGCCTTCGCGGCTGGGATTCTCCAGGTAAATCGCAAACCGCCATGACCATTCTGCGATAATGATGATGGTGGCGTGGATGGCGTTGCCCATCCTGCATCCAGACACAACGGTGTAAAGGATGATGTCGGTTAAACCCGGTATCCTTCACGCGAAACCTTAGTGAGGGCTGAAGAAGAAGCGCCTGTTAGGCGATAAATTTTCTTGACAAAGCCGTGGGATAGCAGGAAAATTCAGGAACCGAAAACGTCTGGCGATTGTCGTAAAATACCAGCATTTTAATCTCTGCAAAATGGCGTCAATGGCTCAGATACGTTTTTTTGTTGAGCCAGCGGGAGGCGAGGATGGCGGTAGAGCTTTGCGATTCAGGCCTGGATTTTCTTGGCGATATCCCGCGGGAAACCCACCTGTGTCAATTTTATCAGACAAAAGAGGATCTCATCGACATACTGGTGCCCTTTTTGCGGGCAGGCCTTAAGGGTAATGAATTTTGCGTCTGGGTAACTTCGGATATAGTGAGCATGGACGACGCTATCGATGCCATGCGGAGAGAAGTCCCGGATATCGACGGTTTCATCCATTCCGGGCAACTGGAGATTTTTCCTTATACCGAGTGGTACGCCACAGATGACGGGTTCAATGCGCAAAGGGTTCTGGACGGTTGGGATAGGAAGCTTGATGATGCGCTAAAAAAAGGGTATGCCGGGGTCAGGGTGACGGGCGACACGATGTGGCTCCAGAAGAGGGACTGGCAGGCCTTCATGGCATATGAAAGCGCTATCAATGACGTAATTGAGGGCAAGAAGCTTATAGTTCTCTGCACGTACCCTCTCGATCGGTGCGGAGCGAACGAGGTAATCGATGTCATTAACACCCACCAGAGCGCCCTCATAAGACGAGACGGTACCTGGGAATTCATCAGGAGCCAGGGACACGACAGGATGTCGGAGGTCTTGAGGAAAGCACGGGGCGAGTTGGAAGCCCGGGTGCAGGAGCGGACAGGTGAACTGGTACGGCAGGCCGAACTTCTCGATCTTGCCCACGATGCCATTATTGTGAGAGATATGGGCGGAAAGATCGTCTTCTGGAACTGCGGCGCCGAAGGAACGTACGGGTGGGGGAAAGGCGAAGCCATTGGCAAGATTTCGCATGACCTCCTCCGGACGGAATTCCCCGTGCCCTTAAAAGAAATCATGGCCATTGCCCAGCAGATGGGTCGATGGGAAGGTGAACTGACCCATGTAGGGAAGGATGGCAAAAAGATAGTTGTGCTCAGCCGATGGGCTTTGCGTCAGGACGAAACGGGAGGCGCCGCCCAGATCCTGGAAATTAATCGCGACATTACAGAGCGGAAAAGAGTGGAGGAGACCCTGCGCCTTGCGGGCGCTTACAACCGGAGCCTGATCGAAGCAAGTCTCGACCCGCTTGTCACCATTAACCCGGACGGCACAATAACCGACGTGAATCTGGCCACGGAAAAAGTGACAGGGTATACCCGCGACGAGCTTACCGGCACCGATTTTTCCAATTATTTCACCGAGCCTCAGAAGGCCAGAGACGGATACCGCCGTGTTTTCAGTGAAGGCTCGGTACAGGACTATCCCCTGGAGATCCTTCACCGGGATGGTCATAACACTCCGGTTTTATACAATGCGGCCCTTTATCGTGACGACACCGGAAATGTTATCGGCGCCTTCGCCGCCGCCCGTGACATAACGGAGCGCAAGCGGGCAGAGAGTCGACTGATCAGGGCCACGGAAGAATGGGAGCGGACATTCGATGCCATAACCGACCCGATTATGATCGTGGATACCAATCACAGGGTGGTGAAGGCGAACAGGGCCATGGCCGACAAATTGGGCGTTTCGCCGTCTTCAGCGGAAGGGCTCATATGCTTCAAGGCCCTGCACCGCACGGACGAACCTCCGCTCTTTTGTCCTCACGCGAAATTGTTGGTCGACGGGCGGGCCGGCGTCGCAGAGGTTTACGACGAACGGTTGGGCGGGTATTTTCTCGTCTCGGTGTCCCCCCTTTATGATCCTGACGGAAAGCTGTTCGGATCGGTGCATTACGCCCGTGACATCACCGAAAGCAAGCGTGCGGAAGAAGCTGTCGGTCAAGCCTTTGCCTACAACAGGAGCCTGATCGAAGCGAGCCTCGATCCTCTGGTAACCATCGATCCCGAGGGAAAGATCAGCGACGTCAACGCCGCGACTGAACTTGTCACAGGGTACTCGAGAATGGAGTTGATCGGAACCGATTTCTCCGACTATTTTACTGAGCCGGAAAGGGCCAGGAGCGGGTACCGGCTCGTATTCAAGAAAGGTCTGGTCCGTGACTATGAACTTGGCATTCGCCAGAAGGATGGACACGTGACCCCCGTGCTTTATAACGCTTCGGTCTATAAAGACAAGGAAGGCAAGGTCACCGGCGTTTTCGCCGCCGCCCGCGATATTACGGAACGAAAGACGGCCCAGGCGGAGCTTCAAAAACTCCTCGCCGACCTGGATTGGAGGGTAAAGGAAAGGACGAGAGAACTCTCCGAGGCCAACCAGTCGCTGCAGGCCGTCAACCGGGAACTGGAGAGTTTCAGCTATTCCGTCTCTCACGACCTGCGTGCCCCGCTCCGGGCGATCGATGGTTTTTCCAGGATGCTCCTGAAAGATTATGCAGACAAGCTCGATGATGACGGCAGGAGAAAGCTCAACGTTGTCCGAAGCAATACCCAGACAATGGGCCAGCTCATCGATGACCTTCTGTCGTTTTCCCGCCTGGGCAGGAAGGAAATGACAAAGACGAATCTTGATATGGAGGCCCTCGTTCGGGATACGTGGAAGGACCTCACGGCCGTATATCCCGAGCGCCAGCCGACCCTGGTCTTGAACAATCTTCCTTCGGGCATCGGTGACCGGACACTCATCAGGCAGGTTATCCTCAATCTTTTGTCCAATGCGATAAAGTTTTCGAGATCCAGAGAGGATGCTTCCATTGAGGTGGGTGTTGTCCGTCAGGGAGACGAGCCTGTCTATTTTATCAAGGACAACGGGGTGGGATTCGATATGCAGTACGGCGGCAAGCTCTTCGGGGTCTTTCAACGTCTTCACAGTCAGGAAGAATTTGAGGGCACGGGCGTGGGGCTTGCCATCGTGGAGCGTATCATTCACCGTCACGGGGGCAAAGTCTGGGCCGAGGGAAAGGTGGACGAAGGCGCCACTTTCTATTTCACACTACCAGGAAAGGAGTAGGGCATGAATCAGAATACTGTTGAAGTTATACTCGTAGAGGACAATCCGGCCGATGCCGAGATGACGCTTGCCGCTTTAAGTGAGCATAACTTCGCCAATAAGGTAAAGCTGCTCAAGGACGGCGCGGAAGCCATTGACTACATTATGAACAATGTAGACTGCATCGCCGGGCAGACAGACAAATGCTGCCCCAGGGTCATACTTCTCGATCTGAAACTTCCCAAGATCGATGGGCTGGAGGTTTTAAGAAGGATCCGTTCCACTGAACGGACGAAATCCGTTCCTGTCGTGGTCCTAACGTCTTCGAATGAAGAGAAAGACCGGATAGAGAGTTACAAGCTGGGGGTAAACAGCTATATCGTCAAGCCCGTAAATTTCGACGACTTCGCCAGATCCGTAGCGGAGATAGGATGCTATTGGTTGTTGATGAACAAGCCGCCGTACTGACCGTAATGTTTATTCTGCCAGGACTCCCATAAACGGGAAAGAGAGACTCGTATGTCCGATAGACTGCGTATCCTGATTGTTGAAGATGTACCTGCCGATGCGGAATTGATGCAGTATGAGCTTCAGGGTGCCGGATTGAAGTGCCTTGCTCACAGGGTGGAAACCGAGCCGGCTTTTGTCTCGGCGCTGTCGGAGTTCTCGCCCGACGTGATTCTCTCCGATTACTCCCTCCCCCGGTTTGACGGGGAAACGGCACTGCTGATAGCCCATCAGCAGGTACCCGATATACCATTTATCTTTGTAACCGGTGCACTTGGCGAAGAGCTGGCCATTGAGCTCTTGAAAAAGGGTGCTACGGATTACGTCCTGAAGAGCAGGCTGACAAGGCTGCCTATAGCAGTCTCCCGCGCCCTGAGAGAAGTTGAGGAACTCAAGGCGAATGAACAGGCACAGGCCCAGCTGCGGGACACCCAGGAACTTCTCAAAAAAGTCGCAACGGCTGTGGAGCAGGCAGCCGAAAGCGTCATGATCACCGACAAAAACGGGTATGTGGAATATATCAACCCGGCTGTCACCGGTATAAGCGGTTACTCTGGCAGCGAACTTATCGGCCGCGAGTACACGGTTCTTCGGAGCGACAGTCATGACCTTGCCTTCTACGATGCAATGTGGCGCACTATTAAAGAGGGCACGGTATGGAAGGGGCGGCTGCAACGGAGGAAGAAGGACGGATCCGTGTATGACGCGGAAGAGACGATCTCCCCGGTCAAAGATCCATCCGGTGTCATTGTCAATTACGTGTTCCTGGGCCGGGACATTACGGAACGATTAAGGCTTGAGGAACAGCTGCGCCAGGCCCAGAAGATGGAGGCCATCGGTACCCTCGCCGGAGGAATTGCCCACGACTTCAATAACGTCCTTGCCGGCATTATAGGTTTCACCGAAATGGTGATAGAAGACCTGCCCTCCGACAGCCCCGAGTGCAGGAGATTGAACCTGGCCCTGAAAGGAGCAAACCGGGGGCGTGATCTTGTGAAACAGATACTTGCGTTCAGCCGGCAGACCGGGCATGATCGGAAGCCTCTTGCCCTGGGCCACATCGTCGAAGAGGCTCTTAGACTATTGAGACCCGCGCTCCCATCCACGATTGAAATCGTGTGGAAGAGTTTCGCGAACGATGATGAAATACTCGCCGACCCGGTACATTTGCACCAGATCCTGATGAACCTCTGCACCAATGCCGCCCATGCCATGCGCCAGGAAGGAGGTGTTTTGGATATAAGCCTCTCAAGGATCGCTATCGCCGAGGGTAATCCCGTACCTGTCCCCGAAATGATACCGGGGGAGTACCTCGGACTGGAAGTACGGGACACCGGCAGCGGAATGACTCCCCAGACCCTGAAACGGATATTCGATCCCTTTTTCTCCACAAAGAAAGGGGAGGGGACGGGCCTGGGATTATCTGTTGTCCATGGAATTGTGAAGAGCTATGACGGGTACATAGCCGTCGACAGCGTACCGGGAAAAGGGTCCACATTCCGCGTCTATTTGCCGAAGCCCCGGGAAATGGTACATCCCGAGGCCGAAGAAGCCCCTTCACTTGCAGGAGGGAAAGAAAGCATACTTATCGTGGATGATGAGGATATCCTGATAGAGTTAAGTAAACAAAGACTGAGCAGGTTTGGCTACGAGGTTGAAGCGACCACGAGTAGTATGGATGCACTGGATATCTTCAGGAAAGATCCCGACAGATTCGACCTTGTCATTACGGATCATACAATGCCTAATATGACCGGAATGGACCTTGCCGTGGAACTGTTGAAAATAAAGGCCGCCGTCCCTATCATCCTCTGCACCGGTCACAGCGAGACCGTTTCGCCGGAAAAGGCCAGAGAGATCGGAATTAAGGGTTTTCTTATGAAGCCCAGTACCAAAGAGGAATTGGCTCAAGCCATTCGCCGCGCACTGGATGGGGATGGCCGGGGATAAGGGGGTTTGTTACGTCAGGGAAACAGTATCGAAACGGGGATGCCTTTCTCTGTCAGGATATCACAAAGTTCGCGGGCGACGGCCGTAAAGCGATCAGGTGTCATGTGGGCCGCCAGTCCCGTGGAACGGAGGATGCCGGCGATCTTACCGGGGTAATTGAGCCTGTCGATGAGGACTTCGTCCGCAATGCCCTCAATCATCCCGGCAAGGGCGGCCGGGTCCATGGGAAGCATCGGACCGATAAATACGTATGTTCTGATGCCTGCATCGTGGATGGCCTTCAGGGCTTTAACGCGGGACGTGATGGGTGGTGCGCCGGGTTCAAAGATCCTTCTTATCTCTTCCCGGCTGGTTGTTATCGAAAAACCGGCCTCAACGGAAGGCAATTGCCTGAGGATATCGATATCCCTCACCATAAGCGCCGATCGGGTCAGGATATTTACGGACAGTGGCGAAGATACGAGGGCATACAGGCAATCCCGCGTGATGTGATATTTTTCTTCGAGAGGCTGGTAGGGGTCCGTAACGGTGCCTATCAGGAGAGCTCCCTTCCTGGTCCTTCTGAGTTGCCGCCGCAGCACATCGGCCGCATTGATCTTGATATCTACGAAGGTTCCCCAGGGCTCAGGGTGCCCTGTAAAACGTTTCATGAAAGTCGCATAACAATAGCTGCACCCATGTGCGCAGCCGACATAAGGGTTCAGACAGTAATCATAACCGGCGATACCGGTCCTGGTAAGCGCGTTCCTGCAAGTTATTTCACGTACGTTCATGGCACCCATGACAAAAGCCGGTTAGCTATGATAGCATAAAACGCTTTGCCGTTCACTTTTCCGGTCCGTCGTTTTTTGCCTGCCGGCGTGAACGTCGAGATAGTCTGTCGCGGGTAAGGAAGCAGATTCACTCGATTATCGGTTAAATAATAATATTTTCTTGACAAAATATAGTGCGATATATTTATATAAGGACTTTGAGACAGCCGTACAAACCTCGGCTTTCATCATGTTAATACATCATGAGAGGTGAACATCATGAAATCTCCAGTATCCAACGAATCTCCCAAAACCCCTGGCACAAAGCGGACAGATAAAGAGTCAGCCATGAAGATCCACGCCCTTGAGGAAACGAACGAGGCCCTGAAGGTCCTTCTTGCCCGCGGAGAAGACGATAAGAAGCTTATGGAGGACAAGATCAAATCAAACGTGAAAGAGCTCGTCCTTCCCTACGTAGACAAATTGAAACTGACCGGACTTACAATCGAACAACAGACCTATCTTGAAATTATCGAGACCACGATCAAGAATGTGTTTTCTTCATTCCTGCAGAAGATAACGTCAAAGCAGTATCACTTTACTCCCAAGGAAATCCAGGTCGCGACGCTTATCCGCGAAGGGAAGACAACGAAGCAGATTGCCGACATCATGAAGGTGACGCGAAGCGCAATTGGGCTCCACCGGCACCACATCAGGAATAAACTGGGACTGGGCAAGGCAAAAGTAAACCTGCGTTCCTACCTGTTATCGCTGCAATAAGAATCAGGATTATGCCGTCAAAGATTTAGCGAATGGCTTTGATTTAATGCTTGCCTCCTCGATCTTCTGTGATATAATCACCTTGCGAGTCGTCCACAGCATTATATTCGAACTAAAACTGAATATTGAGCCACCGAATCAAAGATGATCTTGAGTTCCGAAAATTCGTAAAGGAGAGAACGAATGAACAGGTATCCGGAGATCGCTGATAGGCTGATGGGTCTCGATGAGGCCGTCACACGGTTCGTTAAGGATGGTTGCCAGCTTGCCATAGGGGGGTTTACGATAACCCGCAATCCCATGGCGGTTGCATACGAGATCAT